>SXGR01198326.1_pt1 | contig 13524 bp, 14 predicted proteins | sample 3174711 | NCBI WGS metagenome assembly SXGR01 (sample SAMN11356860, study PRJNA531348) | freshwater metagenome | isolation source: freshwater sample F1-60 | place: China: Fuxian Lake, Yuxi | collected 2017-12-25
ATCGCGGTCATGAACGACGGCATCGTTGAGCAGTGCGCCGGTCCCCGCGAAATCTACGAGCACCCGAGCACCGCCTTCGTGGCGGGGTTCATTGGCACCTCGAACATCGTCAACCTGCGCGTCGACCGCTCGGTCGATGGCAATGCCGTGATGGACGTGTCTGAAGGCAACCGCATCGTGGCCAAATCGGACGCGAAGATCGGCGAGTCGCTGCAGGTGACCGTCCGCCCCGAGAAGATCCACCTCGGCGCACGCGGCCTCGGGGACGATGCCTCGATGGTCGGCGGGCGCATCTCGGACGTCGTCTATCTCGGCTCGATGACACAGATTATGGTCGACCTCGCCACTGGCGATTCGCTGACCGTCCATCGCCTCAACGACGAGGCGACGACGACGGAAGTCAAGGTCGGCGATACGGTCACCCTGTACTGGGCGGCCGCAAACAGTTTCGAGATCAAGGGCGTGCCCACGATCGCGAATAGAGAGGGAGACCCGGCACTAGACATGTCGGACAACCACAACGGGAGGCACAACACATGAACGAGAAAATGACTCGTAAGGGCTTCGTTGCTCTGACGGGCGCAACCAGTTTAGCCGCGTTCCTCGCTGCCTGCGGTGGCTCGAGCTCCGATTCGGGCTCGTCTGCTGCAAGTAGCAGCGACGCACAGGCCGAAGGCATCGTGTCCGAAGAGGCCGCCGCTGGTGGCTCCTTCGACCCAGCGAGCGAGCCTGGCGGCCCGATCGAAGTCTTCACCTGGGCGGGCTACGACGACAGCGAGAAGGACGGCGCTCCGTGGATGTGGAGCCAGTACCAGAAAGGTGAGTACAACGCTGATTCGCCGCTCAAGTTCACCTTCCTTGAGGACGATGGCCAGGCCCTCTCGAAGGTCGCCTCGGGCTACTCGCCCGACATCATCCACCCCTGCATCGCCTACGTCGTGCAGTGGAAGGAGGCCGGTCTGATCCAGCCGCTCGACATGGCGCTCCTGCCTGACTATGCTGGCATTCCTGAGGCAATCAGTGCTGGTGGCATAGTCGACGGCGCGCAGTACATGGTGCCGTTCGACGTCGGCTTCTCCTGCCTGACGTACGACGCTGACGTGATCAATTTCGATAACGTTGGTGGCGAAGAGTCGTGGGAAGTCCTGCTCGACGACCGTTTCAAGGGTCGCATGGCACTCTTCTCTGACGACGTTGCAGTCATCAAGATCGGCCACCTGATCAACGAGGGTGCCGTCGATCCGAACGTGCAGACGACAGAGCAGATCGCAGCAGCCAAAGAGACGGCTCTCAAGGTCAAGGCGAACCTGCGTAACTATTGGACGTCGCAGACGGAAACGGTCAACGACTTCGTCAACGGCAACCTCGACGCCACGTACACATGGCCAGACGGGTTTTGGAAGATCAAGAATCACCCGAAGATGAAGGGCCGCAACATTAAGTACATGCAGCCGATACAGGGCCGACTGGCCTGGGTCTGCGGCACGGTGCTTAGCTCGGCTTCGAAGCAGCCGGGTCGTGCCACAATGGCGATGGCCGCGACGAATACGCCCGCCGCGGGCGCTGGACTGACCGACTTCTTCCAGTACGCCTCGGCACAGCAGAAGGGCGTGATGGATCTGATCAAAAACAAGGATCTGATCACGGCGTTCGAGATCGACAAGCCGGAGGTATGGGCCCCGCCGAACGCGTGGTTCGAGGCTCCGCTGCCGAACTACAAGGAATTCATTACCGCCGGCCAAGAGGTCAAGGCCGCCTAAGCACCAGCAAGGGGAGCCGGCCAGGCGCCGGCTCCCCTCAGGCGCATCGAGTATTCGTATGGCAGTATCCGCGAAAACACCCGCCCCACCCGTCCCCAAGCGGCAACGCTCGCGTCGTGAGCAGCGCAACGACGGTGGCACGGCTGTATCCACGTACGGACTGCTAGCGCCGATGCTGATCCTGCTCGGCGTACTGTTTCTGGCGCCGCTTTACTACATCTTCCTCTTCAGCGTCGGCCTGAAGCGCTTCTCTCCGACAGACGCGCTCGCCAGCCTCAACGGCGAGTTGAACTCGTTTTCCACGGGGCTCTGGTCCAAGCTCGTCAGTGTCGACGTGACGGTGATGCTGCCTGGCCTCAACTTCAATGTGCCAGTGTTACTCATCGGCATATTCTTCTTGGTGTTACTTGTTGCTGCCGTGACCGCCAACCGCATCCCCGAGTATGGCAACTGGCTCGTTGGCATCGCCTTCGTGCTTCTGCTCGCACCCTTTTTGACGATCCCGGCGGGCAACAACCTGCTCCGACTCCTCGAGCTCTCGTCGGATGGGGATTACATGCGCCTCTTCTTCAAGTCGGTCACGATGGCGATGACTTCGTCGGTGACCGCCGTGCTGATCGCGATCCCCGTCGCCTATTTCCTCGCCTTTTGCGTGGGCAAGTCGAAGTACACGTGGCTCTTGATCGTGATCGCACCGTTCTTGACGTCGTACTTGCTGCGCGTCTTCGCGTGGAAGGTAATCCTTGGCGATCAGGGCCTAATCAACTCCGGCCTGACCTCGATCGGCCTGATCGATGAACCCTTGACGTTCTTGATCTACAGTCAGTTCACCGTCATCGTTGTACTGACGTACGCCTGGGTACCATTTATCTGCCTGCCGATCTTCCTCGCGTTCGAGACGATTGATCGCCGCCTGCTCGAGGCCGCCATGGACCTCGGTGCGACGCGTCTACAGGCGTTTCGCAAGATCAGCCTGCCGATCATCGCGCCGGGTATCGTCGCCGCGTTCCTGTTCGTCTTCATCCCGTCAATCGGGGAGTACATCACGCCCACCCTCGTCGGCGGAACGCAGGGAACGATGTACGGACAGTCGCTTGCCAGCCAGTTTGTGGGAGGCGCCTTCAACTGGCAATTCGGCTCTGTCATGTCACTGTTTCTGCTCGGTGTCGTGCTGCTCCTGACGTTTGCTACGGCACGCTTCCTGCGCGCGGGTGGTGGGGGACTCTAGTGGCCAGAGACTCGTCCACATTCGTCGTCATCTCGCCCTGGGGCAAGCGCCTGTTGACTGCCTTCTTTGTCGTGTTCCTGCTCGTGCTCTACCTGCCGACGGTTCTGCTGGTGATCTTCTCGTTCAACGACGGCACGGTTGCCGCCTTTCCCCTGGAGGGGTTGACCACCAAGTACTACGGGCTGGCATTCAACTCTGAGGAGATCCGCAAGGCGCTCGGCGCCAGCATCTGGGTCGGCTTGGGAGCGGCGGCCATCGCCACACTGATCGCGCTGATGGCGTCCTACCCACTGGCCCGGCGGAATGTGCGGGGAAAGGCTCTGATCTCTGCGCTGATGCTCGTTCCACTCGTGGTCCCCACCGTCGTACTCGGCGTCTCACTGCTGCTCCTGTTCCAGAAGGGGCCTGGACAGGTCGGTCTTGGCTTGACACGCATCATGGTCGCGCACGTCGTGATCGCCATCCCCTTCGCGGTGCTGATTCTGCTGCCGCGCATCGCGAGCATCGACCGTCGCCTTGAAGAGGCCGCCTACGACCTCGGAGCCACTGGCCTTCAGACCTTCCGCCTCGTGATGCTGCCCCTGATCGTGCCGTCGATCATCTCGGCCTTCTTGATCTCGTTTGTCTTCTCAATCGACGAGGTCGTGATCGCCTCGTTCCTCTCGTCGGACCAGGTCACCTATCCCGTCTACCTCTACTCGGGCCTGAAGTTCCCGGAGAAGACGCAGACGCTGATCCCCGTCGCGACGATCATGATCGTGATCAGTTTCGTCCTCGCCTTTGGTGCTGAGGCGATCCGTCGCTACGGCGACCGCCGTCTGGTCGGAAAGTAGCCGTGCGGGCGCTCGTCGTCACGCTGGTCGCTGTCGTCGTGATGGCTGGATCGGCTGTCGCGGTCGCACAACGTGCAGACACGTCGGCCAGCACGCGGGCCCGCATCATCACTGCCCTCACGACCGCGACGTCGCCCGATGACTGTGGCTGTACAGCCGCTACGCGCGCGAAGGACCGGATTGCGAACAGAGCAACCGCTGAAGCTTCCACCAACACGAAGATTGTTCCCTAACGGCGTACACACGCCAACGGCTCTCTGAGGAGGGACCACATGAACGCACGCATGAATCGCCAAGGTTTCATCGCTCTCACCGGCGCAACCAGTCTCGCGGCGTTCCTCGCCGCCTGCGGTGGCTCGTCCTCGGGTGACAGCGATGCTGGAAGCAGCGCAGCTGCAGGTAGCGGTGATACCTCGGCAGCCGCTCCCGTTGGATTTGACCCGGCGACAGAGCCAGACGCTCCGCTGCTGGTCTTCACGTGGTCGGGCTACGACGAGAGCCCGGTACCCGACGGCGCGCCATGGATGTGGCAGGAGTACACGGATGGCCCCTACGGCGCCAAGTCTCCACTCAAATTTACGTTTCTTGACGACGACACTCAGGCTCTCGCCAAGGTGGCATCCGGCTTCGCAGCCGACATCATCCATCCCTGTGGCGGCTACATTCAGAAGTGGAAGGAAGCGGGCCTGATCCAACCGCTCGACGTCGCCTTGCTACCCGACTGGGATGGCGTACCCGAATCGCTCAAAGCACCGGGTCTGATCGATGGCGCCTACTACCACCTGCCCTTCGACGTCGGCTTCACATCACTGACGTACGACGCTGATGCTGTCGACTTCTCCAAGGTCGGTGGCGAGGAGTCGTGGAAGATCCTGCTGGATGACCGCTACAAGGGCCAGATCTCGCTATTCAATGGTCCGGATGAGATCATCGAGTATGCGGCGCTCGCCAACCGAGGTGCCAAGGATCCGACCGAGTTGACGATCGAGGAGATCGCGGCTGCCAAGGAGACGGCGCTTCTGATGAAGCAGAACGTCCGCAACTACTGGACCTCACAGAACGATACCGTCAACGACTTCGTCAACGGCAACATTCTGATCACGGCCACCTGGCCGGACGGGTATTGGAAGATCAAGACGCATCCGAAGATGAAGGATCGCAACATCCAATACATGCAGCCGATCGAGGGACGCCTGACGTGGATCTGCGGCTTGGTCTTGAGCGCCGCCTCGAAGCAACCCGGCCGCGCAATGCTAGCCATGGCGGCAGCCAATACTCCGGCGGCGGGAGCGGCCGTGACCGACAACTACCAGTACGCCTCGGGCCAGAAAGCCGGCGTCAGCGAACTGATCACGAACAAGGAACTGATCACCGCCTTCGGGCTCGACGATCCAGCCCTCTGGGAGCCGCCGATGGCTTGGCCGCAGAAGGCCGTGGAACCCTACAAGGAATTCATCGCGGCCGGGCAAGAGGTGATCAACGCCTAGCAGCGCTGGGGTCCTAGACGGCTGAGCCGTGGGGCAAGAGCGGTCTGGGCGTGATCGGCTTCGTCGTGTTCAAATTGACGGTGCTGTCGGGCGTGCTCGCGTACATCGCTACCGCCGTTGCCATCGTGGCGCTTGTCATCTATGCCGTCGTCCTGATGCGCGGCGCGATGACTGCGCAAGACATTGCCGAGGAACTGCAGTCCGAGACAGAACTCGTCAGTACCGCCTGACGCGAGAATACGCACCAACTGTGGCAACGGAGTCCGAGCTAGGCGGGTCGACTCATACCATTGAGTGGCTTTTCGCCAAGCAAGACCCGGGCCACATCCTCGGCTGCATCATCGAATGAGCGGCGGTCCGACTCGGCCGAATACCAGGCAGCGTGCGGCTGGATGATGGTGTTCGGCCATGTCAGTGCTGGCTCGTCGGCCGGGGCCGGCTCGACCGGCAGCACGTCGAGCGCTGCACCGGCGATCGCGCCCGTTTCAAGTGCCCGCCCGAGCGCAAGATGGTCGACGATCGCGGCGCGTGCCGTGTTGACAAGATAGGCGTCGGGACGCATTTTCGCGATCGCTGCAGCGTCAATCATGCCCCGGGTGCGGTCAGTCAAGGACGTCATAATCGCCACCACATCCGCGGCAGCGAGCAGGTCATCGAGCGGGACGAGGGTGCCTCCCGCGGCGGCAACGTCACCCGCTGCAGCATGCTCGGACGCCACTCGTACGTCCATTCCAACGGCACTGGCTGTCTCGACTAGCCCGTGGCTGATCGCGCCGAAGCCCACCACACCGAGGATCGAGCCACGCACCGGGCGTGGCGCGCGCGGATACGGCCACCAGGTGCCCTCACGGACGAGACCATCGAGCATCACGACACCACGGAGCACCGCGTAGATGAGCGCCATCGTGTGGTCGACAACTTCAACGTCGCAGAAGTGGGTCACGCGGCAGCACCAGACGCCACGCTCGGCCAGCGCATCAACCGCGAGATGGTCGAACCCCGTCGAGCACGTGCCAACCGCCTTCAGGTTCGGCGCGGCGTCGAGCACGTCGACGGCGATTCTGCCGCCCGGATAGGTCAGCACGGCAACGACATCATCGCCGGCGATTTCCGTGTTGAACTCCACCGTCACCCCACAGGGCTCAAGAATGGCGCGGGCGCGGTCGAGCGGCCACGTGTCGTCGATCACTACGACTCTCATCGGGCTACCTCCGGTTGCATAATCAATCCCTCCGGCTCCTCACCACGCAGAAACCGCGCCAGATCGGCAATTTGACGTCGATACGGTGCCAGGCTGGCCTCGGCCGAATACCAGGCCGAATGCGGTTGCAGAATCAGGTTGGGCCAGCCAAACGCGGGCTCGTCGGCTGCTGGCGGCTCGACCGGGTAGACGTCGATCGCCGCACCGGCGATGACCCCCATCCGCAGGGCGTCACCAAGCGCGACATGGTCGACGAGGGGTCCTCGCGCGCAGTTGACGAGGTACGCGTCATCGCGCATCTGGGCAAAGCGGCGGGCGTTCATCAGATGCTGCGTCTCCGGCAGCAGTGGTGCGTGCAGCGTGACCACATCGCTCGTCTCGATCAGCGTGTCGAGATCGACCTTCTGTACGCCGAGACTCTGCATCGTTGCCTCATCGACAAACTCGTCGTAGGCCACAACCTCTATCCGCAGGGCATCCCCTTGGATTGCGACGAGCCGACCGATGCGACCGAAGCCAACGATGCCAAGCCGACTGCCCGCGAGCCTGCGTGGCTCGCGCGGATACGGCCACCAGCCGCCCTCGCGGACGAAGCCATCGAGTTGCGCCACGCCACGCAGCAGGTTCGCGGCGAGCGTAATCGTGTGCTCAGCAACCTCCTCGTCGCAGTAGCTCTTGACGTGCAGGCACATGACGCCCTGCGCCGACAGTTCCACCGCGGGGAGGTTGTCGTACCCGGTCGAGCACGTGCCAACGAGGCGTACATTCGGTGCTAGCTCGAGCAGATTCGCTGGGATCGTCTGCTCGGGTGCTGCGAGGACGGCGACGACGTCATCCCCCTCGATGCGATCGGTCTTCTCGAGCGTCACATCGATACCGTCGAGCACCTCCATGCCAACGTCCATCGGCCAGAGCGGATCAAGAATCAGCACGCGTGTCATTCGACGACCTCCGGCAAGATCGTATCGATTGCCTCCGCGAGGTCGAGGTCAAGTTGTGAGATCCCACGTGGACGGTGCGTCGTCAATTCGATGCGGAGTGTCGCTCCCCGCTGAGACCAGTCGGGATGATGGTCAAGGCGTTCAGCAACCGCAGCGATCGGCGCCAGCGCGGCAAACGCCTCCTGCCACGAAGCAAAGGTGTGTGATCGAACCAGACGTCCGTCGATCAGCGCCCAGGTGCCACGCGCAACGAGTGCGTCCGTCAGCGCAACGAATGTCAATGGCGTGTGCTTGCTCATCAGTTTCTCCCCCACCCATCCTGTTACCCGCGTAGTCGCCGGCACTGCGTAGACTACGCGGGTACCGCAACGTGGAGGACATCGTGGTAAGCAAGTGGCTTGAGGTTGGACAATTCGGACAGAGTGTCTGGTATGACAACGTGGCTCGCCCTGCTGTCGAGACGGGTCTGTTGGCGCGCATCATCGATCAGGATGGCGTGACTGGTGGTACCTCGAACCCTTCGATTTTTGCCAAGAACGTTGAGGAATCCGGCGCCTACGACGAGGCGATCGGTTCCTTCCCTGCCGACGCCACGGCTGCACAGATCTTCGAGCCGCTCTGGATTCAAGACATCCAGGCTGCGTGCGATGTGATGCGCCCCGTCTTCGACCGCACTACTGGTGCCGATGGCTTTATCTCGATTGAGGTCGAGGCCGACCTCGCGTTCGATACGGCCAACACGGTCAAGCGCGCCAAGGAACTGCATGTCGCGGTCGATCGACCAAACGCGATGATCAAGGTTCCCGGCACGATCCCTGGGATTGATTCGTTCCGTCAGCTGACGGCTGCTGGCATCTCGATCAACGTGACGCTGTTGTTCTCGGTTGAGCGCTACACCGAGATCGCCCAGGCCTACGTGACGGGCATGGCAGAGCGGCTCGCTGCTGGTAAGCCCGTCACGGGCATCCAGTCCGTTGCCAGTTTCTTCGTGTCGCGCATCGATTCGAAGATCGACGACATGCTGCCCGAGGGTTCTGATCTACGCGGCAAGGCAGCTGTTGCAAACGCCAAGATCGCCTACGCCGACGTCTATCAGGCGACGTTTGAGGCTGGTGCGTGGGAAGCGATCGCCGCTGCTGGCGGTGCGCGTCAACGTCCGCTCTGGGCCTCGACGAGCACGAAAAACCCCGACTACTCGCCGACCCTCTACGTCGACGAATTGATTGGACCCGACACTGTCAACACGGTGCCGGATGCCACGCTCGAGGCCTACCGCACGCAGGGCAATCCCGGTTCGCGCATCACCGAGGACCTCGCCGGCGCCCGCGCCGTCATGCAGGGCATCGCCGATGCCGGCATCGACTTCTCCGCCGTCACCAAGCAGCTTGAGGACGAAGGCGTTGCCTCGTTCCAGCATGCGTATATGGGCATGCTCGAGGCGATCCAGAAGCGCCACGACGCCGTCACCTGATGCGACAAAGGGGTCAGACCCCTTTGTCGCATCAGGCCGGAGACTTCTCCCCCGGTAGCAGACGATCGAGCCAGCCAGGTAGCCACCAGTTCTTGTCGCCAATCAGCACCATCACGCTGGGCACGAGCATCAGGCGCACGATTGTGGCGTCGATCAGTACCGCGGTTGCCAAGCCAATGCCAAACATCTTGATGACGACGTTGTCGATCAGGACAAAGGCCAGAAAGACGGTGATCATGATTAGGGCCGCAGCGGTAATGACACGCGCTGTGTGAGACAAACCGACCTCGATACTCCGCAACGTCGAGACACCGCGTAGGTGCTCCTCGCGGACGCTGCTGATCAAGAAGACCTGATAGTCCATCGAAAGCCCAAACAGAATCGCGAACATCATCATCGGCACATAGGCCTCAATCTGGACGGCCTCGGGCACGCCAATGTAGCGAGACGCCCAACCCCACTCGAAGACCGCCACGATCACGCCGTACGCGGCTCCTACCGAGAGCACGTTCATCACAGCACCACTAAGCGGCACGAGGATGGAGCGGAATTCGACAACGAGCAGCAGGAACGAGAGCAGGATTACCGCGCCAATGAAGTACGGCAGCCGATCGGTAATGCGATTCGACAAGGCGATCATCGCGGGAGTCACGCCCGTCACGTCGACAGTCACCTTCTTCCCCACCAGTGGCTGAATCTGCCCCGGTAGGCGATTGACCAGGTCTTCGGTGTCCTGTGCCGTTGGCGAGGATTTGGGCACCACTTCGATCAACATCACCTCCTGCTTCGCGTTGATCACCGGCGGATAGGCGAGCTGGACGTCACTGTCCTTGCTAATCGCGGCAACGATCTTCTTCGCACCCGCTTGGTCCGAATACGGCGACAGCACAACCTCGATCGGGCCGTTCTGGCCGGGACCGTAGGCCTTCGCGATCTGGTCGTACGCAATGCGCGTCGTCGACCCCCGTGGATCAGACCCCGCATCGACCTGTCCAAGCGTCATCGAGAAGAACGGAATTGTCAGAACGCCGAGGATGACAACGGCAATCAAGAGAAAGGGGATCGGATGCGAGCCGACAACGCGCGCCCAGCTTCCCCACATCCCGCTCGAAATTTCACCGGTGGAACCAGTGGGTGGCGCATTGCGATCGCGCTTGCGGAGGATGCGCATTCCAAACAGCGAGAGCAGGGCAGGAAGCAGCGTGAGTGCCGCCAAGATCGCCGTCAGCACGGCGAACGAGGCGGTGACGCCCAACATCGCCACCGTTTGGATACCCGAGAGGAAGAGGCCAGTGAGGGCAATCGCAACCGTGACTCCTGCCACCAACACCGCGCGTCCAGCCGTACCGAGTGCGGCCGGTATCGACTCCTCGATCGTCATCCCCGCGCGCAGTTGCTCGCGGTGGCGATTGACGATAAAGACGGCGTAATCGATGCCGACACCGAGCCCAATCATCGCGGCGAGCACCGGTGCGATTGACGTGATTGGTGTCACCGACGAGAACACGGTGATGGACATCAGCCCCAACATCAGTCCGGCGACCGCGCTGAGCAGTGGAGCCACCATCGCGAGCACCGCCATGAAGGCAATCGAGAGGATGATCAGTGCCGCAAGGAGCCCGAGGCCTTCCGAGATGTCTTGCCCGGCACCCGCCGCCTCAGCAGCCGGTGCGCCAGAGTAGGCAACACGAAGGCCTGGTACCGCTTTGACGGGAGCCATCACCTCCTGCAGGTGCGTGTACATGGCGGGCTTAATGTCGTTGATATTGACCGTGTAACGAATATTGATCAGCGCCGTCGACCCATCGGGCGAGACGGTGCTCGGCTCCGCAAACGGGTCTGCCACCAGGCCCATCGATGGCAGCGTCTTGACGTCCATGATGGCCTTTGTGATGACGTCTTGCGTCGCCTTCACTTTCATCGCTCCTGGGGCGCCAAAGACCACGATTTGCCCCGCGGTGCCCGAGTTCGAGGCCGGAAAGGCCCGGTTGAGCGTGTCGGCACCTCGGAAAGCACTCGACCCCGGTACGGTCAGGCCTTCGTTTTCGTTGACATCAACGAGCTTTGTCGCCGAGATCATGCCCGCTAGGAGAATGATCCAGAGCACGACGACGACCCAGCGGTACCGCGCGCACACTGCTCCGAGCTTGGCAACCATGGCGATCTCCTTGGCGGAACTCTATCTAACAGGCACCCACTGTCGCCTTCGCCGATCGGTCACCCTACACTGCTGAATTCGCCTGGAGGAAAGCCCAATGAGCCTGTTTGAGATCCGTAAGATCGTCACGATCACCGAGGAAATTCACCACGATTTTGGACCTCAGCCGGAACAGCCTGCGCGCAAAGGTGCCGTGCTGGCCGTTGTTACGAATCCGTATGTCGGCACGTACGTTGAGGACCTCAGCCCTGCGATGGACGAGTTGAAGGCGCTCGGCGAGCGGCTTGGCTCGATCTTGATCGAGCATCTCGGTGGCGATGCCTCGGCCATTGAGGGGTATGGCAAGGGCGCAATCGTTGGCGCGAATGGCGAGATCGAGCATGGCGCGATGTGGCACATCCCCGGTGGTGGCGGCATGCGAGCCGCGATCGGTGGCGGTACCTCGATCGTGCCGTCCACGAAGAAGGTCGGCCCGGTTGGCGCCCGTCTCGACGTGCCCCTGACGCATATCGACTGGTCCTACGTCGGTAGCCACTACGACGCTATCGAGGTTGGCGTGCCCGACGCACCCCGCGCAGACGAAATGGTCTTGATCCTCGCGATGGCCACCACCGGTCGTGTGCACGAGCGGCTGGCGACGGGTTTCTCGCTCGAGGACCGCGGTAAGCCAGGCGTCCCCGCATGAGAATCGCCTTTATTGGCCTTGGTCGCATGGGGTGGCACCTCGCCGGCCATCTAGCCGCCGCCGGCCACGAGCTGTCGGTCTTCGATATCGATGCCGACGCCTCCCAGCGTTGGGCCGCCGAGTTTAGTGGCACCGCCGCTGCTTCGATTGCCGAGGCCGTGGCCGATTGCGCCGTCATCTGCTCGTCTGTCCCAGCCGATCCGCAGCTCCGAAGCATCTGGGATGCAGCGCAAGGCAGCCTTGCTGACGGCGCGATCTGGATCGACCACTCCACCACCTCCGCCGCAATCGCGCGCGAGCTCGCTGCCGAGGCCACGGCGTGTGGCTGCTCCTTTATCGATGCACCCGTCTCCGGGGGCACCGTCGGCGCCGAGAACGGCAAGCTGGCTGTGATGGCCGGCGGCGACGTTGCAGCCTGGGAGACGGCCAGCCAGGTCGTCGGTGCCTACGCAGCGCGTGCCAATTTGATTGGCGGCCCCGGTGCGGGACAGCTGACGAAGATGGCGAACCAGATCTGCGTGCTCGGTGTCGGTCAGGGACTCGCCGAGGGCCTTACCTTTGCCGAGCAGTCCGGGCTCGACCCGCGCAAGGTGCTCGAGGTGATGCTGACGGGCTCGTCGACGTCGTGGATGATGGAGAACCGCGCCGAGTCGATGATCGCCGGCGAATTCGACTTCGGCTTCTCGACAACTCTGATGCGCAAAGACGTCTCACTCGTCCTCGACGAGGCCGACCGCAAGGGCTTCGAACTCCCCGTCACGGCACTGGTCGCCGAACTGCTCGACGAAGTGGATGCGATGGGTGGCGCCAACGGGGACTGGTGCAGCCTGATGCAGCGTCAGCGGGCCGCAGCGACCGACTGAGGCAACCTACTCCGTCAGAGGGTTGCGATACCTCACACCAGCAAAGCGCTCGAAGTCGCGGTCTGCAGAATGAATTTCGCCACCATATTCGATTGCTAGCGCAGCAAGGTGAGCGTCCTGAATGAGGTTGCCACCGACACCAATCGGTTCGAGCAATCCACTGAGGACACTCAGGTGACGCTGCGTCGGCTCAATCACATCGACGACGCGTCGATCGAGCCATTCATGCATGTCACGCGTGGCCTCGGAAACCGTAAGCGGCTGGCTGACAATGCGAGGGTTTGTCGTGATGCGCAAGTAGCCGATCAGGACGCTCCATGAGAGACCCACGCGTGTTTGCCCATTGAGCGCCTCATCCCACCACACACGAGCCTTCGGGTGCTGTGGCACGGTGCCATCTGCTGCATAAAGCAGCAGGTTGAGGTCGGGGATGATCACTTCCCGAGTTCCATCTTGCGGAGGACTTCGTCATCTTCTAACTGTCCGACGAGTTGCAAGGCTTTAGTGATGTCGACGTCCGGTCGGATACCGAGCGAGTGTACCCGCGGCTGATAGCGCGGCTCGGTCGCAGTTGGCAAGAGTCCTGCTCTGATTGCTTGGTTGACCACATCACGAAACGTAGCCCCCGTTTCGCGCACACGTTTGTGAAGGAGTGCGGCCAAATCGTCGTCGAGTGTCAATGTCGTGCGCATAATGCGCATCATAGCGTCAACATTTGCGACATCATGATGCCTGATCGACACAGCCGCCCATATGCCGCTCGTGACGGGCCTCTCGCAGAGCCACAGCTTCTACCACCAGCCCGAGGTGCCAAAGCAGGGCATGACTGCCGCGATGCTCGACGCTGCCCGGGCCTACGAGGCCGGGCTGGAGTAGCGGGGGCAGGATTCGAACCTG
>SXGR01049410.1_pt1 | contig 13520 bp, 10 predicted proteins | sample 3174711 | NCBI WGS metagenome assembly SXGR01 (sample SAMN11356860, study PRJNA531348) | freshwater metagenome | isolation source: freshwater sample F1-60 | place: China: Fuxian Lake, Yuxi | collected 2017-12-25
CATCCAGCTCCTCAACTCCTCCACATCCCTCTCGGAGAGCCTTCGCCCTTGAATCACTTCCGTTGCGTCCATCCCCCTTTCTCCCAACCTCCACCCTGGTAGTCCAGCTCATTCACCAACAACTTCGGGATGCACCGATCGCCAGGGCTCGACTGGATTGATAGTGCCGTCGCCGTGATTGTTGGCGTAGAATTCCCCGTTTGGGGTGATACCTGGGCCAAATGAGACGGCTGCTCCACGGTACCATTTCGGATCCGTGCTGCTGGTCAGGTCGAAATTGTAGAGCGTCAGGAAATAGGACCCTGGCTCCAAGGTCAGGCCCGAGAAGAGTTCCGTGCTCGTCGGAAGGCCGGTGGTCTGGGCGATGGATACGGTCGATGTCGCAAGCGGGGATCCAGCACCGGGACCGATCGCGGATGTCAGATAGGCGGTCACGGTCGAACCGGACCGGGTATCCCCGAGGAATGCCGAGATCCTGACGTCGGTGTATGCAACGGATTGCGACCAGCCCATGACCTCGGCCTGCTGCTTGGACGTTCCGACGACGAAGGAGCGTTGGCTGGGGGGCGGCAGCGTCCCGCTCAGATCTGAGATGTCGACCATCGTCGCGGCGGTCGTTGGGAGTACCAGGCGGGCTGAGGCGATGATCCAGGAGAAGTGATGGGTGGTGGGTGACATGGACTTTGCGGAGTGTGTGGAGAGTGAACTCTACAGTGGGGGAGGTCTTTGTGACCGTGGGTGGAATCCTTCCGTGAAGTCCCTCCCGGGTTCCAGATCCAAGGGTTTCTACTGCTGGACGAAGTAGCTGAGGTGCTCGAGTTCGATGGCGAGGTTGACGTTCTTCACCATGACGGTGTCGGGCACGGAGAGGATGGACGGGGAGAAGTTCAGGATCCCAGAGATGCCCGCGTCGACCAGCTGGTTGGCCACGGCCTGGGCCGCCGCGGCGGGGACCGTGAGCACGGCCATCTTCACGCCGTGGTCCCGGATCACGCGGGGCAGGCGATCCATCCCGTACACCGGAGTCTTGAGGGGACGATCCCGTTCCCGGTGCGGCTCGGCGTCGAAGGCCGCGATGAGCTCGAAGCCCTCCTGCTCGAATCCCCTGTAGCTGAGGAGAGCGGTTCCGAGGTGGCCAGCCCCGATCAGGACGACCGGTTGGAGGCGGTTGGTTCCAAGGAGGTCGCCGATCATCGTCGACAGCTGATCGACATCATATCCGAGTCCACGGGTGCCGAACTGGCCGAAGTAGGTGAGGTCCTTCCGGAGCTGGGTCGATTTCACGCCTGCCGCACTGGCGAGGGCCTCGCTGCTCACTGTCTGGATCTGGTTCTGCTTCAGCCGCTGGAGGCAACGCATGTAGATCGACATCCGATAGATGGTCTTCGGCGGAATGACGGGACGGATGCTTCTTGTGACGGACTCGGTTCGATCGTTCTTCCTGGGGGCCATCGGCGGGGAGGCTCTGGGTTTTAGTCCACAAACACGAACTCGTTGGCGCTCAGCAGGACCTGTGCGTAGCGCTGCCATGGATCCAGCGGAGCCTGGGTTTTGAGGGGTCCGCCAAAATCGCGGGCAGCTCGCCACGCCGTCTCGGCACCCGCGGGTGGGTCGAGTCGCTGGATCGTGGGCGCCCAGCGGAACGAGTCCGAGTTCTCGTTGGTCCTGGGTTCCACCAGGAAATCAAGGGTCTCGCCGGCCTCCACGGTCACCCAACCGAGCTCTGCGGCGGCCTTGCCATGGGCCACGGCCCATTCGGCCAGCTGACCCCGGCGGCCCGAGACGATCCGGCCGATGACCCCATCACCCTCCTGTGCGGGATACTCCAGGTCGCCCCCGATCCGGACCACACCCTTGAACGGGGATGTCCAGCGACGGATCGCTGCGTTCCGGGTGCCTGAACCCGGATGCCCACCCTTGGCGTCCAGCATCGTCCAGAGTCCCGTCCCCGACGGGAGCTTCGGATCCCACTGCCAGGCCTTGCCGGTGAAGTGGGGCAGCGGACGCCATCCCTCCACCTGACCGGTCGACGGGTTGAACCCCCCGGTGCCGTAGGACCAGGCCGCCGCCGGAGCGGGTTCGGGCAGCGGGGCCTTCGGGCGGGACAGGAAGTCGAGGCCAAGCTCGGTCTCCTGGTGGGACGGATCTCGCTGGTATGCGAGCTGGTAGAGCCTACGAATTCGGTCGGCAGGCCGGCCTAGCGCGAGTACGTCGGACCTCTCCGTGAAGTCCCGCGCCCGGTCCGCGAGGAATGGACTGTTCATCAGGAACAGCGCCTGCTGCGGCGTCGTGGTCTGAAACCTCAGCGGCGATGTCGTATCGGGGCTCGCGAAATCGAAGGCCCGGAGCAGTCCGGGCAGGTTCTGTCGATCGATGAAGCCATACAGCGTCCGTCGCGGCGTCGAGGTCTCCTCGAACATCGGGACCGGCTGGCCTCCGATGTCTCCATCCAGCCGTCCCGACACCCACAGAAGGCTGTCCCGCAAGGCCTCGAAATCGAGGCGCTGTCGGTTCATGCGCCACAGCAGGGTGTTGTTCGGATCGACCGATTCCCCGCGCTCGAACCGGGCGTGGCCCAAGGAGTCCTCCGGATCGCTTCGCTGCTGGTAGGTGTCCGACGACAGGATGTAGCGGTGCAGGGCCTTCAGGGACCACCCGTGGTCCATGAACCAGACCGCCAGGTGGTCGAGCAGTTCAGGATGGGTCGGTTTGTCGCCACGCACGCCAAAGTCGCTCGGGGTCTGGACCAGGGGTGCACCGAAGTGCCACATCCAGACCCGGTTCACGAGCACCCGGGCCGTGAGCGGGTTGTCCCGGCTGGCGATGGCTTGGGCGAGCTCGAGCCGGCCGCTGCCCCGGGTGAATGCAGGGCGGTTGGTGCTGCTGAGGATGGCGAGGAACTGGCGCGGCACCCTGGCCCCGGGGTTGCCCGGATTGCCGCGCTTGAACACGACGGGCTCGGTGGGCTGGGAACGGTCCAGATAGGCCATGGCGCGCAGCGGAGCTCCGGCGTGTGTCGCCTCGAGTTCGTCGACCTTCCGCTTCAGCGCCCGGATCTTCTGTCCTGTGGGGGTGTCGAAGAACCGGTCGATGTCCTTCATCGCCGCCATGACGGGCGAGTCGGCTGCGCTGAGGACGAGCCGCAGTCGATCCTGCGCGGGATCGGTCAGGGACTCCGGTGCCGGTCGTCCCTGGACCTTCGCCAGCTCGAGGGCCTCCGACCAGGCTCGATCCGCATCGACGAGCAGCTCCCCGTAGCGCTTGGCGACCTCGGCGAACGAGTTCAGCGGCGGGTTGCGCAGGGCCCCGACGACCCGGGTGTTCCAGTTGGCGTTGGTGTCGCTGGATTTTGCAGGGGATTGGAGAAGGGCCTGCGCTCGGACCGAGAAATCGTTGGTTCCAAGCCGTGCAAGGGCAAACCAGGGTCCGAAGACGGGATCCCCGTTTCCTTGCCACTGTTCAAGGCGCCCCTTCCAGGCACCCACCAGACCCGGATCCAGACTGCGGACACGCGCCAGTCCCTCGAGGTTGGTCCAGTCCAGGGCCATCGAGTCCTGGGCCGCCAGCAGGTAGTCCCCGACCCGTTCCCTCAGTTTCCGGGCGATGTCCCGGGTCCGCTCCGCCCGGAATTCGGCCAGTTCCTTCTCCCGGTCGGCCTTCTCCTTCGCATAGGCCGCGGCGTGCATGGGGTTGGGATTCGGCCCCAGCAGGGGCTTCTCGTCGGGCTCCTGGCTCGAGTTGAAGACGCCGTAGAGGGAGTAGTAGTCGGCCGAGGGAATGGGGTCGTATTTGTGGTCGTGGCAGCGTGCGCAGGCCACGGTGAGGCCCAGGGTGCCGCGGGTGACGACGTCGATCCGGTCGTCGATGATGTCATGGGGGTTGTCCAGGAACCGACGTCCAAGAGTCAGGAATCCCTGCGCCGCCATCGGCCATGGGTCGTCGGGCGTGGCGACCTGGTCCCCGGCGATCTGCTGGACCAGGAACGTGTCGTAGGGCAGGTCGCGGTTGAGGGCCTGCACGACCCAGTCGCGATACGTGAAGCTGTGGCTGAAGCGCCGTTCCTGCTCGAACACGTATCCCTTGGAATCGGCGTAGCGGGCGATGTCGAGCCAGTGCCGTCCCCAGCGCTCGCCGTGCCGGGGTGATGCGAGGAGCCGATCGACGGCGGACTCGTAGGCCCTCGGCGAGGGATCCGCGAGGAACGCCTGCATCTCCTCGGGGCTCGGGGGAAGCCCGGTGAGATCGAAGGCGACCCGCCGGAGCAGGGTGTGTCGATCGGCCCTCGGTGAGGGCCCCAGCCCCTTCGGCACCAGCTGGGCGACGATGAAGCGGTCGATCGGGTGGGCGAGATGTTCGAATCCGGCAACGGTGGGCGGTGGAATGGATCGGGGTGACTGGAAGGCCCAGTGCCCTCCGGAAGGGCCGGAGGGCGTCGTCTCCCCGTTCCGGGGATCCGGGGCGCCCGCTCGGATCCAGTCGGCGACGGCGGCGATCTGCTCTGATCGGAGGGATCCGCCGGCCTTCTTCGGAGGCATGGATCCGATGTCTGGTGCCGTGCCGAGGAGGACCTTCAGCAACAGGCTCTCGTCGGGTTTCCCGGGGACCAGCAGCGGTCCGGAGGCACCGCCCTTGAGGACGCCATCCCGGGTGTCGAGGCGGAGGGACCCTTTGACCTCCTTCGCCTGGGCGCTGTGGCAGGGATAGCAGTGTTCGACCAGCACGGGTCGGATCGAGGTTTCGAAGGCCTCGAACCGCCCGGTATCGGTCGCCGCGGCGGCGCCCTCCGCCCCAGAGAGAAGAACTCCGACACCAATGGCCAAGGCGAGTAGGTGTATGCGGAGTCCAGGACTGGGCTTGGAGAATTTCATGTCGGGTGCACCGTTCGGGACAACAGGACCACTATGTTGAACGGGGATGCGGTTGGCCATATTCGAGGCGTTGCAGGATGCGTGGAGATCCGCCGATCCGTTGCCGCATGGATCCCTCCGGTCCGTGGCTTGCCTCCGGGGACCTGTTTCCGCGAGGGTCCTGGGTCTCGCATGGGTCACTGGTTCCGAATCGCGCTGTGGGTGATGCTCGCCGGATGGGGGGCACACGCCGCCACCCCGCCGGAGGTCGTCTCGGAGGCGCCGCTCCAGGCCGGCCCTCTCTTCACCGAGTTTCCGACGGTGTGGGCGTCCGGCCGGAAGACCGAGATCCTTGGGCCTCTGGCAATGTGGGAGCGGACCGAGGATGAGCGGAACTGGGGTCTGTACCCGCTCATGAGCTACCAGTCGGCGCCGATCGTGGAGGTCGAGGAGCTGGACGTGTTGTATCCGCTCTTCACCTGGCGGAAGCAGGGGACCGAATCGAGGTGGCAGTTCCTGCAGTTCCTGAACTTCGCCGGTGCCTCCTACCAGTCTGAGGATCCCGTGGTCCGGCGGACCGTGTTCCCGTTCTATTTCCAGCAGAAGTCCCGCAGCGGGACCAACGACTACATCGCCGTCCTGCCCTTCTACGGACACGCCCGAAACCGGATGTTCCGCGACGAGTTCAACTTCTACATGTTCCCGCTCTACCTCGAGAGCCGGAAGGGGGAGCTGGTCACGCGCAACTATGTGATGCCGTTCGTCCATACCCGGCATGGTCCGGGCTGGGACGGCTGGCAGGTGTGGCCCTTGTTCGGCTGGGAGAAGAAGGAGATCGGATGGACGACCAACCACCTGGGTGACCGGGTGGTTTCCCCGGGTGGCGGGAAGGTGTTTGCCCTCTGGCCCTTCTTCTTCGATGAGAAGCTCCGGCTCGGAACGCCACAGGCCACGACCAACTTCGCCATCCTGCCGTTCTACTCCCGGCAACGCGGCACGAACCTTCACCAGACCTCGGTGCTCTGGCCCTTCTTCAGCCGGACGGAGGACCGCTCCAAGGGCTTCGTGGAATGGGGCGCGCCCTGGCCGTTCATCGGCTGGGCGGACAGCACCAACAAGATGTCCCGACGTTTCTTCCCGTTCTATGGCGTGGCCAAGGCTCCCGGGGTCGAATCGCGCCTGGTCATGTGGCCTTTCTACACCCATCGGAAGGCCGAGAACGGCGCGATGCGACGCGACCGCTGGCGCACGGCGTTCTTCCTGTATGACGACGTCCGGCTGCAGAGCAAGGAGGACGGTCGCTACCGCCGGGAACGGGCCTTGTGGCCCTTCTTTGTCTGGAAACGCGACCTCGATGGACGGGAACGGCTCCAGGTGTTGGAGTTGTTGGAGACCTTCTTCCGCAACCGGGAGTCGGTTCAGCGGAACTATTCCCCCCTCTGGGCCTTGTACCGGGCGGAGAATAATCCCAACACGGGACAGTCGAGCGAGTCGGTGCTCTGGAATCTCCACCGGCGTGATGTGTCACCGTCGCAGGTCCGGACCTCTTCCCTCTTCGGTCTGATCCAGACCCTGCGTGGAGCGGACGATCGTCTCCATTGGAAGTGGCTCTGGATTCCGAACGCCCACTTCCGCGAGGCCTCGTCCCGAGCAGCGGCTTCCGCCGGACCGCGGGACGCCTCCCGTCCCACCTCAGGATTCGGGGGTGTCGACACGGCGCGGGGAGCGGAGCGGTTGGAATCCCTGTCCCGTCGGCAGGGGGAGGCGCCTTGAATCGGCACGCTCGGACCGCATTGGCCCTGATCGCTCGTGTGCCGATGCTTGCCCTGCCGGCCTTCGTTGCCGGGATGGGGGTGGGTCCGTTGGCCTTGATGTTGCCGATCGGAGAGGCGGTGGTACTCGTCCTGAAACCTCGAACGCCATGACCGCCTCAGCCGAAATGGGGCACGGCTCACGTCCCGGCCAAACCCCGCTTCCTCTCCGAAACAAATCCTGCTCTCCTCACGGGCCGATCCGGGAGTCCTGACGCATGTTCCGAAACATTGGAGAAATGGTGCTGCTGTTCGTCGCCACGGTGAAGGCCCTGCCGTGGGCGTGCCGGGAGCGTCGGAAGATCGCGGAGCAGCTCTTCGACATCGGGAACGCCAGCCTCTTCATGGCCTGTGTCCTGTCCCTCTTCATCGGTGGCGTGCTGTCGCTCCAGAGCGGCCCGGTCCTGGTCGAGAACGGCATTGGTTCCGCCCTCGGCAACCTTGTGGCCATCGCCATGTGCAAGGAACTGGCCCCGGTGATGATGTCGATCCTCGTGGCCGGGCGCGTCGGCTCCGCCATGGCGGCGGAGCTGGGCTCGATGAGCGTCTACCAGGAGATCGACGCCCTCCGGACCCTCGCCATCAATCCGATCCGCTTCCTCGTCCTGCCTCGGGTCATCGCGATCAGCATCGCGGTTCCGTGCCTCGTGGTGTTCTCGAACCTCGTCGGCTGGCTTGGGGGGGCCTTCGTGGCCGCCCACAACGACCGGATCGCCGTTCCGGCCGAGACCTTCTTCACCAGCCTCCGGGAAGGGGTGGATCCCGGGGACGTCGTGAATGGACTCATCAAGTCCTTCTTCTTCGCCCTGTGCGTCGGGGTCATCTGCTGCCACCAGGGACTCACCACCCAGGGCGGCCCCCGCGGGATTGGCCGGAGTGTGACCAAGGCCGTGGTCAACTCGCTCGTCCTGATCCTGATCCTCGACTACATCCTGACCCGGTTGCTCCTACCGTTCGACAACGGATTTTTCGCGTGACCATGTCCGATTCCCGCTCCACAGGCATCCCGCTCAAGGTCCGGAACCTCCGGAAATCCTACGACGGGCGCGTCGTGCTGCAGTCGATGGACCTCGACATCGCCGCCGGGGAGATCTTCGTGCTGATGGGGCCGAGCGGCTCTGGGAAGTCGGTGTTCCTGCGCCATCTCATCGGGCTGGAGGCGCCGGACGCCGGAGAAATCCTTGTCGGCGGGGAAAGGGTCGGACCTGACATCGACCAGACCCGCCATCGGCTCGCCATGGTGTTCCAGAGTGGAGGGCTCCTGAATTCCCTGACGGTTGAGGAGAATGTGGGGCTCTATCTCCGCGAACATCGCCTCAAGGCCCCGGAGGAGATCAGCCGGATCGTCCTCGAGAAGCTCGCCTTGGTTCGACTGGGCCCCAGCGATGCCGCCAAGTATCCGTCGGAACTTTCCGGCGGCATGCGCAAGCGGGTGGCGATCGCCCGGGCGCTGGTCATCGAGCCCCAGCTGATCCTCTATGATGAACCGACGAGCGAGCTGGATCCCTTGGTCTCGCTCACGATCGGTCGCGAAATCCTGAACCTCAACCGCCGGATCGGCGCCACCAGCGTTGTGGTCACGCACCACGTCGATCTCGCGATGGGCATCGCCGATCGCATCGCGTTCCTTTCCGAGGGATCCATCGTCGCCCTCGGCACGCCGGAGCAAATCCGCTCCAGCCCAGTGCCCTTGGTTCACCAATTCCTGAACGCGGAGTTCAAGGAGGCCTGAGACCTTTCACGTCGCATTCATCCTGCATACCCATCCATGAAATCCTCGCTCGAGACCCGTCTGGGCATGTTCTTCGCCGTGGTCACCATCGCCGGCTTCATCCTGTTCGAGATGCTGGGTGGGGCGAACGTCTTCAACCGGGGCACCATCTACCGGGCCCGGTTCAGTTCCGCCCGCGACCTCAAGGTGGGCGACCCGGTCAAGCTCTCCGGGGTCCCGGTGGGACGGGTGAAGTCGGTCGCCGTGGTGGGCAATCGCGTCGAGGTGGGGCTCCAGGTCGATCCCAAGGCGCCGGTCCGGACCGACAGCGTTGCAGCCATCCAGTTCACGGGCCTGATGGGACAGAACTTCGTCGCCCTGACCTTTGGGGGTGAGAACTCCCCGCTTGCCGTCGCCGACACCCTGCTGCAGTCCCGGGAGCAGGCCGATCTGTCGGATCTCATGACCCGGTTGGACAACGTCGCCAGCGGCGTCGAGGGCCTCACGAAGAGCTTCAGCGGCGAGGAAATCAGCAAGCTGTTCGGTCCCCTGACCGACTTCATGAAGCAGAACCAGTCCAACATCACGACGATCGTCGCCAACATGCGGGACGTCACGTCCGAGATGGCTCAGGGACGGGGTTCGATCGGTCGGCTGCTGAAGGATCCGGCGCTCTTCACGGCCGCGGTCGGTACCATGAACCATCTCAACGACGCGGTCTCCGACGTCAAGCCGCTCACCCAGGAGGCGCGGGGGATGATGACGGATCTCCGCAGCGTGGTTGGGAAAATCGAGAAGGGCGAAGGCACAATCGGGAAGTTTCTCTCCGACCCCTCCCTCTTCAACCAGGCCAATGGGGCCGTGGGCAACCTCCGGGAGATCCTCGAGAAGATCAACCGGGGCACCGGATCGATCGGAGAACTGGTCAACGACAACGCCTTCCTCAAGAACGTGAAGCTGACCCTCCAGAAGGTCGACAAGGCCACCGAGACCCTCGAGGACACCGGTCCGATCAGCGTGATCGGGACCGCCGTGGGCGTGTTGTTCTAGGAAGGACTGGGCTGGTTCGGCAGCCCCGGCGATCCCGCCAATTGGGAGCCCAATCCATGGAGCCCAATCCATGACCTGTCCCTCTATCGGGCGCACAGGGGCGCAATGACCGGGCGCAATGACCTGTCCCTCTATCGGGCGCACAGGACCCGGGCGCACAGGACCCGGGCGCACAGGACCTGTCCCTCTATCGCGGCACAAACCTCGTGTTTTCCCCCATTTTTGACGGTGGAATTTGGGGTCAGGTCGTTGACCTGAGGTCACCGAGGGTCATTGCGGACCAGGCTGAACGGGGCTGCTGCGGGTTACTTGGGGACAGGTCACCCGTGTGCCGGTCACCCGTGTGCCTCTGGGCGCCGGGAAAGCAGCGCATCGGGTTTTTGTCCGGCGCTGATGGCCTGTCCCCGGCTTGGCGTCCTGCCGAATTACTGCCCCGGATTGCATCGTTGGCCGAAGATTCCGTTCCTTGCGCTTGCCATGGTTTAATTTCTGGTGGCAATTAAAGAGCCCGTGGGGAGGTTCAAGCTACGGGTTCTGGAGTCTTCGGCAGATCATGATCTGGTTATTGGGCCCAATCCTGTTGGTCGGGACCCGGTCAACCGGATCCTGATCGAGCACCCGAGCGTGTCTGGATTCCATACCGAGATCTCCGTGCTCGATGGGGGAAACCGGGTCTGGGTGCGGGATCTCGGGTCGACGAACGGGACCCTGATCTCAGGGCGGACCATCACGGAGGGCGAGCTGCGTCCGGGGGAGGCTCTGAGGATCGGCGACGTTGAGATGACCCTGGCGGTCGAAACGGTGGAGGTACGGATCCCGTCAATGACTCCGGCTGCGGCCACCGCCGCGTTCGGAGTGGATCACGTTCTGGCGGATGGGACGCCCGCCTGTTGTCGGAATCCGGAACTCCCCGCGACCCATCAGCCCATCGAGGGATGTCAGGCGGTTCTCCAGTGCCCGGCGAGATTCCACGTCTCGAGCCTGCGTGCGACCCGGCTGACGGGAAAACATTCGAAGGCACTGCTCTTCTGCCCCCACTGCAATGCGAAGTGCGAACCCATCCCGGGGCTGGCCGTCAAACCCAAGAAAAAGGGCCTGATCCGGCGGATCGCCGACACGGTCCGACTGGGATTCCGACGCTGAGGCCAGCGACCGTCACTGGGTTGGGACGATCTTCCAGACGCGTCCCCTCCCCGGGGTCAATCCGTTGCTGCCGTTGGTCAGCACATAGAGTTCCCCGTCGCGGTCCTGTCCAAAGCCCGTGATGTAGGCCGCGAAGTTCTGGGGTTGGGTGACCTGCACCGGGGTGACGGTCCACCGGGCGCCGGTCTCCGTGGGACGTTGGGCGGCCAGGACAACGCCCTGGGGCATTCCCCAGTTCCGGCTCCAATCCCCGAAGACGTAGTGGCCGACGAGCTCCGGAAGGGCCTTGCCGCGGTAGACGTAGCCTCCCGTGATGCTGATGCCGAAGGCCTCGGGATCCTTCTTCGCGCCGGGGTGCCGGTACTGGAGGATCGGATCGATCAGCGGTTCACCCCGGGCCCCGGTCGTCGGGACGGTTCCGGGGGGCTTGTTCGGGGTCTTCGCGTCGAACGCCACGGTGGCCTCCTTGAGCGACCACCCGTAGTTGCCGCCTTTCGTGATGATGTCGACCTCCTCCAACAGATTCTGTCCCACATCCGCGGCAAACAGCTCGTGGGTGCCGCCGCGGTCGAACGACAGACCCCAGACGTTCCGGAGTCCGTAGGCATAGATCTCCGGCAGCCCGGCACCGTCGGTGACGAACGGAGTGTCGGCGGGGATGGAATACGCGGTTCCTTTCCCGGGCTTGTTCACGTCGATGCGGACAATCTTGCCGAGGAGCGTCCGGAGGTTCTGTCCGTTCCCGGACTCGGGGCGTTTGCCCTGGTCGTTGGCGTTTCCGCCATCCCCGACGCTCAGATGGAGCAGCCCGTCGGGGCCAAAGGCGATGCGGCCGCTGTTGTGGTTGGAGAAGGGCTGGTCGATCTCCAGCAGGATCCGCTCGGAGGTCGGGTCGATGACGAGCGGCTGCTGGGCGGGGAGACGGAACTCGGACAGCCGCAGGGTGCAGTCCCAGTCCTCCGGCGCCGACGCACGGCGCGGGGCGGTGTAGGTGATATAGACCCGGCGGTTCGACTCGAAGTCCGGATGGAGGGCCAGATCCAGGACGCCTCGTTCATCAAAGGCCCCATGGTTAATGGGGGACAGCCGGTCGGTGAGATTGAGGATGGGCTCGGTCGGACGCGTCCCGTCCGGATCGATCCGCCACACGTATCCGGGCTGGTCGACCACGAGGCCGGTTCCCCCGGGAAGCTGGGTGTAGGTGAGGGGCTGGGTGAGGCCCTCGGCAACGGGCTTGAGGGCGATCTTCGGCTCCGCGGCCGGCAGGAGGGTGACTCCGGCAATCATGGCGGCGCAGGCAGTGGACAGCGAGTTCATGGTTCGGGAGAGGGTCAGAGTGGACTTGATGCCGCGGTAGCGTCCCCGAGCAATCACTTCGGGGTTGTCTTGGCTTTGGACTCAGGCAATGGCTCAAGGAGGGTCTTCACCTTCCCGAGGAGCTTCTGGTACTTCGCCTGGACCGCAAACCCCATCTTCCGCTCCTCCTCCATCACGGCGTCGTCCTTGCTGATGACGCGGTAGGCGTCGGCGGACAGGAGGAAGTCGTCACCTTCTCCGCGGCGCGCGAGTCTGGTCTGGATCCGGTCCCAAAGGCCGGTCTGCCATCCACCCCAGACCAGGTTCTGGGTCGAGGTGGCCTGCTTGTCGAAGATCATCCCGTCCGGGGTCCGTCGATCGAGCTTGTATCCGGCCTCCTCCATCACCTGCTCGGTGGCGAGATCGATGGAGGCACGGGAGAAGCCATGCAGCTCGACGGCCGCGTACTTGCCCGCCCCTGGGCCCTTCGGCGGCGTGCTGCAGCCGGACAGCAGCGCCGTGGCGAGGGCCAGAGCGGTCACGGTTCGAGAGAGGGGGACGGTGGAGATCATGCGACAGGGCTTGAGGTTCCGGGGAAGGACAGGGTCCGGCATGTCAGGAGTTCTTCAAACCCACGCTGCTGGAGCGCTTGGCGATCTTCCGGCTGGTGAGGACCTTGGTGACGGTGCCTGTCGACAGATACCTGCTCCGCACGGTGTCGAGGATGGCGTCACGGCGATCATAGAGCCGCTTGAGCTTCCGGGGCTTCACCCGGGCGGTGACGTAGGCGGTCAGGAGGGGCAGGGCGATGGTGCTGTCGGTGTAGCAGACCACGGAGTCGGGAAGCTTGTCGGGATCGACCTTGCCCCAGCTGACCGCCTCGGCCGGGGTCGCACCGCTCAGTCCGCCGGTGTCGGGCCTGGCGTCGGTGCATTGGAGGAAGTAGTCGTGGCCCTTCTCCTGGATGCCCATGACCTCCTGGATCTGGGGTTCGGTCTGCAGCATGAAGTTCTTGGGGCTGCCGCCGCCGAGGATCCACACGCTCGAGGTCAGTCCACCGGACTTCGCGGCGTACACGATGCCGGCGGTCTGGTTGACGTCCCGGTTCACATCGAACATCAGGCCCGATCCACGCAGCGCCATGGCGGCCACGTTCATGCCGATGCTCGAGTCGCCGGGGCTGCTGGTGAAGATCGGCACCCCGCACTCATAGGCTGCTGCGAGGACCGAGCTGTCCTTCAAGCCGAGGCGACGTCCGCGCTCGCTGACGTACTTGCCCAGCAGGTAATGAAACTCGTCGGTGCCCATTGGCCGCTGGAACTCGGGCCCCTGGATGACCTCCCGGATGAAGGCATCGGTGTCGAGCAGCACGTTGTAGTCGAACAGCACGTCATAGATCCGGATGACCCCGTCCTTGTGGAGCTCGACGTCATTCAGGAACGGCGACCCGCTGTGGAGGTGCATGTCGAGACCGAAATGGAGATCGTGGTAGAGGTTCGCGCCGGTCGAGATGATCCAGTCGACATAGCCTCCTCGGATCAGCGGGATCAGGCAGCTCTTGCCGAGTCCGGCCGGGGTGAGGGCGCCGGTGAGGGACAGGCCGATGGTGCCGTTCTTCGGGAGCATCTTCCGCGCAAGCAGCTGTGCGGCCTCGCGCAGGCG
>SXGR01420556.1_pt1 | contig 13517 bp, 13 predicted proteins | sample 3174711 | NCBI WGS metagenome assembly SXGR01 (sample SAMN11356860, study PRJNA531348) | freshwater metagenome | isolation source: freshwater sample F1-60 | place: China: Fuxian Lake, Yuxi | collected 2017-12-25
AATCCTCGCCCTTCCCGAAGGAAGGGCGCTACTTGGCCTCGTAAACTGCTATGGGTGTGGGCTGGGTTTCAATCCTCGCCCTTCCCGAAGGAAGGGCGCTACCGCACTGCTTCACCAGAGCCTGAAAACAACCAGTTCGGCCCTGGTTTCGGCGAACCTCCTGCTAACTGCTTGAGACTAACTAGCGCGTACATTTCGATTTCATCCAAGGTGTTGATAAACAATTAGATCTCCATCGCCGCGATCCTCACGGGATTGGCACACCGCTCCTGATTCGCGCATCACAGGATAAGCGGCTCCTCGAAATCCACCCTCCCATCCAATCCATACACCTGCACATGCTTTTCCCTTGGCTCCGTCAACCGATAGACTCGGAGACTGTCTTCGGTCTTCTCGATAATGTCCAACAGACGCCTGATCACCTCCTCGAATTGCACCTCGCTCACCGAACATTCGAACACTGACTTCTGCACGCGTTGCCCAAAATTCTGACAGGTTTGCGCGACCTTCCGAAGCCTTCGTCGGCCATCGGCAGTCTCGGTCGAAACATCGTAACTGATCAGAACGTTCACAGCATTCCCTATCGGTACAAATACGGCGGATAGCTTTCCAGATCGCCGCGCAGCACGCGCGCCAGTAACCGGGCCTGTACATGCGACACCAATCCTAACGGCATTTTTTGGTCGAGCACCGGGTGAGTGATCTCCTCCTGCTTACGCTTCTGATAGGCAACAATCACCTCTTTGCGAGCAGCATCCTCTATCTGCACCGCGCCGCCCGAACGCCTCGTGAAATCCTTTGCGCTGACCTGACGTCGATTGATCAACGTGAGGACAAGCCGGTCTGCCAACACGCTCCGCAGTTCCTCCATGAGATCCAACGCCAACGCAGCCCGTCCTGGACGCAGCGCGTGGAGAAATCCCATTTGCGGATCGAGCCCGACTCCTTCTGCGGCAGCCACGCAATCGTTCATTACCAGCGCATAGAGAAAAGACAACAATGCGTTGACGGGGTCAAGAGGAGGGCGCCGGTTGCGACCATCGAACTTAAAGGTCTCGCGATCCTCACGAATCATGCGGTCGAATGTGGAGAAATACACACGAGCCGATTCACCTTCGATGCCGCGCAGGGAGTCTAAGTCCTCACACTGGGGAAGCCTTGTCACGGCGTTGCCGAGCGCGTCGGCGGTTTTTCTCAACACGTCAGCCTCTGAGGGATCATCATTCTCCCGAGCACCTCGCAAAACAATCTGGCGAGAGTTCTGAATTTTTCCACCGACGATATTGCGTGCAATGGACAACGTCTGCACTGGGTCACCCATCGCCTTATGCTGCGCGCACCGAAGCAGAACATTCCCGCTGACCGGCCCTTCCACGCGTGCTTTGAATTGCCCGTTCCGATCGAGCAGGACGATGAATCGACCGTCCTCGGCGCAGCGCTGCATGGCGGCCGGACTAAGCATGATATCGCCGAAGCACACTACGCCACCGATATGATGGATTGGAACCTGGAGCTTGGTCTCCTTCTCGACCTCGACCTTGAGGGTGTCATGGTCCATGTGAAGATAGGCGCCTTCCGTGGTGACGTAGAGGGTATTGAGCAGTTGATGCATCCTCTGTCTCTTAGGGGGCTGGCGCGACAAACAGATCTCTCACAAGTCTCTTGGCCCGATCCTGTTCACCGATGACGGATGGCAAGCAAGACCCCTTGAGAGAGCAATGGTCACACCGCTTGTCGTTCATCGGAGGCGGGAGCACCCGCTCAGTCAGCATCTTACGGATCGCCAAAACCGACTCCTCCACACAGTGCCGCAGGCTCTTGTCAAAGACCACTTCACGCCGTCGTCGGGAGCCGTGGTGATAGATCGCTCCGCACGGAACCGGCTTGCCGGTCATTTCTTCGAGACAGATCGCCTGGGCGCAGAGTTGGAGATCGTCGTTGTTCCATTGACGTCGATGCCCGGACTTGTATTCGACCGGATAGGGAGTCTCTTCGTAAAGTTCCACGACATCGGCTTTCCCGATTAGGCCTAGGCGCTTCGACCAGAGCGGAAGCGCACGTTCGACACGGGCCTCCCCCTCCTGACCACTTTCCTCCGGCGTATCAGTCCGTTCATGTAGAGCCCGTCCTCGCATTGTATAAATGTTTTCGTCAAACGTCTGCTCCACATGAATCAACGCACACCGCCTGGGGCAATAGGCGTAGTGGTTCAGTGCGGAAATGGAGATCGAGTCCAGATCGGCGTCACCCTGCGACATCGTTCGGCCTACGATAGCTTGATGAGCGTACCCTTACTGTCATCCCACGCCCACAACTCCACACCTTTCGGTAGGTTGGCCGCATTTGTTGTTACCTCATAATGAGCGAACTTGCGTGGGCTTCCGATCTTGTCCTCTTTCATTGCCGATTCATTGCGCTTCACATCGATGACGCGCCCGATGTCCAATAACGCTTGCGCCGGTGCACAGCCGAGCACGGCTTGACGCTTGCGCTGTTCCGCATTGCTGTCAGTGCCTACATGTTTAAACACATACAACCCACGGTGAGACATCATGCCTTTGGAAGCAGAGCGGTCGTGATTCCACATGCCGGCCAATGCCTCCCACAGATGGGTGAGATCGTCGTCGGAAAATAGGGTTCCCTGAGCGAGATTGGCGGACACGAACCCTTTGGCGACGTAGAGGCCATAGGGAATGAGAGATTTACGACCCATTGTGCGAAGTGTGTCTTCTTCTTGTTCGTTTTCCCATCTCTGGTAGTCCGCAACCGACTTGGCACCTAATACTTTTGCCGCAACAGCCATGCGGGTAATTGAAACATCCATCGGCAGAATTGGATCAACTGAACGTGAAAACGCCACCTGCACCGGGCCTCGCACTTGTCCGGCGTTGGGACCGGTGGACATGACTGCTCCAAAGGTCCGCACATCGAAAAACTGTTGGCACATCCAATCGCGAGCTTTTCCAACTTGCGTTCTGTTTCCGCCACCAGCAGGGGCACCGCCCGTTTCTACATGCGCTGCGGTGATCGACTTATTTAGATTAGTCGAATGCTCGATAAAAATAGCATTGGGTGCCTGATTGCCATACGCGGCCTGAATATAGTTGCGCACCCTCCGTTTGATGGCCACGTCGGAAACCAGTCCATGCATATCTTCCGGGTCGATGCGCGGGCTATTGCCAGCGTCCGGGTCACCGTTCGGATTACCGTTTTCGCAATCGAAGAGGTAGAGGAATTCGTAACGGTTTTGAATTGCAGTCATTTTGTTTCTCCTTGTGCAGTTTCATTGGTCTTCTTGCCTTCACGCAGTGCGGCGAGTTGCTGGTAATAGCCAAGGGCGAACAGCCCTTGACCTTCAAGATTGAGTGTTTGCGGGAATCTGTCTTTGAGATTGCCCACGATTTCCATCATTGGTTTCTCAAATTTTGATCCAAACCATGGTTTATCGGGCTTATTCAAATGAAACTGTGCATTGCGAACGAGGCGTCCAAGAATCAATCCTGGCATCTGGCTGGCGGCGGCGTAATAACGCTGTACTACGCCGGCACCCACATCACCCAAAGCGGCATATTGAAGTTCGGCGAGCACTGCCAGGAGCCTTCCGCAGTGGTAAGCGGGTTCTGGGTGATCGGGATTAAGACAGGCTTTCATGGTACTGGCACCTCCTTGTTGTAGACGAATGAAATAGGCTTTGATGAGACCCATGCGGGCATGGTTGAGCGGAGGCGAATCTTTATCAACCAGATCGGCACGAACGCGCGCCAGTGCTTGCGCCATTAGCGGTTGAGGAATGGGCAGGTGCTGCACAGCTACCTGCCACAACGTGGCGGCGGTGGGGGCGGGTAATTGCTCCAAGTTTTTCGAAATAGGCTTTTTCTGGTCATTTCTAACCAAAGCCAAGCAAACTTCATCGAACTTGGGCTCGCGGGCATTTTTTTTCCCGTCGCAGTCTTTCCTATCACCAGCGATAACGATAGCGAAGTCATCAAACCACGCTTCCACGTTACGCACCAAACTCTCGAAACGCCCTTCCATCCAGTCGCGCACCATCACTCGCCCGGATGCGCTAGAAAGAGTCAGTGCGTAATAATGGTTATTACCCAAATCAACGCGTTCGCCTTTGCGAATGGATTCAAGCAGACGACGCGCAGCTGCCAGTGCTGAGGCTTCGGTGTGCTCCTTCAACTCGAAACCCTTCAACAATTCCAGAGGATTCTCTTGCGGGGCGATCCATTCCTTAAACCAGTGCACGACCAGCGGGTTGGCGAGCTTGCGGGAGTAGCTGCGAATCAAGTTGTTGAGGCCATCCACATATTTCTGAGCAGCTGCGGCGCTCATGGCGGCGTTGGCCGATTGCTTTAAACCGAAAGAGCCGAAAGCGGCTTTATCGAAACCCACCATCACATCGCCCGTCCTCCTACGACCACCAGATAGCCCTGTAATCGTAGGGTGAATCCGCAAGTGTTGGGCTGCATTACCCGTGAGGAAGCAAACCATATCGCCGGGCTGGCCTCCTTCCATATCCTTCTTTCGCCATTCGCGCCACCAGGCCTGAATGTCACTGCTCTCGCGCGGGTCACTGCCATCCACCTGCCAGCACAGCCAGTCAGCAGGCTTGGCTGTGTTTGCTGACAGTGCTTTTCGTATTTCCGCCAGACGGGATTCATCTTCCAGAACATTCGCGATGACGGTGAGATGAGAGGAGACCCCAGATGCCAAGCGCAACATGTCAACGAAAAATCGGTGTTTGCCGTGGGTCCGTTCTATCTTGACTTGATCCTCACTAGCTTTGAACAGAAGTACTACCGTCTGAACCGTCTCCACCAAAAAGTGTGACTTGCCGCCAGCCTGCATATTGGGCATATCAGGGCAGCGGGGATGCACCGCTCCGCGGTTACCATCACCCAGCGGCAACACATTCAGAAACCGTCCATCAGCGCCTAGCCCGACGCACCAGCGCACTTTACGCGTTGTAAATCCTGGTTCGGAGTCGAGGCTCTCTCCATAGTTCATCAGTGCTTGCAGCATGGCTATGACCTCCCTGGCTTCCTTACTGCCGAGCTGTCGAACGGCGGAACTTCCAATACGCCGTTGCAGATGTGGGCCTCAAACAGCGTGATGAATGGTTTGTCATTATCTTTCACGGCATCCTTGCGCAGGTCGAACACGTCGTAGAGCATGAAACCCAGATCCTGATCCAGGGCGGCGGGTGGCTGGGCATTGTCGTCCGATGCTTCGACATACTCAAAGAATGCAGGGAATTCACGGCAGCCGAAATAGGGTTGCTGAAAACATTTGCCCTGCTTGGCGCGACGCTCGAAACAAGCGTTGAACTTGCCGTAGTCGGAAGCAAAACAGGACTTGGGGACGATTTGCGCAGTGAGCCGATAGTGCACGTTTTTGAGCGCCATGGTCTGGCGTTGGGTGCGGCCTTTCTGATCAGTGCCGAGTTCAGCCTTGCCGCCGTCCGCCCAAATGGGTTCGGGTTGCTTGCGCCCTTCCATCCACGCCTTGATCGTACGATCCGCAGGCACTTTGTCCTTTACTTCATTGCGCCGCAGGGCAATGTAGCGCGGGAGCTTCAGCACCTCGATACGAACCACCTGCCAGTGGAAATAGGGGCGCATAATGCTTTCCCCACCTTGCCGGTCCCGTAGTCCATCCCAATAGATGGCGTCGAAGATGCCACGTGCCGCAGAAGGTGTGATGACCGGGTAAGAGAAACGCTCGACCTTCATCTCTGGCCGCGTGAAGCAGGCAAAGTCACCCCAGACTTCCAATGTGTGTGTGCCGTTAGCCATGTCTTCTCCTATGCAATGAACACCTGTTCGCCCTCGGGTGGATTCAGCCCAAGGGTGCCGTCGTAAAAATCTCCTTCAAGAATGAACCACTCGTCGGAGACGCCACCGCGCCGCAACTTCGCTGGAATGGCCCAGGCGGGTGGGCCGTCGTTGGTGCGATAGACACTGACGGCAAGCCCCTGGGCGCGGCGCATCCAGTTAGGGCTGATACCGTCTTGATCGGCTTCGGTTTGTAATTCCAAAAATTCGTCGGATCTGTCCGCCCATGGCACTAGCACTTGAATGGCATCCTGAACAATGAGGCGGTAAGCCTTGGCAATCTCCACGAAATCAAGCTCCTGAATTGCTCTCGTAAGATCGGTGTTCTGACTGGCTGGATCGTTCAGATTGTAGAGCCGGTGATAATAGGCCCGGAATACCTCGGGGTCGTTGATATCCAGACTATTGTCGTGCAGCGTGAGCAGGGTTTGTGTGACTTGAGTCGCCTGATAGTAGCTATACGTGGGGAACCGTTTCCTCCATCCGTCTTCCTCGCCCGGTTCAAAAACCACAACTTCACCAAGACGGCCCTGTTCATTGAGCCTGCCCTCCCGGTTGCAGCGTCCTGCCGCTTGTGCAATAGACTCCAGCGGCGCCATGGCACGGAAGACAATGGGGAAATCCACGTCCACTCCTGCTTCGACACATTGGGTGGAAACAAGGCGGCAGGGAAGTCCGGCTGCAAGTTGAGACCTGACCCTATCCATCACCGCCCGCCGGTGTTCGGCACACAAGTTGGTTGAGAGGTGAAACACGCTTTCCGTCCCGGCCAGCTCATTGAGCAGAGCGAGTGCGTGGCGTTTAAGGTTAACCACCACCAGTGCCTGATCCACGCCTCGTAATTCAGCAGCGAGTTGAGTCCAAGTACGTTTTTCGTCAGTTTCCGGCCAGCGTACTGCGACACGTTTCAGTGTCGCGAACAGTGCCGGGTGTTCCGGTACGACTTCGATCGGTTGCCAGCCTTGCACGGCGTGATTTTTTACGGCCTCGTTCAGAGTATCGAACGCGGGTTGTGTCGCGGTGGCAAAAACTACGGTGGAGCGATAGGCCGCCGACAAGTAAGACAGGGCCGCCAAGGTAGGTACTGCCAAGTGCTGCGGTAGGCTCTGCGCCTCGTCGAACAGGATAACCGAGTCCATGAGGTTGTGCAGCTTACGGCAGGCCGACGGTCGGTTGGAAAAGAGCGACTCCAGTAACTGTACGTTGGTGGTCAACACGATCGGCGCATCCCAGTTTGGCGCAAGCAGACGGCGCTGACGTTTGGTTGCTCCCTCAGCGTCCCGTTGTTCCGCTTCAGCACCTAGCCCAGCCAAGCTGTGGTGTTCCAACACGAAATTACCGGGGAAGGCGTTAAATATCGTGCGGTAAATACAGGCCGTCTGCTCGATGACTGTTAAGAAAGGGACTGCCAGAACGATTCGTTTCAGTCCATGCTTCTTCGCGTGTTCCAACGCGAACTTGAGCATCGCCAGAGTCTTGCCCGAACCAGTCGGCGCGGTCAGCGTGAACGTGCCAGGTTCTGCCTGGCCGGCACGTATTACTGCACTCCACAGGGTCTCCCGTGCCTCCCGCACCGCCCCCTGCGCGCCAGTGGCGCCGCGCAACGCCGCCATGCGTACATCAAGCGCGGCAAGTGCCGCACTGGCGTCCAGCTTCGGTCCTTCAGGGCGAGAACGCTTGCCTTGTGCGTCACCATCACAGTGCGACTCGGTGTCGAGCCAATCCGCATCCACCAAACACGAAAAGAGCAGCCGCACATCAAGCATGGCGGAGACTGCCTGCGCCATGCCATTTTGGAGTGCCACTGTTTTTTGTGCGGGTGTCTGGATGAGTAACCCATCTGCCTCTGCGCGCTGTTTGAGACGCATGCAGTCGGAATCGCTCAGGGCAAGCCTGAATGGATGATTTTGGGTGAGACTTTGGGGATTCATCCGAAGCAAGGCATCCATGTTGGCACGTTGCAGGCCAACATGATGTCCCTGAATCGCCAGCGCAGCAGCAATGGCATTATGTTCGGCCAATGCTACCCACGCACCTTGCGACCAGTGGTCCAGACCCTGATCTTGACGGTGCAGCCGCGCCTGAAAGCGGTCGCCATATTTCCCAAGGTCGTGCAATAAGCCAGCGAGCGCCGCTTCTTCAGCGCCGTTCCGTCCTTGCAGGAATTCTTTTGCGATCTTTGAGACGCTGGCGAGATGATCCGCCAACTGATGCCATTTGCCATATCTATTTGCGCTATGGGCGAAATACTGGCTGGGCTGAGGCTCAGAGTCTTGAAGCTGATCAGGCATTACAGGAGCCCCTCTACTGCAAGATCGGCCACCGCGCGCAAATGCTCTTCAAGGTCGTGGATGACAAATGATCCATCTTTATTCTGACGCACATGTGCCAAATACCGCTTTGCTGGATCGACACCAGCTGGATTTGTGACACCAGTCCTCAATCCCTATCCTGTTCTGCTGTGAAATGATCAGGGTCGAGACGGGATTTTGGAGAGATGAGATAGGTTTGAAAATCGGGATGGAACTTCCCGAGGTCGTGCCTGAGTCGGGCCCAGTAATGGAATTCCGCCGCACCGAACTTCGCTGCACATGACGCCGCCCGTCCGGCGACGCGTTTGAGATAGGTCACTACATCGTGATTACTCCCCATCCCTTCTCCAAGTTGCAAAGAAGAGCACGGCTAATCCCCCGTGTGGCTGCAGTGACCTTTTCCCAATTCCGTGGACACCTGGTTAAGCCACTGCCGTCCTCGCTTCGAACTCGGCTGGGGAGTGGTAGCCGAGGAAGGCTTTCAGCAATCCCCTGTTCTGTGATCCCAAAGCAGGCGCGCTACCGGGCTGCGCTACGCCCCGACTCAAGAATTACAATGACTTATACTTTCAACTGAAACCGCTGAAGAGCCAAGTGTTCTTACCGTGTTAGCCCTGTACCGCTGAAGCTTCGCGGTGGCCTCGTGCAGGTCCTCCGACTAAATCGAATTATACCGCTGGTGCATCTGTTCGCTCTTGTGTCCGATGATCTTCATCGCCGTCATCGTATCCACCCCGGCCCGTCTCAAGTTGGTGGCCGCGCAGTGCCGCAGATCATGCAACCGAAGACCCGTTACCCCAGCCCTGCGACAAGCCGCCGCAAAGGCCGTCCGAGGGTTCTTCCATACCTTCCCGTTATACAGGAACACTCGTGGAGTGTCTAGGCGTCGCTCCTTGTGCAACTCAGCGAAGGTGTCAAACACGTCCGGAGTCATGGGAACAACCCGCGTTTCGCCGTTCTTGGTCTTGCGGAGTGTAAATTCCTTCCGCCGCATGTCCACGTCCGGCCATTCCAGCTTGAGCAACTCCCCTTTTCGCGGTACATGGGGATTCGTCAACTGATTCAGCGGGTTGTTTCTTGCGTAAAAAGGCTGTACCGTGCTCAGCGTAAAAAGACCAATCGCCATGTCTGATAACGGCTTGGTTGCCGGTGACGCTTTCTAACCAAGGAGAACCTAGAATGTTCAAGACGTTTGAGAAACTGATGAATGGAACTGATGGTGGGTTGGCCCTACTCCAGGTTTTGGCAGAGAACAGTTTCGACTCTGTGTTGATCACGGATGCATCGGCGGAAGGCAAGATTATTTACGCCAACAAGCCGTTCAAAAAACTAACTGGTTACGACCCATCCGAAATAATCGGCAAGACGCCTCGGATACTTCAAGGCACGGGAACAGATTCTAAGGTCATCGCGAGGCTTTCAGCAGCATTGAAGTCGGGCGGAAAATTTGAAGGCAAGGCGATTAACTATAAGAAAGATGGCACACCCTTCATCATGTATTGGCGTGTGCTGCCGATCAAAGTTGGCAAGAAAATTTCCGCTTGGGTTGCTATCCAGCGTGAGGGATCGGTCATCTAAGATTTGCATTCTCGCGATTCTGTAATTCCCAAACGAGTGCGGAAGCACAGTTGGAGCGCGTCATCTCGCGCCCAACCAAACACCCCATCATGAGCGCCTTCACCCGATATATCGGAATAGACTATTCCGGTGCCGAGACCCCGATGGCCAGCCTAACAGGCCTGCGTGTCTACATGGCAGAGGGCGATCATTCGCCGATTGAAGTATTATCGCCGGCATCGCCGAGCAAATACTGGACCCGGCGTGGGATTGCAGAATGGCTTGTGGCACGGTTGGGCGAGGACACAGCCACGCTTGTCGGCATCGACCACGGATTCTCGTTTCCGCTGCGCTATTTCGAGGTTCACCATTTGTCGCCTGACTGGCACGAGTTTCTCGATGATTTTCAACGGCACTGGCCGACCGACGAGGACATTTACGTCGAGTTCGTTCGTGACGGGATACGGGGAAACGGCGCGGCCCGGATGGGGAACGCTCGCTGGCGCCGCCTGACCGAGGAGCGTTCGGGTGGTGCGAAGTCGGTTTTCCATTTCGATGTACAGGGTTCGGTGGCGAAATCCTCCCACGCTGGCATCCCTTGGCTGCGCTACATACGTGACCAACTTGGCACGCGCATTCACTTCTGGCCGTTTGATGGGTGGGACGTTCCGGCTGGGCATTCGGCTATCGCCGAAGCCTATCCGGCGCTTTGGAGTCGTAATTTTGCAATAGAAGATCGCACACCCGATCAACATGACGCCTTCAGCATTGCCGCGTGGCTTTCCCGCGCCGACCGGAACGACCGTCTTGCCGCATGCCTGAATCCTGATCTGACACCACCCGAGCGCACAGTGGCGCAGGTAGAAGGCTGGATTCTGGGCGTTCCAGGCTTGCTCCGAGCGAACGGCAAAACCAAGGGAGGTGATCAGCCGTAGCCGATCAGGATCTCGGTCTTGCCATCGGTCACACTCAAAGCTAATAGCCCCGGATGATTGGGCTGGGTCTGCTCTGCCTGGCTCTAGTCGGTGGGCGTTCAGTGGCCATTCAAGAAGCTCGCGCTCAGGACTCAGGAGATGGGAGGGCGGGCCATGGCCGTTGACTCCATGCCGGTAGCCATCGATAATGCCCAGCCATGCCCTCGTTGGAGATACGCAGTAAGGTAATTCGCAATCAGTCTTGGACGTCAACAAAGAGGAGAGAAAAATATGAAGCGGCTGGTTGTCGGTATCGCCATCACGCTCGGTGCGGTTCTCGGACTCCTCACTGTTTCCGCACAGGCCGCAAAGCCAGATACGGAAGCAGTCTCCAAGGCCACGCAACAGTTCTATTCTGCCCTGAATGTCCTCTTTACAGGGAGTTCCATGCCCATGGAGGACGCGTGGTCTCACGCGGCCGATACCACCTATATGGGCCCTGCAGGCGGCCTTCGTTCCGGGTGGAGCCAGATCCAGGCCGAATGGAAGGTGCAGGCCAGTTTGAAGCTCGGTGGCAAAGTCGAACCCAAGGACCTGCACATGACTGTGGGGCGCGACCTGGCCATCGTCAGTAACTACGAGGTTGGGGAAAATGTCGGGCCTGATGGCCAGTCTCAGAAGGTTGAAATCCGTGCCACCAACCTTTTCCGCAAAGAGCAGGGCAAGTGGAAAATGATCGGCCATCACACGGATCTGCTACCTTTCCTTCAAAAGTGATCGGTCGCAAGCCGGGGGGGACATATTGGCCGTTCAGCCGGCGGTTTCATCAATGGCAGCCTCGGCCACTCCCTACAATAAGACTCCATGGATCCTCATGGGTACTGACGACGCCTCTCTTGGCGACCAAACCCCGGACAACCGCCACCTTTGAAGGCCCGCATGGACCATGTAAGACATCTGATTTTGGTGCTGGGAGATCAGCTCGACCTGAAGGCAGCAGCCTTTGACGGCTTTGACCCTGCGCAGGACGCCGTCTGGATGGCTGAAGCCCACGAAGAGTCCAGTCACGTCTGGTCCAGCAAACAGCGCATCGCCTTTTTTCTGAGCGCCATGCGACATTTCGCTCAGTCGCTGCGCGACACAGGTCGGCCGCTGCACTACCGCAGGCTCGACGACAGCGGCACCACGGCTAGTTTAACCAGCCTGGGCGCTAAGTTGCAGGCCGATATGGCAACCCTGAAGCCGCAGCGCGTGGTGATGACTGCGCCAGGCGACTGGCGCGTGTTCCAGCAGCTCAAGACCGTGCTCGAGTCCGCTGGGGTGAGTTTAGAAGTCCGCGAAGACCGCCATTTTTTTACGACAGTCGGGGAGTTTGCGGCCCATGCCAAGGGGCGCAAGTCGCTGCGGCTGGAGTACTTTTACCGCGAACTGCGCCGACGCCACGACATCCTCATGGACGGTGACCAGCCCGCTGGGGGGCAATGGAACTTTGACGCAGACAACCGGGAAGCATTTGGACCCCAGGGCCCTGGCCTGGTGCCAGCTCGCGCAACCTTCGAGCCCGACGCCCTTACGCAGGAGGTGATAGCGCTGATCAACAGACGCTTTGCTGATCACCCCGGGACCCTTGAAAGCTTCGCGTGGCCGGTCACCCGCAGCCAGGCCTTGCTGGCGCTGCAACGCTTCATCGACGAGCGCCTGCCGCTGTTTGGCCGCTACGAAGACGCCCTTTGGCCGGGCGAGCCTTGGCTTTACCATTCACACCTGTCCTCTGCTATGAATCTCAAGCTGCTTAGCGCGCGCGAGGTGGTGCAAGCAGTGGAGGCGGCGTACTGGGCCGGCCACGCGCCACTGCAAAGCACCGAGGGCTTTATTCGTCAGATCCTAGGCTGGCGCGAATACGTGCGCGGCATTTACTGGACACAAATGCCTAGCTACCTAGAGCACAACGCGTTGGACGCCCAGGAGGAACTACCTGCCTGGTTCTGGACCGGCCAGACCGACATGGCCTGCTTGCGCGATGCCATCACACAGACCTTGGAGCACGGCTACGCACACCACATTCAACGCCTGATGGTCACGGGTCTGTATGCCCTGCTGCTGGGCGTGCGGCCGCAGCAAGTCCACGCTTGGTATTTGTCCGTCTATGTCGATGCAGTTGAGTGGGTAGAGCTGCCCAACACCCTGGGCATGAGCCAGTATGGTGACGGGGGCCTCCTGGCCAGCAAGCCCTACGTCGCCACGGGCAAGTACATCCAACGCATGGGCGGGCCTTGTAAGGGCTGCCGCTATGACCCGGCATTGCGCGAGGGTGAACGCGCCTGCCCCTACACCACGCTGTACTGGGATTTTTTAATGCGGCACGAAGCGCTGCTCGCGAGAAATGTGCGTATGGCCTTGCAGGTCAAAAATGTGGGGCGTATGACGGACAGCCAAAAGCAAGCCGTGAAGCTGCGGGCCAATGCGATCCGGCGCGGCGAAGTCGGTGTAGCCCAATGATGATTCTCGAGACTTTCTCGCCTACACGCCAAGCTGCTCTGGCGCGCGTCAGTACCTGTTACGGAATCTGACCATCACCCGTTCGAACCACGCCTGGGCGGCTGACATCACCTACATTCCGATGAAGCGCGGCTTCGTGTATCTGTTTGCCGTTTTGGACTGGGCAAGTCGCCGCGCACTTTCTTGGCGGCTGTCCAATACATGGACGACCGACTTCTGCATCGAAGCGGTACAAGTGGGCTGCTGCCGATTTTGTTGACACCGACATACGCTCATTTCGCCTCCCGTTCCAACTCTATCGCGCCCGGTGCACCGCCGTCGAGTCTGGCGTGACCATGCCCGTACACGTCGGGTGCCCTTTCTGTGGCCCCGCGCTGCCGAGAAGAGCCCCCCGG
>SXGR01124584.1_pt1 | contig 13514 bp, 11 predicted proteins | sample 3174711 | NCBI WGS metagenome assembly SXGR01 (sample SAMN11356860, study PRJNA531348) | freshwater metagenome | isolation source: freshwater sample F1-60 | place: China: Fuxian Lake, Yuxi | collected 2017-12-25
CCGCGCCGACGCCGTGCTCAAGCGCGTGCCCGAATCGGCCAAGGACGACTTCAACGACCTGACCATCACGCTCGAGGACATGCTCGAAGGCCTGGAGGCCGCCAAGGCCAAGCCCGGCCCGTCGGCCCCCGCGCCCGACCTATTCGTCGCCGCTTCCGACGCGAACTCCGCGAAGGTCGCCCGGACGCCCGCCGAGACCGTCCGTATCTGCATCGAGGGCTGGTACGGCGGCTTCATCAAGACGATCTTCCCTGATTGGAAGGACCGCGAACAGGACCTCCAAGGGCTCATCGGCTTCGCCTCGAAGTTCGAGGACGTCGGCGACCTGGTCGCCCAAGTGGCCCTGCTCAACGGCGAGTCCTCCGACAAGAAGGCCGAGCCGGAGGAAGACATGCTCCGCCTCACGACCATCCACCAGTCCAAGGGCCTCGAGTTCCCGATCGTCTTCCTCCTCGGCTGCGCCGACGGCCTACTTCCCCTCACCCGCGCCATCGACGAAGGGGACGTCGAGGAGGAGCGACGCCTCTTCTACGTGGCCTGCACGCGCGCCGAGAACATGCTGTTCCTTTTCGCCCCCCGTTTCGCGGTCTCCGGCGAAGGCTACCGTCCGCTCGATCCCTGCCGTTTTCTGGAAGAAATGAGCCCGGATTGTTACGAATTGGCGGATTACGCCCATCGCCGGCTCTGAGCCGGCTATGACGGACGGACAGGGGTAGGTGCTTGCCTTTGCCTTGGGCGGGCATTTATGACTCAATTCAAACTTTTACACGCCATCGCCATGCCCAAGGTACTCGTCGCCGACAAGATCTCGCCCACCGGAGTCGCCCTCCTCAAAGCCCAGCCCGGCTATGAGGTCGTCGAAGCCTACGGCTCCACCCCGGAACAGATCCTGAACCTGGTCGCCGACGTGGACGCCATCCTGGTCCGCTCCGAGACCCAGATCACCCGCGAAGTCCTCGCCGCCGCCCAGCGCCTCGTCTGCGTCGGCCGGGCCGGCGTAGGGGTCGACAACATCGACGTCGACGCCGCCACCGAACGCGGCGTCATCGTGATGAACACCCCCTCGGGCAACACCATCGCGACCGCCGAGCTCACCTTCACCCACCTGCTCTCCCTCGCCCGCCCGGTGCCGGAAGCCGTCCAGTCCATGCGCGAGGGCAAGTGGGACCGCAAGACCCTGTCCGGCTCCGAGCTCTTCGGCAAGACCCTGGGCGTCCTCGGCCTCGGCCGCATCGGCGCCGAGGTCTCCAAGCGCGCCCTCGCCTTCGGCATGAAGGTCCTCGCCTACGACCCGTATCTGACCGAAGCCCGCGCCAAGGCGCTCGGCGTGTCGATCGCGACGCTCGACGAGGTCTTCGCCCTCTCCGACTACATCACCGTCCACATGCCGCTCATCGAGAAGGGCAAGCAGGGCGCGACCGAAGGCATGGTCGACGAAGCCGCCTTCGCCAGGATGAAGAAGGGCGTGAAGATCGTGAACTGCGCCCGCGGCGGGATCGTCGACGAGGCCGCCCTCGCGGCCGCCCTCGCCTCCGGCAAGTGCGGCGGCTGCGGCTTCGACGTGTTCGTCGATGAACCCCTCGCCAAGGACCACCCGCTCCGTTCCCTCCCGAAGGCCCACCTCTCCCCGCACCTCGGCGCCTCCACCGCCGAAGCGCAGGAGAACGTCGGCGTCGAAGTCGCCGAGGCCGCGATCACCGTCCTCGGCGGCGGCTCGCCCGCCAACGCGGTCAACCTCCCCTCCGTCGATTCGCAGACGCTCGCCGCGATCAAGCCCTTCCTGTCGCTCGCCCAGAAGCTCGGCTCCATCGCGCGCCAACTCGCCGCGCCCGGACGCATCGAAGCGCTGCGTCTGACCACCTTCGGCACGGGCTCCGACCAAGGCGCCAACGCCATCGCCCGCGCCATCCAGCGCGGCTACCTCCGCGGCATCGTCGAAGGCGTCACCGACGTCAACGCCCCCGGCAAGCTGAAGGCCCTCGGCGTCGAGGTCCAATCCGTCCGTTCCTCCGCCGAGGCCGACTACAAGGAGCTCATCCTGGTCGAAGCCGTGCTCGCGGGCGGCAAGGCCGTCTCCGTCGCCGGCACGGTCATCGGCAAGGCGCAGTCGCCCCGCATCGTCTCGGTCAACGGCCGCACCCTCGAGTTCATCCCCGAAGGCAAGCTGCTCCTCATCGAGAACCAGGACCAGCCCGGCATCATCGGCGCGCTCGGCACCCTGCTCGCCAAGGAACGCGTGAACATCGCCAACATGGCCCTCAGCCGCAGCGGCGGTTCGAACGCCCTCGCCGTCTACCAGCTCGACAGCGCCCCCGGCGACGCCGCCATCGCGGAGATCCTCCGCAATCCGGCGATCGTCAGCGCCAAGCTGATCGAAGCCTAAGCGATGTTCGCGGCCATCGGGATCTTCGCCCTGCTCGGATACCTCATCGGTTCCGTCAACTTCGCCGTGCTCGTGGCGAAGAAGCATGGCGTCGACATCCTGAAGGAAGGCTCCGGCAACCCCGGCGCCACGAACGTCAAGCGCGTGCTCGGCAAAGGCCCGGGCAACCTCGTCTTCGCCCTCGACGCCCTGAAGGGTTTCGTCGGCGCCGGCCTGCCGACGCTGGTCGGCTATGTCATCGCCTCGCAAGGCTTCGCCCTCGTCATCCCCGGGGACGCCTTCGTGCACGGCGTCGCCGGCTTCGTCGGCACCCTGCTCGGCCACTGCTTCTCCTGCTTCCTGAAGTTCAAGGGCGGCAAGGGCGTGGCCTCCACGATCGGCGGCCTCCTGGTCCTGCTTCCTGTCCCGATCCTCATCGGCGCCGCCGTCTGGGGACTGGTGTTCACGCTCTCCCGCTACGTCTCGCTGGCGTCGATCGCCCTGGGCGTCTCGCTGCCGCTCTCCTGCTGGCTCCTCCCTCTCTTCACGAAACTGACCTTCGGACAGCCGGAGTTCTGGTTCGCGGCCGCCATCGCCGCCTTCAACGTCTGGACCCACCGTTCCAACATCGGGCGCCTGCTCGCCGGCACCGAGAACCGCTTCGTGAAGCAAGCCTGACCTTTTCGCAATGACCGCCCCTCGCACCATCGGCATCGGCATCCTCGGCTTCGGCACCGTCGGCCAAGGCGTCTGGAAGCACCTGCATGAGAAGCAGGCCGACCTCGAATCGCGCCTCGGCGTGAAGCTCGACCTCCGCAAGGCCTCCGTCCGCGACCTGAAGAAGAAGCGCGCGGTCAGGATCCCGGCCGCGAAACTGACCACCGACGTCAACGAGATCATCGACGACCCCAAGGTCCACGTGGTCTGCGAGCTGATCGGCGGCACCACCAAGGCCCGCGAGCTCACCCTGCGCGCCCTGCGCCTCGGCAAGGTCGTCGTCTCCGCCAACAAGGCCCTCCTCTGCGAGCATGGTCCGGAGATCTTCCGGGCCGTCCGCGCGCACGGCGGCCCGTTCCTCTTCGAAGCCAGCGGCGCCGGCGGCATCCCGAGCATCAAGGCCATCCGCGAAGGCCTCGTCGCCAACCGCTTCGAACTGATCGTCGGCATCCTCAACGGCACCTGCAACCACATCCTCACCCGCATGGGCGAGGACGGCCTCTCGTTCGCCGACGCCCTCAAGGAGGCCCAGGAACTCGGTTACGCCGAAGCCGACCCGACGCTCGACGTCGACGGCATCGACGCCTTCCATAAGGCCTCGATCCTCGCCTGGCTCGCGCACGGCAAGTGGGCCCCGGCTGCCCGCACGCTGGTGGAGGGCATCCGCAAGATCGGCCCGGCCGACATCGACTTCGCCCGCCGCTTCGGCTTCGCGCTCAAGCACCTCGCCGTCATCCGCCGCGACTTCAAGTCCAACTGGATGACCGTCGGCGTCTACCCTTCCCTCGTCCCCAACCGCGACATCCTCGCGCGCGTCTCGGGCGTCAACAACGGCATCACCCTCCGCGGCGACGTCGTCGGCGCCACCACGCTCACCGGCCGCGGGGCGGGCGGCGACGCCACGGCCTCCGCGGTCATCGGCGACATCGTCGACGCGATCGCCGCCCTCACGGGCGCGATCCCGCAGGCCCTTTCGCCCGAGGCCCTCGCCGCCCGCGAGAAGGCGGGCCGCGCGATCCGCATGGCCTCCATCGACGAGATCGTCTCGCCCTTCTACCTGCGGCTCTCGCTGCTCGACAAGGCGGGCGTCTCCGAAGGCGTCTATCGCATCTTCTCCAAGCACAAGGTCTCCATCGCCCGCGTCATCCAGTATGAGCACCCCAACCAGGGCCGCGGCACGGTCACGCTCTCGACCTATCCGGTCAGCGAACGCAGGATGTCCGCGGTCTTGACAGAATTGCGCCGCCTCAAGACGGTGCTCGAGGAGCCGGTGGTGCTCCGCATCTTCTCCCCCGAATCCTGACCTTCCGGTGGCCCTCATCGTCCAGAAATACGGCGGCACTTCCGTCGGCAACGTCGACCGCATCCAGAACGTCGCCGCCAAGATCAAGGAACAGTGGTCCAAGGGCCATCGTCTCGTCGTGGTCGTCTCCGCCCGCAGCGGCGTGACCAACGAGCTCATCGCCCGCGCCAAGGCCCTCTCGAAGCTCCCCGACGAGCGCGAGATGGACGTCCTGATGGCCGTCGGCGAACAGGAGACGATCGCCCTCACGGTCATGGCCCTCCACGCCGTCGGCGTGCCCGCCGTCTCCCGCACGGGCGCCCAGGCCGGCATCTTCACGGACGACATCCACACCCGCGCCCGGATCACGCGCATCACCGGCGGCGACCTGCTCGCCCGGCTCGACGAAGGCAAGGTCGTCGTCGTCGCGGGCTTCCAGGGCTGCACGGACCAAGGCGAAGTCACCACCCTCGGCCGCGGCGGCTCCGACCTCACCGCCATCGCCGTCGCCGCCTCCATCAAGGCCGACCTCTGCCAGATCTTCACCGACGTCGACGGCGTCTACACCGCCGACCCCCGCATCGTGCTCAACGCGAGCAAGCTGCCCGAGATCTCCTACGAAGAGATGCTCGAGCTAGCCTCCAGCGGCTCCAAGGTCATGCAGTCGCGCTCCGTGGAGTTCGCGCAGAAATACAACGTGCCCTTCGAGGTCCGTTCCTCCTTCAACGACCAACCCGGTACCATCGTGAAAGCCATCGACAAGACCCTTGAAGACGCGGCCATCGCCGGCGTCGCCCTCGACCGCCTGCAGACCCGCGTCACCGTGAGCGACCTGCCGGACAACCCCCAGGCCCTCTCCGCCCTCTTCGACGACCTCGGCGAGGCCGGCCTCAGCGTCGACATGATCATCAAGAACCTCGGGAAGGACGGGAAGGCGAACCTGACCTTCTCCGTGACGACCGACCAGTTCTCACGCGTCGAGGCCGTCGTGGGCCAGACGCTCAGGAAGCTCGGCTCGGGCTCCGTCCGCTCCGCCGGCGAGATCTCCAAGCTGTCCATCGTAGGCGTCGGCATGATCTCGCACCCCGGCGTCGCCGGCACCCTCTTCAAGGCCCTCGCGTCCGTCGGCGTGAACAGCGAGCTCATCACGACCTCCGAGATCAAGATCTCGGTCGCGCTTGAGCCCGCCAAGGCCGACGCCGCCGTCCGCGCCGTGCACACGGCCTTCGGCCTCGACAAGGCCTGAGGCGGCACTCCCCTCTTGCCCGCCGTCCCGCCCCGACCATACTCGGGACGATGCCGCGGTCCGCCCTCGCCACCCTCCTCGCCCTCGCCCTCGGCTTCTGGCTGACCGGACAGGCCGGAGCGCAGGAGCTGCCCCCGAACCTGCTCACCGCCGAGACCCCGAAGAGCCCGGGGACCAAGCCGGACCGGCGCGCGACCTTCCGGCTGGCCGAAGAAGCGGCGGCCGCCGGACTATCCTCGACCGCGATCGGGTTCTACGCCGATCTCCTCGCCGACCCGCGTCTCCCGGAAACCGAACGCGAGCAAGCCGGCCTGGGCCTCGCGGCGGCCTACCTTGAGCGCACCCGGACGGGCGAGGCGAAGGCGACGCTGAAGTTCCTGCCGAAGTCGCCGCGCAAGGCGCTGCGCGAAGGATTGGTCGCCCTGCTCGAGAACGACCTCGCGGACGCCCGCCGCCAGGCGGCCGCGCTGGACCTCTCCTCGCTGCCCTCGGCCGAAGTCGCCTGGGCCCATGCCTTGCGCTGGATGGTCGCGGCGGCGGACGGCGACAACCTCAACGCTAACCTCAGCCAGGAAGCCGCCGCCCGCGCCGCCGTCTCGGAGGAGCAGCGTCAACGCATCGAAGTGCTCGGTTACCGCGCGGCCATCGTCGCCGGCAAGATCGAGACCCGCACGGTCGAGGCCTTGCGCGACCTGGCCGAAGACGCGCGCGGCACGCCGCTCGCTTTCGCCTACGCCCGCAATCTGGCGCTGGCGCTCGCCCAGCTGAAAGATCCGAAGGGCGCCGCACAGGCGCTCGCCGACGCAGGCCAGCTCCCGCCGGCCCGCCAGGCCGAAGCCGACCTGCTCGCCGGCCTGATCCTCGGCGCCGACCAGGCCGCCGGCCGCGAACGGCTCAAGGAAGCGGCGCGCAACCCGGCCAACCTGGCCGTCCGCCTCACCGCCTTGCGCGCGCTCGTGGCGGCGGCCGACCCGCGCGGCGAGACCGAGCCGGGCAAGCCCGTCATGGCCGACCCGCGGGCGGTCGCCAACGAGGTCAACGACTTCCTGCTCCGCCGCAACCCGGGGCAGCTCTCCTACCATTGCCCGCGCGACCCGCAGGTCCTTGACGCCATCCACCTCGCCCGCGCCCAGCTCATGCTGTTCGCCGGTAACCGCGAGAAAGCCCGCCAGGCGGCCGAGGACTTGCTCAAGGACGTCCCGGCCAGCCCGCTCGCCCGCGAGGCCACCCGCACGCTGGCCATCGCCGCCTGGGGCGACGGCTCCTACCGGCTCGCCTCCACGCACCTCGCCGCCCTGGCCGACAGCAGCGTCGAGCCCGAACGCGCGCTGTTGCGCATCGCGGCCGCCGACTGCCTTTTCCTGGCGAAGGACTTCCCTCTCGCCGAAAAAGCCTACGCGGCGCTCCAGCTCGACGCGGCCGACATCAGCCTGGCCGAGGACGCTTTTCACCAGCGGATCCTCTGCATGCTCGAGACCGGCGAGGACGCCGCCGCCTGGGACCGCGCCGCGGCCGCCATCGAGGAGACCGCCCGCGCGAACCGCACCCGCTCGCGCCTGCCGCTCTGGTCGGCCGCCTGGAGCCTCGTCGAGGACGCCCGCAAGGCGAACCGTCCGGGCGAAGCCGGCCGTCTGCGGACGCGGCTCCAACCGCTGATCGCCGACGCCCGCGCCGACTACGCGCTGCGTTTCGAATGGCAGCGCGCGCTGATCGCGATCGCGGAAGGCCAGCCGGGCCTGGCGGGCGTCGTCGCCGACGGCATCGCGCGCCGACTCGAGAACCCGCCGACCGACCCCGAGCTCGCCGACCTGCGCAAGGCCGCTCCGGAACTCCGCGGCCACGCGGCCTTGCTCAAGGCGCGCACCGCCCTCAACACCGGCTCCGCCAAGGGCGTCGAGGAACTCGTCGAACTCCGCCGCCGCTTCGGCAAGGTGCCCGCCGCCGCGGCCTCCTACCTCGTCGAAGGCCGCCACCTCGCCGCGACCGGGCGCCACGCCGAAGCCCAGGCACGGTTCGAGGAACTCGCCGAGGAATTCGGCCGCGAACCCGCGCTCGCGGAATTCGCCGCGCTGGGTCTCTATGAGGCCGCCGAACAGTCCGTCCTGCGCGCGCCGAACGACGGGGAAGGCCGGCTCAAGGACGCCGTGGTGCTGCTCGAGCGCTTCACCGACGCCTTCCCCGGCAACCCGCTCCTCGCGCGGGTCACCCTGCGCCGCGCGGAGATCCTCCGCTCGCTGGGAGAGTTCGACAAAGCCCTCCTCGTGCTCGACGGCCTGATCCGCGACCGACCCACCGATCCGGCCCGCCCGCAGGCCGAGATGGCCAGGGCCGACGCCCTCTTCGGCCTCGCCGAGCTCCGACGAGATCGCAACGGCCAGCTCGATCGCCAACGTGTCGCCCGCGCGGTGGCCGCGTATGAGCGCATCGCCGAAGCCTGGGCCAAGGATTCGCCGGAGACCCGCCTCGAAGCCTTGTACAAGTGGGCCTTGGCCCTGGCTGAACGCGCCAAGGCCGAAAGCGGGGCCGAAGCCGCCGCCAGCCGCCTCGAGGCGCGGAAGATCCTGCTTGCGCCCCTCGGCGCCCTACGCGCCGCCGACGCCCGCGCCGCAGGCGACGACGCCGGCCGTCTCTCCGCCGACGGAAGGCTCTGGCTGGCCCGCGCCATCCTGCTGACCGGGGAGCTCTGCGAACTCGACGGCGACGTCGCCGAAGCCGTCGCCGCCTACGGCATCATCGTCCACGTCAACCAAGGTCTCCCCGCCGACCGGACCCGCCTTCCCGGCCAGGCCGCCGCCGAAAGCAAACTTGCGGCCCTCCGCCGTTCCTCGTCCACTCCCCGCTGAGCCATGCAACGCTTCTCGTTCCCCTTCGACGCCGGCCCGTTCGTCTGGCTGCTCCTCATCCTGGCCTTCCTCGCCCTTGTCTTCGCCGTCGAACGCGCGCTCTTCCTGCACCGCGGCCTCGTGCTGTCGTCCGACTTCATCGAAGGCGTGCGCAACAACCTGCGCGCCGGCCGACCGCTGGAAGCCCTCGCGGCCTGCGAAGAGTCGCCCGGCCCCGTCCCCCGGGTGGTGAAAGCCGCCCTGTTGCGCGCCGCCAACGGGGAAGCAGCCATGCGCGCCGCCGCCACCGAAGCCGCCCTGCTCGAACTGCCGGTGCTGGAACGCCGCCTCGGCACCATCGCCGCCATCGGGCGCGTCGCCCCTCTGCTCGGCCTCGCCGGCGCCGTGTTGGCGGGTTTCGACCTGGCGAGCGCCTTGCGCGACGGCAGCGTCTACGCCTCCGCCGACGGCCTGCTCCTGCGGGTCCAGGCCGCGCTGGCCACGGCCGGCTTCGCGCTCGTCATCGCCGCCGGATGCTCGCTCACGCATCACTTCCTCGTCGGCCGCGTGCGATCGATCGTCACCGAGATGGAGATCGCCGCCCATTCCATCATCACCTTCGTCCGCCACGAGCTGCCGGAGGAGAAAGCCGCCCGCCCCTGAGATGCGCACGCCGCTCGGAGTCCTGGAGAAGGTGCGGCCCGCCGAACGCGGCCTGGACTTCGCTCCGCTCGCGCTGGCCCTGGCCTGCGCGGCGCTGACTTACGCGCTCTCGGCGGAATTCGTTTTCGCGCCCGGGATGTACGTCGGTTTCGACGGGCGTTCCGTCGCCGCGACCACGCTGACGACCCCGGCCCTGGCCAAGCCCGACCTCGCCCGGACCTCCGCCACCGTCACCCTCGTGTCGGCCCGCGGCGCCGGCGTCTTCGTGGTGGCCGGCCGCGTGGTCGACCGTGGCGGCCTCGCCGCCGAGCTCCGGCGCGTCGCCGCGGCCGGGGGCTCCTCCCGGCCGGTGCTGATCAAAGCCGACGTCGCGCTGACGATGCAGACCTTCCTCGAAGTGTGCGCGCTCGCCCGCGGCGCCGGTTTCCCCGGCGTCCTCGTCGCGGCCGACGAACGCTGATTCACGGTTGCCAGACGGGATTCTGACGGAACAGAGTCGGTCCAAGTGTCCACCCCCGCGCCCAGCCCCGCCGCCAACCACGTGCCACCCCGGCACATCGGCATCATCAGGGACGGCAACGGCCGCTGGGCCGCCGCGAAGGGACTGCCCCGGCTCGAGGGCCACCGCCGCGGGGCTGAACGGCTGATCGAGGTCATCGACGCCTGCATCGACGACGGGGTGAGCATGCTGACCGTATTCGCCTTCTCGGCCGAGAACTGGAAACGCCCGCTGGATGAAGTCAGCGGCCTCTTCAAGCTCGGCGAGTGGATCCTGCGCGCGCATCTCTCCCGGCTGGAGAAGCGCAAAGTCCGGCTGCGCGTCATCGGCGACATGACGGGCGTGCCCGAATTCGTGCGCCGGCCGCTCGAGGACGTCATGAAGTCGAGCCGCGACAACACCGCCTTCACCTTGGTCGTCGCGCTGAACTATGGCGCGCGTCAGGAGATGGCCGCCGCGGCCCAGGCGCTCGCCGCGGATGTCGCCGCGGGCAGGCTGGCGCCCGAGAAGGTGGACTGGCCGGCCGTGGAAGCCCGGCTGCAGACCGCCGGCATGCCTGACCCCGACCTGATCATCCGCACGTCCGGCGAATTCCGCCTGAGCAATTTCCTGCTGCTCCAGTCCGCCTACGCCGAGATCGTGTTCACCTCGGTGTTCTGGCCCGACTTCGACAAGGCGCAGCTGCGGCTCGCGCTCGCCGAATACGCGAAGCGCGAACGCCGGTTCGGCCAGACCCGCGAGCAGCTTCCGCCCTCAGCCCTCCGATGAAAGACCGGGCCCTCAGCACCATCGGCCTCTGGGTCGTCGTCGGACTCGTCATCTGGATCGGGGGCTTCTTCTCGGTCGCCGAACAAGCCTCTTTCGGGCTGCTCGCGCTGGTCGTCGGCGCCGCGCAGCACGAGTTCTACCAGCTGGCTCGCGCCATCCCGGGCGTGGGTCGGCCGAGCCTGTCCGGCGTCGTCGCCGGCTTCGCCCTGCACTTCGCCCTGTTCTTCCTGGCCCCCGAAGAGGCCCGGGCCAACGCCCTGCTGACCGGCGGCGCCTTGGTCGTCGGCCTCCACCTGCTCTCGCTGCTCCGCCATCCCGGCGAAGTGCCGCCGCTGCTCCGCCGCTTCCCGACGCTCTACGGCTTCGCCTACCTGCCGTTCATGCTGGCCTCGCTCATCGCCATCGCGCGCATGAAGGACGGCCATCTGCTCAAGGCCGAATCCGTAGGCCTGTATTACGTCGTCTGGGTCTTCGTCGCGACGAAGTTCACCGACGTCGGCGGCCTGGTCTTCGGCGTACCCTTCGGCCGGCACAAGATCGCCCCGGCCATCAGCCCCGCCAAGAGCTGGGAAGGTTGCGCGGGCGGACTCGCCTGTTCGGCGCTGGCGTCGGGACTCTACGCCTGGCTCATGCGCGACGCCGTCGGCATCCCTTTCATGATTCCGTGGAAGGCGGCGGTCATGGCCCTGCCGATCGCGGCGCTGAGCATCCCCTCCGACCTCGTCGAGTCCGTCTTCAAGCGGCTCGCCGGCGCCAAGGATTCCGGCGCGACGATTCCCGGCATCGGCGGCGCGCTCGACCTGATCGACAGCATGGTGCTGACTTCCCCCGCCGCGCTGATCCTCCTCTCTTATTGCCTCGACTGGGCGAAGCGCGCCGGATGACGGCGTCGGCGCCAGCGATCCACGTCCTGACGGGACCGACCGCCGTCGGCAAGACGCAGACCGCTCTGCGCTGGGCGGAACAGCACGAGGCCGAGATCGTCTCGTGCGATTCGGTCTGCGTGTATCGCGGCATGGACGTCGGTTCGGCCAAACCGACGCCGGAAGAACAGCGGCGGGTCCGCCATCACGGGCTGGATCTCGTCGACCCGCGCGAACGCTATTCCGTCTCGCAATACGTCGACATGGCCCGCGCGGCCATCGCCGACGCGCACGCCCGCGGCAAGCGCGTGCTCGTCACGGGCGGCAGCGGCTTTTACCTGGCGGCTTTCTTCGGACCGGTCACGGATGAGTTGGAGATACCCGCGGCGATCGCCGAAGAGGTCCGGTCCCTGCACCGCCAAGGACTCGCCGCGATGCTCCTCCGCCTGCGCGAGCTCGAAGGGTCGCGGCCGCCCGATTGGCTCGACCTCCGGAATCCGATCCGCGTCGCCAAGGCCTTGGAGCGTCGCCTGGCCTCCGGACGCAGCCTCGACTCGTTGCGCGAAGAGTTCATGGGTCGACGCGGCCCCTTCGCCGACCACCCCGTGACCTGCGAAGTCCTCGAACGGCCCGATGCCGAACTCAAGGGCAGGATCGCCGCCCGGACCGAGGCCATGCTCCGCGAAGGCATCATCGAGGAGTCCGAGCGTCTTCTTTCGATGCGACTTGACCCCGAACTCACTTCTTCCCGCGCCGTGGGCTATCGGGCGACCATGGACTGGCTGGAAGGCGGGAAACGCGTGGCCTTGGCCGGGTTGTCCGAGCGGATCAATCTGGACACCTGGGCGTTGGTGCGGAAACAGCGTAAGTGGTTCCGCCGGCTGGGGCTTGTGAAAGAGTCGGCATAGGACTCGTATTTTGGCCCTTTATGCGAAATCCGGCTAATCCAAGGTCGAAAATGGCTCATTTATGCCATTTTACTGCCTCCATCCTTGCAAGCCACCCATTTTTGAGCCATTTCCCTATCGAACCCCCTACCCACCCAAACCATGCCCCTGAAAATCGGCCAGCCTCTCCCTGAAATCTCCCTCAAGCAGAAGACCGACGCCGGCCTGGTCGAGGTCAGCCTCCGTCGTAACGTCGGCAAGGGCAAGACCGTCATTCTCTTCGTGCCGCTGGCCTTCACGGGCGTCTGCACCGACGAACTGTGCAAGGTGACCGGGCTCCTCGACGAATACAAGAAGCTCGGCGCCGATGTGATCGCCATCTCCGTCGACTCTCCTTTCGCCCAGGAAGCGTGGGCCAAGCAGGCCGGCATCGGCCTCACCCTCGTCTCCGACTTCAACCGCGTCGCCGTCAAGGCCTTCAAGGTCAAGGACACCCGCGTGATTCCCGAGAAGACCGGCCTCCTCAACGTGGCCAAGCGCTCCGTCTTCGTGGCTGACAAGGCCGGCAACGTGATTCACTCCGAGGTGAAACGCGACCCTGGCTCGATGCCCAACTTCGCCAAGATCAAGAAGGCCGTCGAGGCCTGAGCCTCAGACGGGCTTATTTGGAGGCGGTCGGGCTTGCCCCGGCCGCCTTCTTTGCTTTTGGCTACTGCCCTGGACGGCCGCGTCCGGACACATCCTTTCATACCCTAACACACCATGGCCCTCAAAGACCCCTTCAAAGCCCTCCGCCCCTTCTCCGCCGGCGGAAAGTCCGGGCAGATCTACTCCGTGCCCGCCCTCGAGCAGGCCGGCCTCGGCAAGGTCTCGCGCCTGCCGGTCTCGATCCGTCTCGTCCTCGAATCCGTGCTGCGTAACTGCGACGGCGTCGCGGTCACCGAGCACGACGTGAAGACCCTCGCCGCGTGGAACGCCGCGAAGCCCGTCGACACCGAGATCCCGTTCGTCGTCGCGCGTATCGTGCTGCAGGACTTCACCGGCGTGCCGCTCCTCGTCGACCTCGCCGCCATGCGCGAAGCCGTCGCCAAGCTCGGCAAGGATTCCGCCGTCATCGAGCCGCTCGTGCCCGTCGACCTCGTCGTCGACCACTCCGTCCAGGTCGACAAGGCCGGCACCGCTTCCTCCTTCCTCGACAACCTGCGCCAGGAATTCGGCCGCAACACCGAGCGCTACGAATTCCTCAAGTGGGGCATGCAGGCGTTCAAGACCTTCGGCGTCGTGCCGCCGGCCATCGGCATCGTCCACCAGGTCAACCCCGAGTACCTCGCCAAGCTGGTCTTCCAGAAGGACGGCGTGTTCTACCCGGACACCCTCGTCGGCACCGATTCCCACCCCACGATGA
>SXGR01236087.1_pt1 | contig 13511 bp, 14 predicted proteins | sample 3174711 | NCBI WGS metagenome assembly SXGR01 (sample SAMN11356860, study PRJNA531348) | freshwater metagenome | isolation source: freshwater sample F1-60 | place: China: Fuxian Lake, Yuxi | collected 2017-12-25
ATGCGTGGTTCGTGGGTTTAACCCCGAAGATTATCACCGGTGTCTGGGTCGGATTCGACCAACCGCAAAGCCTTGGGGTGTCTTCCACGGGCGGGCGTACAGCGCTCCCGCTGTGGATGAAATACATGGAGCAGGCGGCCCCCAAGCCGGACAACGCAACGCCGTTCAAGATCGTGGGAGACATCGAGTGGGCACAGATCGACGAAGCGACGGGCCGACGGGTCACCAGCGGGGGGCGCAGCTATCCGTTCCTGGCCGGGACAGTGCCGGAAGGCAGCGGGGTATCGGCGGGACAACTCACAATCGAGGACCTCGTTACGGAAATGTGATCGCGGCCGTTTTGTGGACGGCACTGGCCGGTTGCACCGACAGCGAAGTCTATTCCGAAGCGAATTGCCCCGTAGGTGTGACGCTTTCCACATCCGAAGGTGCGCCCGGAACGGTGATCACCGCCACCGGAACTCCTTTTTCAACGGCCAACGATACGCAGGTCCGGGTGGGCGGGGTCGCCGCGAGCGTCACCGTTCTGGAGCGCGATGGCTGCGCAGTCTGCGACGAATGCCGTATTTCCACGTGCGAGAGCTGCTACGCGTGCACGGACTGCGACCTTTCCTGCGCATCGTGCGTGGAAACCCTCACTTTTGTGGTTCCGGTGGTGTCGGCGGGCGCCCAATCGGTGGTGATCACCAATGCCTACGGCGCCAGCGAGCCGGTCGCTTTCACAGTACTGTCGACGGACGCGGACACCGATTCTGACCTTCCCGATACCGATTCCGGAGTACCGCTGGACACAGATCCCCCGGAAACTGACGTCCCGGACACGGGTGCGACCGACACCGACACCGACGCGCCGGACACGGACACCGATTCTTCGGACACCGATGCGGTAGATACTGATACCAGCGATACCGACCTTGCCCTTGGATTTTCACCCTACTCTGAATGCGCGGTCTCACGAACAACGCCCTAGCGGGCCGTCAACAGTTGATCAACCGCCGCCACAAGAGTATGTCAGCCCGTCCCAACGTTGCCCCGTGATCGGAGCCGTCATGCGCCTCGCTTCCTTTGCCGCCGCCCTCGTCGCTTGTACCGTCCTTCCCGCCCAGGCTTTCGCGGGTGGCGTCGGTATTGTTGCCACGGGTGGTATGCGCAATGATCCCGTTTATTTCTACGATAATACCGATTGCGACGCCAGCGGAGACTGCGCGCAGTACAAAGCCCAGCAACTTCGCCCCAATGTGGGCGGTGGCTTGGAATTCGTCCTCGGGGACCGCGACGAGCGCATCTCCGGTGTGTTCCGCGGTTATTGGACGATGGAACCCCCACAAGTCAATCCGGCGGACAATGAGCCCACCGATGTGGACGGCAATGTGCTCGCACCCGAGGATGTGACTTCCAACGTGCGCGACACCAATCGCCACATTGGCCTGGCCTCTTTCGGCGCCCAGTGGGGTTTGGTCGGCGAGCCCGACAAATTTCAGCTGACGCTGATCACCACCGCCGGCGCCGGATTCCTGACGTCCGACCACACGGAATTCTTGTTCGTGCAGGCCGGTCCAGGGTTCACGTACCGCACCTCGCGTTCGACCCAGTTGTTCGTGGACCTTGAGTACATGATGCGATTTCGCAAGGGTTTCACCCACGGCGCCAATGCCTATGTAGGCATGCGGTATTTGTTCGACTAGACTGATCGGCCAGCATGCGGGGTTCGATGGGTACCGATCGGTGGTGGCGAAACGGTTGGGTGCTCGTCGCGTTGGGCTGTGCGTCCCAGCCGTCTTGGCGCGACCAATTGGCGGCGGACTCCCCCTGTTATCGGGTGGTTCTCAACGACGGACTGGACGAAGAATCCACCGACGAGCTGAACGATCTCTACGGCTGCCTCAACGCGACCGGGAATTTTGACAGCCTCCAGCTGACGATGTCGAGCTTAGAAAGTACCAGTCCCGACGGGGTTCCGGCCGGCATTGAAGTCGCCCGATTGGTAAACCACTTGCCCAATGCCGATGTGGATGTGTTCGGCCTCGCCGGCACCGCCGTCGACTTGCTGCAGGCGGAAGACCGCCCGATCGACGAAATTCTCGATGTGGTCTTGGAGATCGACTACGGTGTCCCGGCTGCCCGGGTTCGGGAAGAGGGCTTCGATCTCAACGATTCCGCCGCCTTGGAAGCAGGACTCTTGATCCCACTTCGCGAGGATCTTCCGATCTACGCCCAGATCCTCCGCGAGGAAGCGCTGTACGTGCGCATTGGCGATACGCTCGCCAGCCCAGAGTTACCCCGCATCGCTTCTTTTGCGGCACAGGTGTTGGATACGTCCGATCCCGACGTTTCGGGTGCCATCGAGCGGCTGCCTCAAGATCTCGGTTCAGCGGTGTTCGCCACCCGAAACACCTCGAACAACCAATGGTCCGGTGCCACCGACGACAGCCTCCGCGATGTCGCCACCGTGTTGTTGGTGAACGAAGCTCAATTGATGAAGGACCTTGCCCCCAGCGCCAATGCGATCCTTGGCGATGAGCAACTCCGCAATGCGCTCGCAGACCGCTTGATCAGCTGGCATGATCGCGGACAATTGCAGCCCCTGCTGTCCGAAGTGGCGCTGCTCGCTTCGGTGGACACGGACGGAAACTCGCTTCAAGACGGTGAAGACTCCGCGTTGTACGCGTTCTTACGGCTGTTACACGACGCGAATCGACCGATGAGCTGTTCCCTCGATTTGTGGGTCACCGATCTGAACGTTGATCTCGGGAATGTGGCGGTGTTTATTCTCGAAACCATCGCCGACTTCGATCCAGGGGCCGCCCAAACGGGACTCGGGCTGCTGGGCGGGATCCTCGGATGGGACATTTCTCAAGGTTTGGCCAATACGATCGCGGACAGCGGTGTGTGCCCGGTGATCACCACCCAGATGGTGTCCGACCTTCAAGTCATCGACGTAATGTCCGAAAGCCGCTTTGATCATCTGATGTTGGTGTTCGTGGAGGCGATGGACACGCTGGAAGCCGGCGGCGGTAACGACAGCCGAGTCGACGCGGTGGCTGATTTGACCGAGGTTCTTATCGATCACGGCGCAGTACATCCGGTGGAAGAGCTGGTGCGCGATGTCGACGGCGAACCCTTGGTCGACGATGTGTTGACGCTGGTCCCCGTGCTCGACGATCCGGAAGCTTTTGGCTTGGATTCCGACGCCTACACCCTGCGAGAACTGCTGGAGGTGGCGTCGGGGCTGTTCGCGGAGGACAACGGGGAACTTTCGTTCGAGCCTTGGCTTCCTCTGATCGGCCCCCTCGTTGACCGGGATGCCTTGTGGGTGACATTGGGCCGCGCCGCCACACTGTTGGACGATGAGCAAAGCCAGCTTTCCCGCATTGTGGCCATCCTCCCTCCCCTGTTGGCGGTGGATCCGGAGCTAGAAAGCGCCCAAGGGTTGGCTCCGCTCCTGGGAGATCCGGAGTTGGCCGAACCGTTGCTTCGAGTGGTCGAAACCGACGGGGTGGCGGACGCGCTGCTGGCGACCGAGGGAACCGCTGAATTCCCCGAGCCGCCGCTCGCTTTTCTGGGCCGCATGATGGTCGGAGGCACCCTCGACGACCTGTTGGGCATGATCGACCGAGTGTTTAGCGCGCTCGATGAAGAGGAAGTCTGATGTCGAATTTGACCGGCCGCCTGGAGCACCACTACGGTCCGCGCGTCCATATTCTGTCGGATCCATGGGCATTGTCGGTGGTGGCGCGAGCGGGACATCCCGACACCGATACTCCTGACTTGCTTCGCTTGGTTCAAACGGCGTTTCGGCACCTGCTCCTCGGGATGTCCGAGCGGTTGCCGCAAGCGTCCGTGGACTGGCCGACCCGAATGGCGGTGAGCGAGCCCCGGGCCCGCTATCAGGGCCCAGTCTTGGACCCCGACCACAAGGTCGTGTTGGTGGACGTTGCACGCGCCGGCACCCTTCCCGCGCACGGGTTGCAGGCCGCCTTGTTCGATGTGTGGAATCCAGCGGCCGTTCGCGTCGACCATCTGTACATGAACCGATCCGTCGATCCCGAAACTGGGCGAGTGAACGGTGTTAACTTCCACGGCAGCAAGATCGGCGGCCCAGTGGAGGGGGCGACGGTGATCATCCCGGATCCGATGGGCGCCACCGGCGGCACAATGGTCAAGGTGCTTGACCATTACCGTTCCCAAGTGCCAGGAAAACCCCTGCAAGTGATTACAGCGCACCTGATCGTTACCCCCGAATTCATCCGTCGGGTCACCGATGCCGATCCCGACGTCCACATCTACGCGCTCCGCCTCGATCGCGGGCTTTCGTCGGACGCGGTGCTGGCTACGCCACCCGGACTGCGGTGGTCCGAGGAAGTCGGCCTCGATGCCCATGATTACATCGTTCCCGGCGCAGGTGGGCTTGGCGAACTAATGAACAACGCCTTCGTGTAACATGCACCGAAACCGCGCTTTGGCTCTGCTCGTAGCGCTGGTGTTGGTGCTGTCGTTGGTGGCATGGCTCTGGCCTCGGCCGGAGCCCGAGGTCGCCGATGCCGCAAAGCCCGGGATTCCTCAGCCTTATCTGGATCACTGGGGAAAGGTGCTGAGTCAGCATCGGCGTTCGCCGGACGAACCGCGAACGACGCCAAAATCGTTGGATGAACCTGCGCCCGAGACAAACGTTGCCATGGCCGAACTCGGCCCTGGGGAAGTCCGCTGTCAGTTGATCGGCTTTGAAGGCTCTACCAACGGCGTTTTACAAGCTGCAGACGGCGTCCGATTCGTCTCCACTGCCGATGGCGAAGTGATCCTCCCTGGGATCACCGGAGATGGAGCAGGAATGCTGGAGGTGACTGGATTCAAGCCAGTGCCCGTCCAGTGGCAGTTCCGCGAATCCGAAGCGTTCGGTCATTGCCTCAAACCCATCGAACTGGAGAGCGTCACCCGAGTCATCGGCACCGTCACCGGGCCGGGGGTCGAGGACGGATTGGTGGACGTCAGCATCTGCGGCATTCTGATGGATGTCGAAACGGACGGCACTTTCGGCACCGTGGTCGAACCCGGATCGTGTCGAATCCAAGCCTCCCGACAAGATGGCGCGTTGTTTGCCCCGTCCAAGGCGATCCACGTCAATGTGCCCGAGGGCGAAACGGTTGAGGTCGAATTGGCCGTTCCGGACGCCATTCGCGGCGGAATCGGCGCCCGGGTGGAAGCCAGCGAGGACGGCATTCGAATCGTGGACGTCATTCCCGACGGCGCTGCGGCCGATCGCGGTCTTCAAGCCGGAGATATCGTGACCGAGGTCGACGGCGAACTCACTGCGGACATGGAGCTGCAGGACTTTATCGACTGGGTGGGTGGGGCGTCAGGCACGAGCGTGTCGGTCACCTTTCTCCGCAATGGAAGGACGCAGACCGTCGAGTTGAAACGGCGGCCGGTGAATTAAAGCTGGGCCCGTCTTCGAAACCGAAACCTCATCCTTTTACGCAAAAAAGCGCCACGATCGCCTGCGCGATCAGGGGCTGCCGTCGGAAACGCCTCACACGCAAAACACGCGCTCAGGCCTGAGGTACGATTCGAGTCAACGGAGCCCCGTCAGGCCCAACCGGCAAACTGCGAGGACAACTCTGGACCTCCTCAACCTTGAGCAAGGAATTCTGGACCTTTCGTCGGGGCTTTTGCGGCGAGTCGACGAAACGGAGGTCGTGTTGCGGCCCAAAGAGCTCGCCCTTCTACGGTATCTGGTCCGTCGGGCGCCAGAACGTTGCTCCAAATCGGAGCTTCTAGAGCACGTCTGGGGATATCACGCCTTAACGGCGAGCCGCACGGTGGACACCACAATGTCCCGATTGCGCCGTATGGTGGAGCGGAATCCGTCCCAACCTTCACACTTGATGAGCGATCGCGCCTCAGGCTACTGGTTCGAAGCTTCGCCTCGTCTGCAGCTCAGGGAATCGCCGCATCCGATCCTCCCCGGCGTGCCCCCGCGGGAGGTGGTCGGTCTCCTCCATACGCTTTGCATGTTTGAAGGTCCGGTGGCGTTTTCCGAGCTCGAATGCTTTCTTCCAGGTTTTCACGGCTTGACCCTCCGCGAAGCGGCACCCTACATCGATTCCACGATGGACGCCCGGGGCCGCCCGGCATTCCGCTTGGTCCCCGGACTCGGCGAAAAGCTGCGCGTCGCGCTCCCCTACCACGAACGCCGCGAATTCTTCGATCGCCACGCCCACGTTGTGCTTGCCAGGTATCCCACCGCCGAAAACACGCGGCTGGAGCTCGAAATCGCCTACGCCGAACTTTCCGCGGTCGCCTCCCGCCAATGGGAACGCCAACCCAAACTCGCGGGCCGCGCGTTGGAGAGCCTGGAACTCGCCTGGGGAGTCGGATTTCGGTGTCAGGTAGACCTGATCACCCAAGTCATACCTCATATCGAAGCCGTAATGGCTTCCACCCTGCTCCGGATTCGCGCGCTGGAACACAGCCGACGCGGTTCGCTCGCGCTTGGACGGGCCGATGCAAACGCCGCACGCACCTTTGCCGAGGCTGCCGGCGACACCGACGCCGAGGTGCTCGCCACCGTCGCGCTGGCCATCATGGACTTTAACGACTCGGGAATTCGCCGTTCTCTCGAGGCTCTGGAGCAACAACGCGGCCGCGGCAGCGCGGAGGCTCAGGCCGTCGTCTTGCGATGGCTGGGCGGAATTTACATCCACCAAAATGACTTTCTCCAGGCCGAACGCGATTTACGCGACGCGATTCGACTCGGTGACGAGGACACCCGACACTGGGCACATTACAGCCTCTCACAGTTAGCCTGGAAAAAGGGCGATCTTTCCGCGGCCCAAGTCGCAATGACTCAGGTTTTCGGGAACGCCGCCATGGAGAGTCGGCCATTGTTGGAGTTCCGAGCACTCCACCAACTCGCACGGTGCCAATTGGCACAAAACGCTCTCCCTGCGACCGAACGAACCATCCAGCGAATGCGTGCACTTCCACTCGCAACACGCTCAGTCCATGCCGCATTGGTGGGCCTGAACCTAACCTATCTGAACTTTCAACGAGAGGATTTCGGCGCCGCGATCGCCTCGTTGAACGAAATCGAAGGCGGCATTCAGCCATCGAAGCAGCCTGAGGTCGCCTTCCTCCGCGGTTGGTTGCATTGGTTAAACCTAGACGATGAATCAGCGGCGCGTTGCTTCCAGGAAGGAGCATCGCCCGCTGTGAGTTTCATCTGCGAGGCCTCCCTCGCCTTTATTACAGGTCAAGCCCTCCCGAATGCTGAGACCTCGCGCGATGCGCAAGAAGCCGACTTTCACTCCGCCCTCCAGGCCGCACGCGATGGGCGGTCCCTGGCCCCGACGATGCCGCTGGGGCGGGTGTTCGCAGTGGCGCTGTCGCGGCGGCTTACCGCCAAAGCGTGAGAAAGTCGCCGTAGTTCCCCACACACTCCATCTCATCGGCGTGTACCGTACATTCGTACGATGAATCGAGAAGATCGGGACACCCCATCGTTTCCACATCCATCGTGAGGGCGTAGCCTGCCACCTCATCGCCGGCGACGCTTCCCGCGAACGGGCATTCGATGTCCGCGTCAAAATGGGTATCTACGCCGGAAAAGCTGGTTTCGGACATCGTGAGAACGATTTCCCGCGAGGCGGTCTGAGTGGACCAGACCACGACTTGTGGATCCCCGCCGGACGGTTGGCAGGACTGTGCAACAAGAGGAGAAAGCGCCGCTGCAAAAACTAAGACTTTCATAAATCACCCTCGATAGAACGTCCGTAGTGGACACGAGCGTCTTACCCGAGGTCGGCCGGCGACCCAAGTTACACACGGCAACACCGGACCTGCTGGGCTGCCCCCCCGTAAAGCAGTTGACGATTCGGACGCCGGACGGCGACAGTGGACCGCGACCAATGCATCGTTCCGCGCTCAGGTTACAGCACCTTCGGAGATCCGGATGTCCAATCCCAATCCGACCGTCGACCGCGGGTTGTCCGAAGCGAATGAAGCCCTTCGGAAGGGCGACACCGCCAGCGCCTTGCTCATCTTACAGGCGACGGCACTCCATTTTCCGAAGGATACCCGGCTTCATAAGGCGTTGGTCGATCTGTTGCGCGCGACCGGCCGGCCGCTCGATGCGCTGAAAGTCGGCGTCAGTTGGTACAAAGCGCATCCGGACAGCGATGTTTGCTTGGACACCTTGGCGGGGGTCGCCGAGGAGCTTGGGCGCACCACGGAAGCCAACAAATGGCGTGCCCAAGCCGTGGAATTGCGGCGCCAGCGGGACGAAGGGGCGTTCGACGATCCGGCGCCTCCGCGAGCACCCGCGGCGGCACCGGTGGACCGCGATCCTTCGGGCGGACTGCCTTCGGCGTTGGATGCCTTTCCGAATGCTCCGGTTCGCCCTGCGGTTCCCAAGCGTCCGGCGCAGCAGCGTACCCAGCCCGAGCAGCGCGCCCCGCAGCGGCCGAGGGTCACCCCGCCTCCCGAGGAGCCTCCGCAACGGGCCGCTCCGCCTCCGAAAAGTGCGCCTCCGGAGACCGCTTACGCCGACGAGGAGCCCGAACCGGAACCCTACCGGCCTCCACCGGAAGATCCTCCGTTTTCATCGTTCGATCGGTACACGGCGGCAACGGGGATCACTTCTCCTGCTTCTTCCTCTCTTTTCCCTTCCAGCCCGCGAACGACCACCGAATCGATGGTGGCCACCGTGGTCGCCCATTGCGCGAGCAATGCCGATTTGGAGCGCTTGGTCTCCTTCGCCGAGACCTTCGCTCGAACCTGGAAGAGTCCGGAGTTTCGTTTGGCACTGGTGTTGGCGGAGCCGCGGGAAGCACTGTACGTCGATCGGTTGCGGGCGCGGTTGGCGCCGTTGATCACCGGCATGTCACCTCGGGTTTCGATCGCCTTGGCCTAGCAGGTTGCTGCAAAACTCGCCCGGGGCTGTGGAGAGCGGTCCGCTACTGCGCGACGTACGGCTCGGTCGGCCTGCGTCAGCGTACGCTCAGTACGCTTTTCCTCGGTCTTGGTCGCCGAACGTCGGTCGCTATGCGGCCTGCACTCCTCGCCGACGGGCGACCGGCGTCGTCGCGGCGAGCCGCGCCTCCGTTCGGCCTGTTTTGCAGCAACCTGCTAGAACGAGCCGTTGGTAAACCGGTTGACCATCTGAGCGTTAGTCCGGCAGAACCTCAAATTCATCGCCGACTCGAATGACCCCTGACTCGCAGATTTTGGCTGTCAAACCTCCGCGATCGAGCATCGCGTCTTTTCCGCCCGCGCCCAAAGCCACATCCATCTTGTCGCAGGGATCGCATTCCATCGTGCCCTCGCAGATCACCGTCCCTACGCGAAAGCGGCGTCCGATCAACGGCATGAGCTCCACGCCCGAAACCACAATGTTCCGGCGCAATCGCGAGGGATCGACTGGGCCTTCACCCAATGCAGCGCCAATTTCGACGAGATGATCCTGCCGAATGAAGGTGAGCTGCCGTTTTCGGCCGACGCGCCCTTCCATTCCGCGATCGCCCTCAATTCCACGCTCCGCCACCGCTTGAACGCTTTGCAAAGGGATCATCGGCTGGTTGCTGGCCGGACGAACCCCGATCCATTCCACCCGACCCATGCTTCCCCCATGACAACCGGTTTTCACCGTGTCACATGGAATTCATGTGGTGGCTAGCCCTTCTCGGATGCACAGACAACGCCGCTCAAGAAGCCGAAGAGCTTCTTGAAGCGACCCAACCCGTGATCACGGATTTGGATTGCCAGGTCTGCGACGGAGAATGCACCGAGCAACTTCTGGAATACTCCGATCGTCATCACACCGCCGAGCCGATCGACTACGCCGTAACCCCGCCAGCGGGGGGCCCCCACAACTACTGTTGGGGAGAATGGGGTGCCCATACGACGCCTTTGCCCGATGACAATTGGGTGCACAACCTCGAACACGGCGGGATCGTGTACCTGTATTCCTGCCCGGACGGATGCGGGGAGGAGCAAGCCGCGCTCAGTGCCCTAACCGGGCTTGGAAAGGTGATTGTCACCGAGTATCCCGAGCTACCCACCCGGTTTGCGGCGATCTCCTGGGGGCATCGGTTGATGGTGGACTGCTTCGATGAGGAAGCATTCACTGCTTTCTATGAAGATCATGTGGACCAAGGACCCGAAACCACCATGGCCGCCCCCCCCTCCAGCTGCAACTGAATCGACGAGAAGGAACGGCGCAGTTACACGGACCGCGTTTCCGCCTTGGAGCGCCGATGTCCACGCCCTACGATCGTCCCGGCACCTACAACCCCGGTACCGGCGAGCCACTTCCGCCGGTAGCCCCGTCGGAACCCTCCGAAATTTCGGCAGCGATCGGTCAAGCGCGCGCTGCACAGCCGGCTTGGGCTGCCCGACCCGCGGGCGATCGCTACGATCTGTGCCGGAAATTGGCCCGTCGGATCATGGAAAATCGGAAACAGGTCTGCGAAATCATGGCCGCCGAGACCGGACGCACCGCCACCGAAGCGTTCATGTCGGAGGTCGTGTACCTGATGACGGCGGTAGATAGTGCGGTTCGGGCCTGCGAGGCCGCCACGGCCACTGTACCGGTCCCGCTCTCCTTCATCGAATACCCGGGGAAAAAAGCCTGCGTTGAAGCGGTTCCTCGCGGGGTGGTGGGCATCATCGCGCCCTGGAACTACCCTCTTTCCAACTTCTACAAACCACTGTTTCCAGCACTTTTGTCAGGAAACACGGTGGTGCTCAAGCCGTCGGAATTCACGCCGCGAACGGGCCAGTGGCTGTACGAGCAGTGTGTTGCGGTATTCCCGACGAATGTGGTCAAGATCATCCAGGGTGCGGGCGACGTCGGCCAGAAGCTAATTCAGGGCGTCGATGCGATTGTGTTCACGGGTTCAGTACCCACAGGCCGAAAAGTAGCCCTCCAGGCTGCGGAACGGCTGATTCCTAGCTCAGTCGAGCTGGGTGGAAAAGATGCGGCGATCGTCCTCGCCGATTGCGATCTGACCCGAACGGTGGCCGGCGTCGGCTACTGGGGATTCCACAATGCGGGCCAGAATTGTGCGGGGATCGAGCGGGTCTATGTCGAAGCCCCGATTGCCGATGCCTTTGTCGCGCAACTGGGCAAGTTGGCCGCCGCCTTGCGGGTGCCCGAGGATCTCGGACCACTCCAAAATCCCCGCCAGTTGCAGATTGTGGAAGAACACGTCGCCGACGCCCTCGCCAAAGGGGCGCGACTGGTCGCGGGCGGCAAGCCGACGGGTCAGGGGCTCGGCTATGCGGCTACGGTCCTCGACCAATGCACGGCCGAGATGCGGATCATGCGCGAGGAGACCTTCGGGCCAGTTCTCGCGGTTCAGCGCGTGCCCGACGCAGAACAGGCGTTGGCACTAGCAAACGACTGCGCTTACGGACTCGGCGGATCGGTATGGACGAAAAATACCGCGCGCGGCGAACAATTGGTCCGCCGGATGGAGGTTGGCGTCGCGATGGTGAACAACCACGCCGTGAGCGGCACTCTCCCCGAATCCGCCTGGACCGGGATGAAGGACACCGGCACTGGGATCGCTCAAAGCCAGTTTGCGTATGCCACTTTCGTTCGCCGGAGAACGGTGCTGGTCGACACGAACAAAGATCCAGACGCGTGGTGGTTCCCGGCGAACGCCGATTTGGCTGCCTTTGCCGAGGCCGCCGCCCAAAAGAGCCTAGGTTCTTTCATTGTTCTCCCGAAATTGGTCGGGTTGATCAGCAAAAGGGTGAAGGCGATCAAAGCGTTGGCGACGCAGAAATAGACAAGCGGTTGACTACCGCGTCAGGCGGACGGAGGGCGCGAAGCGGCTCCTCGCGCAGCGAGAGCCGAGGCGGAACGCCGAGCCCAAAGGAGGCCGGCCCCAGAGGGGAGACGCCCAGAAAGTAAAGAGGTTGACGTTCCAAAAGAAGAAGCCGCCCCGAGAGGCGGCTTTTCTATGTGGAGGCCACGGGATCATGGCTTCCGGGCTGCGCTTTTCAGTTGGTGATGAGCACGTACTGGTTATACACCGCGCCGCGGTTCTGCACTTCCACGCGGAAAGTACCGGTCCAACGAGGCGTCCAGCTGACGTAGGCGGTATCGGTGCTGCCGGCATCGCTGGCGACGAGGTTGTTGAATTCGTCGTAAACCCACAGGTCGAGGTCGGTGTCGCCATCGCCGGAAACGGCGATTTCAGCGGACTCTCCACCGCGGAACTCCACATTGTACTGGTCGGTGGAGCCTGCGCTGACCTGGGTGACCTGGTACTTCGGACCGCCGGAAGCGCCCCGCGCTCCGGTAACGCCGGCTTTGACCAGCGCATCCACGTATTTGGACAGGGCTTTGTCGCCCTTCTTGGCGGCTGCCGCTTGGGCTTCCTTGAGCAGCGCGGTCGGATCGAGAACAGGAGCAGGAGACTCCTCCTTTTTCACCGAGGTGGAGATCACCGCGTCGGTGCGGGTGGTCTTCACCGAAGCGGCCGCCGCTTCGGTCGGAATGCCGGAAAGAATCTGCGAAGCGGCGATCAGCGCCTCTGGGCTCTTGTGATCGCGGCCCCAAGCGGCCAACGCCGTGGCGAGACCGACGTCTTCCACCTGGCTGTCCTTGGCTTCGGTACCCGCTTTTGCGGAGTGATTTGGCGCGCTGCCAGCGGCAGGGGCGTCTCCGGCGACGGCCAAAACAGGAAGGGCGGTCAGTGCTGAAAGAGCGATCAGGCGTGCGAATTTCATGGCGTATCCTCCAAGTTGAGTTGTCTACCGCAGGGCGCGAGTTGCGTCAAACCCTGAAGCCATTGAAACCCATTTGGATGGATCGCACCCTTTCGTCAGCCTTGCACTCCCGCGCGTTGCAACTCAGACCCGAGCCTGCCCAACCACATCAGCCCGACCATGCGAAAATCGCCGCGCAGCGACCACAGCGGATGTTTGAAGGTTGCCGGCCGATTGTGCTCTACCAGGAAATGCCCCACCCAAGCCGGACCGTAGCCCAACACCGGCAAGAGGGCGAACAGCAGCCATTGTTGGGTGAAGACCGCCGTAAACGCCGTCAGAACCACCGAGCTTGTACCCACAAAGTGAAGGCGGCGGTTGAGGACATTGCTGTGTTCCTTCAGGTAGAACGGCCAAAACTCCTCAAATGACTTGAAGTCGCCCATTCTTCCTCCTGATACGAATAACGCTCTTCAAACCAAGGATCAGCGCGCTTGTGATACCCATTGCGCTCCCAGAAGCCGCGGCGGTCGCCGATCATGAACTCCACTCCGGAACACCATTTTGCCGATTTCCAAGCGTACAAATGGTGGCAGACGTACCGCATCGGCCCGCCGTGTTCGGGCGTCAGTGGCGAACCGTCATGGTGGGTCGCGAATAGGTTTTCCTGACGTTTGAAGTCATCGAAGGGAAGGTTGGTGTCGTATCCCAAGGCGTCGAAGGAATGAAGCATCACATGAGTGACCCGAGGATCGACGCGTACCAAGCCAAGAATCGTGTCCACGCCAACCCCCTGC
>SXGR01211320.1_pt1 | contig 13510 bp, 14 predicted proteins | sample 3174711 | NCBI WGS metagenome assembly SXGR01 (sample SAMN11356860, study PRJNA531348) | freshwater metagenome | isolation source: freshwater sample F1-60 | place: China: Fuxian Lake, Yuxi | collected 2017-12-25
GCCATCAACAGCCACTACAGCGTCTTTGTCTTCCTCAAGAGCGCGACAACGACGCTTGGTTCTGGGCAAGCGGTGGTTTCAAGCTCAGGCACAAGTCAGAACAACACAACGGTGGACATCACGGCGACAACGGTGGATCCGATGGACGTTGCCGCAGCCGTCATCAATATCCTTGAAACGTAGCGCAAGCACTCATCAAGCAGGAGACGAGCATGCTGAAAGTACTCTTTTCGACCAAGGTCCTGGCGGTGGGTATGGCCGTGGGCCTCACCGCCTCCACAGTGAGCATCTACGCGGCTGGCATCACCGGCTCAGCGAAGCGGTTAGGAGGCACGGGCGATACCACGGTCTCGGCGCCATCCAATGATGCCGCAGTTTCGGCGTGGACGCTCACGAACGGGCTCGCTAGCGCCGCGACGGTGAGCTGGACGCCAACTGCCACGAGCAACTATACCGTGAACTTGGTGGTGAAGAGTTCAACGGGGACGATCGCAACCGGCTCAACATCCGTCTCCGGCACATCCGGCAGCGGGCGCAATGATTCCATCACGCTTTCCGGCGCCGTCTCCCCGCAGTCCATCGATTCGACCAATGTCGTCATCAGCGAAAGCTAGACGCTACTTCTGAGGGATTCCTTGCCGGGCGCCTCCCCTGGCAAGGGCAGGGGCTCTCTTCCGGAGTGGCGAGACAGGAATGATGAAGGGTGACGAAGAGGGCAGGCACACGTTCCGGCGACGCTCAGCCGGCCCGGCATGAGGAAGGACCTGCTGACCGAAACCGGCTTGAGAAACCCAAGCCGGTTTCTTGCTGAATCAGGATGGACTTACGATGACGAATCGAAACGGTCTGCGCACATTGGTCGTCGTTGTTCTGGTCATCACCGTGGTGATCAGCGCTGCCTACGCGCTTAATGTAAGCGGACAGACAAAACGTCTTGGGGGCACGGGTTCCGTCACCGTCTCCGCCCCTACAAGCGCCACGATAGAAGCCACGCCCTACACCTTCGATTCCAGCGGGAACATCACCCACTATCGCGTGACGTGGACGCCAGTCGCGAATCTTAATTACGTTGTGACGGTCATTCTACGCAATGGCCCTTCCACAGTTGTGACGGACGGCGAGACGACGATCAACGGGGCGGGAACGGTAAGCCGAAACGACGATATCTTTCTGAACGACGCCGTTGCTCCAACTGCCTATACAAATGTTTCGGTTGTGATCAAACAGCAGACGTAAAGACATGGAAACGCATCGCATACATGCTCCCGCGGTGGACGCGGCGTCTCGAAGCAGACGCCGGCAGCGCATCGGGCTGTTCGCGGTCATCGCGGCGGTATCGACCATCGGAGTCCTGGCGGTGGCGGCGCCTGCCATCGCCGCCTCAGTGACCGTGAAGGCGCATCCTGTGCTGAACTCTGGCGCCGGCTCTGCGCTGACGGCGAGCTCAACCTTCAGCTCCTCAGGCCACGTCTCCCGCTTTAACGGGCTCACCTACACCTTCTCCGGCACAACGATTTCTCAGATCAACTTCCGGGGCGCGAAGACAACGGTTGGCACGAACGACAGCAGCACAATCTCCGCGAGCTTCCTGAACTCGGCGGGCACGAGCATAGGCAGCGCTAGCACGACGCTGACAGGGGCTTTGACGACATTTTCGCAGACATCCACCGTCGTCGGCGCGCCGAGCCTGCCAACGTACAGCGCCGTCGCGAAAACCAAGCTAACACTCACAGAGACCCTTGTTGCGACGCGGGACGCCTTCATTCAGGGCCCCAGCGCAGCGCCCGCAGCGACGATTCACGACAACGAAGGGGCCAACACAGTGCTGACCGTCTCGAGGAACACGGCGACGGACAGAACGAACCGCGCGGTGGTTTCCTTTGACTTTGCCACTATCAGCACCACCGGCCTGACCAGCGCCACCCTTGTCCTGACGATCAGCAGCGCAGCCTCATGGGTGAACGGCGATACGGTCACCGTCTATCGCGTCAATGCCTCAGGCACGGACTGGACGCAAGGCAATGGCAATGGCGCGACAAAGGGAACTGGGGCAGGCAACACATGGAACTGTACGTCGGACACCGATATCACCGACAACGGCCGCGATTGCGCTGTCGCAGACCGCTGGCTCGGCGCCGATCCGGGAGGCACATGGGGAGCCACGCCCACAGCCGCGGCCGTCGCGATAAACCAAAATCAAACGGGGACAGTCTCCTTTAACGTCACCGCTGATGTTGTGGCAGGAACAACTCGCGGATGGTTGATCAAGAAGACCGTTGAAACCACCACTGCCTCCGTCAACTTCTCATCGCGCGAGGCGGGCGTCGGCGTCGCGCCAAAGCTCGTTTTGGTTTTCGGCCAGTGACGGTGAGTGACCTATGACCTGGAAAATAGGAATCTTCCTGGTGATCGTAACTGGCCTGATCTTCACGCAGGTCTTGGCGAATGGCATCACCGGCTCCTCGAACCGGCTGGGCTCCAATTCGGACGGCATCACGCAATGCGCTATCAACGGCTATGACATCAATACGAGCGGAGCTATCTCTTCTGTGACGGCACGGGTTTCGTGCACCGCGTCCGCCACCTATGCGGTGAGCGCGACCGTGACCTCTGGCGCCTCGTCCTCCACCGGGACGTCCAACGCCGCGCTCACTGCGGCGCCTGCAAATGTGGCGATCACGATCAGCCCGGCCGTGACCATCGCAGCGAGCGGCTATGCGATCAACTTCACGGTGAGGGACCCATAACCGATGGGCAGCAACGTGATCATCGAAAAACTCAGAGGGGCCCTGACGCTGCGCCACGTGGTTATCGCGGTGCTCATCCTCGCCTTCATCCCCTTATGGCTGCCCAACGCCGTGGGAGGCAAGACCTATTACCACTACGTCGTCTCCAAGAGCATGACCGGATCGGTCGACAAAGGGAGCCTGGTCGCGATCTGGCCTCAAGAGGACTATCAGATAGGCGATGTTGTTGCCTTCCAGCAAGGCTTCGGCTTGGACTTCAAGGTTCCAATCTTGCACCGCATCATCGGCAAAGATGACGTGAACAGCTTCTACCTCATCAAGGGCGACGCCACCGATGGCGTCGACCGGGTGCCAAGGAAGGATATCATCGGCAAGATGGCCTTCGCCGTGCCCTACCTCGGCTACTTCACCGGGGCCGCGAAGTTCTTTCCGGTGCTGATCGGCTTCATGGTGATGTCGCCCTTCCTGAGCGGAAGAAAGAAAGTGATTCTCAATGGAACACGCCGGGAAGAGCCGGTCAGCTACTTTGTTCCCGTTGCCATCACCGTGATCCTCGCTCTTCCCTTCGCCACCATCGGTTTGGTTGAGCAAGTGGGGAGGCCGATGGCCTTTACGATGGTCGTCGGGCTGCTGCTCTCCTCGCGGGCTATTGAAGTGACGTTCAAAAAGGAGCTGGGAGGCTTCGCGGAAATATTGTATTCAACCGTGCTGCTCGCCACGCTCTCCATGGTGTACATACCCGAACTTGTGCCGACGCTGAAAGGGATTTTTGGCCTATGAAGTACGCACGACGGATCTCGATCATTCTGCTGCTCATGGCAGCGCTCGGCGCGCCTTTGCTCCTGCGCTCCGTATCAGCCCAGGCGCAGACCGGCCAGATCAATAGCACAGCCCCGGCGGGGACGCCTTTTCTTGTGGATGGGATCCGAGAGATCGGATTTCCGAAGGCGGTGGTTGCAACTGCGACGATATGCCCGGCTACCCCGCATTATTACGTGAATGAGGGCGATCGCTATCGTTTTGTCACCTGGCGCCGGTCCGGCGGCCCGCTTTTTGCGCAGTGTGTAAACCCGCATCCAACCGAGGCAACGACAGCGGTTTTTGCCCGTGAATATCTTATCCGCGTGACCTCTTCCGCGCCTGGTGTGACCGAGAGCCGCTGGGTCGAGGAAAACACCGTTACAAGTTTCAACCTCGCCCCAATCATCCCGGAGACCGACCAGGCGCGCTGGCGCTTCAGACAGTGGAACGGCGGAGAGACTCCGCACATGGCGACGAACCTGGTGGCGTCGGTGAGGGCCGTGACACTGGAAGCGCAGTATGAACGTGAATTTCTGGTGCGAACCGAGGGTCCTGCCGGAGTGGTGAGGGAGCACTGGGTTGCGAATGGAGCCGCGTTCGTTGTGGAGGCTCCAGCGCCGCTGAGCGGCTTCGTCTTCTCGCAGTGGACCGATAGCTTGGCGGGAACGGCGCTCTCGAAACAGGCAAAACTTCAGCTCGAGAAGGTCACCGGCCCGTTGCGTTTAGTGGCCGAGTATTCGACGAGCGCGCCTCGTCCTCCTGCAGCCGCCTTGATCACTTTTGGCGCTTCACAGGCAGGCTCTTTAGAGGTCGATGGACGCCTTGTCGAAGAACTGCCGGTCCACGTGCGCGAGGGAAGCCGGGTTTGTGTTGCAAGTGAGCACAGCTACCTTTCGGATACTGAGCGAACCACCTTTGCCGGCTGGTCCGACAAACTCATGGACCTGTGCCGCGTCGCCCAGCCAGGCAGCAGTGTGAACGCGCTTTTCCGTAACGAAGTCGTGCTCCAGATCACATCTGATGTGGCTGCGGCGCAGTCCCTCCGCTGGGTCCCCGTGAGAACACCGGTTCAGCTCGAGGCGCCGGAGATCGAGGATGACGAAGGGACGCGATGGATCTTTGAGCGATGGACGGCTGGCGAGAGACCAAGCTCCCGGACCAATACCTTCGTGGTGACAAAGCCCGCCGTTATCGAAGCGAAGTACCGTGAGGAATTTCTGGTGCAGGTTCTCGAAACGTCCGAGGCGGCTCCTTCCGGCGGCGGGTGGGTTCGGGCTGGTCAGAGGATGTCCCTTACGACCCCGGGGGAGATCAGCAAGGGGCCTAGGGAGCGTCTGCGTTTCGTGCGGTGGGTTGATACGAACGGCTCTACGGTCGGCATCAAAGAGCTCGAAAGCGCAGTTGCCGCCTTCCCCGTCAACAGGCCCCTCACGCTGAAGCCTGAATACGCGCTTGAATTCCTGGTGAATGTCAAGAACCCCCAGGGCGTCCTCAAGACAACGTGGGTGTCCAGCGGCCAGACCCTGGCCCTGGAATCGCCTGAGAGCATCCTCATTCAGACGGATAAAGAGCGGCTGATCTTCAAGCAGTGGCAGGAGCGCATCGGGAACATCATCGGTGAGGTTGGCAGGACACGGACGGTGGCAGTGGGCGTCACTCGCCCGATGGAAATCGAGGCGGAGTACACGCGGGAGTACTTCATCAAGCTCGATGCCCCCTTCGGCGGCACAGGCACCGGGTGGTATCGCCATGGTGAGACAGCCACCCTTAGCGTGTCGCCACAGCCCCAGGGCGTGATCTTCTTCAAGAAAGTCTTCCGAGGGTATGCCGGTTACCCTGGGACCGATGCCGTCATGCAGCTCATCGTTGACAAGCCGGCTGTCGTCGCGGCGGTCTACAAGAACGACATCGACTGGCGGTTTGTCGGGATTCTCGCCCTTGCGCTTGCTGCGATCGGCGTGTTTTGGCGCATCACAGAATCCCAGAAGAAGACGGCTGATGCAGGCAATGGCCACGGGAATGGCAATGGCAATGGGAACGGGCATTCGAACGGGAACGGGTCAAAGCCGACCAACGGGGGCGCGGCGGGCTAAAAGAGGCGCAGGCTGGGAACTGTCAGGCTGACGAGCCTTTGATCGCAGCCAGGACCTCTTCGGCGTGGCCTGCGGCCTTGACCTTCGGCCAGACCTTGGCGAGCTTGCCTTTCTCGTCGATGAGGAAAGTCGTGCGGAACATACCCATATACTTTCTGCCGTAGAGGCTCTTTTCGCCCCACGCGCCGTAGGCTGAGGCGACCTTTGCCCCCTCATCTGAGAGAAGCAGGAACGGCAGCGAGTACTTTCCAGCGAACTTTTGATGCGAAGCTATGCTATCGGCGCTCACGCCGAGCACAACCGCTCCTGCCTTTTTCAGCTTGGCGTCGTTGTCCCGGAAGCTGCACGCCTCAACGGTGCAGCCAGAGGTGTTGTCCTTCGGATAGAAGTAGAGGACGACTTTCTTTCCCGCCAAACTCTTGAGCGAAACTGTCTTCCCATCCGACGCCGGCAGGGAGAAGTCCGGAGCCTTTTCGCCTTCTTTCAGCGCCATTGGTTGCCTCCGCAGGGTACTTTCGAAAGGGTAGCAGCATTCTAAAGAGGGTCCGAGCCTTGGTCAACAGAAGGTCAAACGGTGCTGTCAATGAAATCGAAGGAGAGCTGCCCAAGTCCAGCTACCACGAAACTCATGGTGACCTTATGCGGGCCTGGAGCCAGCGTCGTGCCTTCCACGCGTATCGTGGCCTCGCGGTTCATGGCGAGGCTCGCAGGGTTCTCCTTGCTCACCAAGGGGAAGCCTAGGGACTTCCCCTCGACCGAGAAGAAGGATTGTTCGGCGGGCAGCGCTTCGTCGTCAACTTTTACGGGCGGAAGGCCGTAGGCATAGCCTGACCCCAGAGAGTTCTTCAGTTTGAATTCAAAGCCGCTGGTGTTGTTCTTCAAGCTGCCCTTTACATAGAGGCGCTTGAGCAGAAATCCAGGTACTTTAATCATGGATGCCTCACGGAGCTACGAGGTTTTTGGCGGCCGCATCATCGCGAACAGTTCCTTTTCGGTGGCGATGATTTCTTCTGGAAGCAAGTGCACCTTGCCAGCCAGCTTTGCAAGGACAAAGACCTGGGAGGCGCGCTCGACCAGTTCGCAAACCGTGAGGGCCTCATAGAGATCAGCGCCCACGCATACGACCCCATGATTCGCCAGGATCGCTGCATTGCGGTCCAGGAGAGCCGATGCGGCGTTGTTGGCGAGGTCCTCTGTGCTTGGGAAGGCGTATTGCGTCACCCGAACCTCGCCGCCGATGGCTGTCACCATCTCGTCGATAAGCGGCGGCAACTCCAGGTGCGTGACGGCAAGGACGGTGGCATAAAGAGAATGTGTGTGAACGACGGCATTGACGTCCGCGCGCTTTTGATAGGCGGCGATGTGCATCAGACTCTCCACGCTCGGCACTTGATCGCCCAGCACAGGCTCGCCGTCGAAGTCGATGACTTGTATCTGTTCCGCCGTCAGCTGGTCGTAGCGTTTTCTGCTGGGGGTGATAGCCAGGAGCCGCTCGCCGACGCGCATGCTGACATTGCCTGCAGAACCGGCGACAAGGCCTTTTCGCGCTATCTCGCGGCTCGCCTGGGCGACGGCCTCACGCTCTGTATGCCACCTGGTTTCCATGCCGGTTCGATTCTAGCATCCGGATACGGCTAAAGATAGCCGGAAAAGCCATCGAGGGCTTTGGCGATATCGCGCCACCGGTCATAGTGCCCCTGGTATTCAAGGGCCTGCAGGCTGTCCGGCTTGATTAAGCGCGCCTTGCTTGCCATCGCGGCGGAGGCTGCCTGCATATCGTGAAAGACCCCTGCTCCCACTGCCGCACAGATTGCCGCGCCGAGGGCGGAGACGGAAGACTCTTTGGCGATGGAGATATCCTGATTCAGAACGTCCGAAAGTATGCGACAGGACTGTTCGCTTCGGGTGATGCCTCCGCCCATGTGCACCGGCGCATATGTGCGCCCCGTGAGCGCCGTTACTTGCTCCACGTTCGCGCGGATGGCGAATGCAAGGCCCTCTTGAAAGGCCCGCAGCAACCGCCCCCGGTCTGCGCCAGCGATGCTAAGGGGGATCGGGAAGAGAAGGCCGCCCATCTTGGGGCCGGCATTGCCCATATCTGCAAGCTGAGGGCCGAGGAAGGCGGCCACGCCGCCTGCTCCGGCTGGTGCGCGCTTCGCCAACGCGTCTGCCCGCGCATAGCGCTTGTCATCGACGCCACCAAACAGCAGTTCGTTAAGCCAGGAGTAAGACGTTCCGGCATCGCCGGCGTTGCTCTCGAGGACCCATGAGCTTGGCAGCAGGTGCAGACCTGTCCATGTGCGCATCTTTTCATCGGCGAAGGGCCTGTCGGTCACCATTTGGACAGGCGCCGTTGTGCCGGCCACAACCCCGATGCGCCCTGGGGCAATCACCCCCATGCCTAAGAGGCCGCATTGGGTATCGGGCCCGGCAGCAATCACCGGGGTGCCTCGCTTGAGGCCAGTGGCCGTTGCCGCTTTCCGGGTTACCTCGCCGATGGGGGCGCCGGAACGGACAAGGGGCGGGACGATGGGAGGGAAGCCAAGGGAATCGAGGAGGTTCTGCGCGAGGGCGCGTTTCGCAATATCGATCAGGCCCAGCTCTGCAGCCGAGGAGACCTCCATCGCGCGAACGCCGCTGAGCTGGAAGGCAATCCAGGCGTCCAGGCTCAGGACCGTTGTTATCTGCTTCGCGAGCGCCGGCCGCTGCTGCTGGAACCATCGCACTTTTGCCGGGGCAAAGAGGAGCGACGGCGTATGCCCAGTTATCCGGTACATCTCGTCGCGGCGCTCTTCATCGATGGCCTGTCCTTCAAAGAACGCGCGGGTGTCGCTATTGGGGCCTATGTAGAGCGTCTTCCCAGAGGCATCCAGGAAGGCGGCCCCTTCGCGCTGGCTTGTGGCGGCAACGGCGGCAACGTCGTCTCCAGCGAGTCCCGCCTTGTGCAGAGAGGCGGCAACAAGGCTTGCGACCTGGCTCCAAAGTCGCGCCGGGCGGAACTCTTTTCCCAGGGGCGCGTCTTTTGGGGTTACGAGTGCAAGAGGCGCGGAGGCGAAGCCTTTGCAGCGGCCTTTGAGATCGAAGACCGCGGCGCGCGCACTGCCGCTCCCCAGATCGATCGCAAGGAAATGAGGGGAGCCTATCCTTGCCATATCAGGCCTTGAGCTTCGCTCTGAGCGACGCCGCTTGAAGCACCGCCGGGTTGACGAGCCTTTTTGGCGCCTTGCCTTGGAGGACGAGAAGGATATCTTCGGCCACCATTTCCGATTGCCGTTCCACCGTCTCTTCCGTCGCTCCTCCGATGTGCGGGGTGAGGACGACGTTCTCGAGCCCCCGCAAGGGGCTGTGCTCTGGCAGCGGATGACCGTCGAAGACATCAAGGGCGGCGCCGGCGAGCTGTTTCGACTGCAGCGCCTGGATAAGCGCGGCTTCATCAACCACGCCCGGCGCCGATGGATTGATCAAATAGGCTGAGGGCTTCATCCTCTTCAGTTCCGTTGCGCCGATCATTCCCATCGTGTGGTCGTTCGCAGGCGCGTGGACAAGGACATAGTCGGCGCGCGCAAGCAGATCATCGAGGGTGGTGAGCTGGATGCCGAGGCTCGCAGCCAGGCGGGCGTCGAGGAAGGGGTCATAGGCGAGGAGGCGCATCTCCATCCCGGCAAGCCGTTTGGCGACAAGGCGTCCGATCGCGCCAAGTCCGACGACCCCTGCTGTCTTCCCAGCGATTTCCGTGCCTCGGAATCTTCGGTACCCACTGACAGGGTCGTCCCATCCGCCGCCTTTGACATAGGCGTCCGCCTGGGGGATGCGCCTCGCAAGGCTCAGCATCATGCCGACGGTCATCTCGGCGACGGCGACGCTGTTCCGCCCAGGGGCGTTGACCACAAGGACGCCGCGCGCCGTTGCGGAATCGACATCAACGTGGTTCAGCGCATTTCTGCAGACGCCGACGAGCTCTAGCTCTTTTGCGGCCTCGAAAACCTCATCGAAGACAAAGTCGGCCTCGATGACGATGGAAGTGACGCGCTCCTTCACAAGGCGCTGAGCGAGCTCTTCCGGATCATAGATGCGCCCGGCCTCCAGCCAGTTCTCATAGGTGACGCGCATCTCTTTACCGAGGCGCAGCACTTGGCTCCTGGCGAAGGGGGCGAGAATCAGAACATGCTTCATAGAGTCTTTGCGACCTCGCGGGCGGCGAGATGGCCGCTGCGCACCGCGCCCTCCATTGTGGAAGGCCAGTCGTTATCCGTCCACTCCCCTGCAAGGAAGAGGTTTCGCACAGGCGTGCGAACGTGCAAGCGACAGGCGGCAGATCCAGGCGCCGGCGCAAAGGTGGCGAAGCGTTCGCGCACGACGAGAAAGCGAGTGAGGCGGGCTTCGCGGACCGCCGGGATGGCCTTGCCAAGCTCGGCAAGAAAAAGCGCGCGCAAGTCTTCCTTCGGCATATCGATATACCTGTGCGCCCCGCTCAATGACAGGCTCAGGTACTGGCCCGCGCCTTCGTGCGCCTCGGACATCGCCGACTTGTTGAATACCCAGTGCGCGGCGTTGTCCAGGAAGGAGACGAACTCCCAGTCGGCGACTTTGCGGTCGAACCAAAAGTGGATGTTCACGATGGGCGACATCCGCAGGCGCTCGGCAGGGGCGAAGAACGCTGTCTGGCGAAGGGATTCCGGCAGCAGCTCCAGCATCGCTTTTGGCGGCAGCGCGACGATGTAGGCGTCCGCCTGGAACGAACCCTGGCCAAAGATATCGACGCCGGTGATCCCTGTTGCATCCCCAGAGAGGCGCTGTGCCGTCCGGTCGAGCCACACCTGGCCGCTCTTGCCCTTGAGGTAAGCCGCGGCTTCGCTGGAGAGGAGTTGGGAGAGGGGAACTTTCGAATAGCCGATGTCGGCGCCTGCGGCATCCCGGAGCAAGCCTTCTTGAAAGACCATGATGGCCTGGGAGGCGCTGACATTCTTCGCGTCGTCGTTGCATGTCGGAAGGATGATGAGGTTCCAGAGCGTCTCGATGGAGCCTTCGCTCTGCCCTTCACGCTTCAGCCAGTCATAGAAGCTCACATCATCGAGCGCGCGCCGCTTCGCGTACGGCAGGCGCTTCATCTTGAGCACGGTTCTGCCTATGCGGAGTTTGTCGCTGAAGCTGAGATGTTTGTACCGCAAAAGGGATGGGGCCAGGTGGAGCGGCGGCGGCAGCGGCACGCGATAGATCGCGGAGGAGACGCCCCTGCCATTGGTTACCTCCACGCGCAAGCGATGCTGAAGGCGGGTCTTGCCTGCCACGCCTAGCTTGTTGAGGAGCGCGATATAGTGGGAGCAGCACTTCATGAAGACGTGCTGGCCATTGTCCACTTCCGCGCCGGTCTCTTTATCGACAAAGGAGAAGGCGCGCCCGCCAAGGTACGGGCGCTTTTCCAGGAGGGTGACGCCATAGCCGCGCTCTGCGAGCTCGATGGCGGCAGAGACTCCGGCCAGGCCGCCCCCTATGACGGCGACGTTTTTGCTGGCAGCAGGTTTTGGAGTGTCGTTGCCGACCATATCTTTGTCGCGATCCATACTTTCTCGCGCGAGGAGAGACGCGCACGTTTGGTGAAGACGTCGTAGCCCCGGGACTCGATGCGCTTCAGGACAGTGGCATAGAGGCCGCGCAAGATCGCCGGGCAGACACGCGCCCGTTTGCTCGTGATCAGCGGCAAGAGGCGCGCGCCGGCGTCCAGATGCTCTCTGGCCCGTTCCGCCTGAAGGCGCATCATGCTTGCAAAGGCATCGTTGACCGATCTTTGTTGCAGGTCAGCCTCGGTGTAGCCGAACTTCGCCAGTTCGTCCTGGGGGAGGTAGATACGCCCCCGCTCGGCGTCCTCTTTGATATCGCGCATGATATTGACGAGTTGCATGCCGATGCCCAGCTCTATCGCGTACTGCTCGGCCTTCGGGTCCTGGTATCCGAAGATCTTGATGCAGATGAGGCCGACGACCGAGGCCACCTGATAGCAATAGGCGCGAAGCTCCTGAAAAGTTTTGTAGCGAACGACGGTGAGGTCTTTCACCACGCCGTTGATAAGCTCGTCGAAGTAGGACCGGGGGATGGCGTAGCGCTTGATAACGTCGGCCAGGGCGATGAAGACCGGCCCCCGGGGTTCGCCTGCGTAACAGGCGTGAAGGCGTGTGCGATGCTCATTCAGCAGGGCGACCTTTTGCTCGATGGGGAGCGCTTCGTCGGAGTAGTCGTCGCTGGCGCGGCTAAAGGCATAGACCGCGTAGATCGCCTTTCGCTGGTGTGCAGGGAGCGGGAGGAAGGCGTAATAAAAATTGCCTGCCCGCCTCTTTGTCACCGCCTGGCAATGGCGGTAGGCCTCAGCAAGGCTCACCGGCTGTGTCGCGGCGCTAGCCACGGCGCGGCCTCCCGGGAAGTTTCATCGCCGCCAGCCGGGCAAAACCGGTGAACATCATCAGGAGCTTTTTGCTCTTTGGCACCGTTGGGCGCGTGGTGAGCACGTCGTAGTCGCGACCTTCGATCGCATCGAGTATCGAGAGGCCGCCCTCACTGAAGAGACGCAGGTCAAGACGCAGTTCGCCATCAACCCTCTCCACCAGCGTGAGGCCTTCGCGGAACAAGCCCCGCGCGCGCCCGACTTCAAACTCCATGAGCCGCCGGAGGTTGCCATTGACGACGCCGCTGTGCAGGTCCGTCTCGCTGTAGCCGAAGCGCGCCATATCCTCCAGGGGGATGTAGATGCGCCCCATGGCAAGGTCGCGGCGCACATCCTGCCAAAAATTAGCCAGTTGAAGGGCGATGCAGGTTGCGTCCGAGAGCCTCCCGCGCTCCTCGTCACGGTAGCCGAAGACATGCAACACCATCCTGCCGACGGGCGTGGCCGAGTGCTCGCAGTAGTGCAGCAGGTCTTGATAGGTGGCGTAGCGCTTGACGCGCTGGTCCATGCGGTTCGCTTCGATGAGCCGAAGAAAGATATCCATCGGCATGTGATGGCGCTGGATCGTGGCCTGGAGCGCCTGCAGATAGGGGTGCTCCGGCGCGCCGCCATAGCACTGGCGAAGGTCTGCCTCCCAGGTGTTGAGGAGCGCGAGGCGGTCGCCCGTCGCTTCGTCGCCAAGATCGTCGGTGTGGCGGCAGAATGCGTAGACGGCGTGCATCGAGGGGCGGAGGCGTTTGGGCAGGAACCAGGAGCCGACGGTGAAATTTTCGTAATGAGACTTGGCCAAGCGCTCACACGCGGCGAATGCCTGGTTCAGGTCGGTGGTGCGGGCCAGCGTTTGTGTCATCGCGCCCTTCTCCGCGGCAGGCGAAGGCCCAGGCCTACCCGCGGCTCCACCGGTGTGTGACGTACTCCTCGACCATCTTGATGAAGTCGGTGGCGATGGACGGCCCTTCGAGGAAGGTCTTCCGTTCGCCGTCGACGAAGACCGGAGCGCGGGGGCTTTCGCCGGAGCCGGGAAGGGAGATGCCGATGTTCGCGGCGCGCGACTCGCCAGGCCCGTTCACCACGCATCCCATGACCGCGACCTTCAGGTCTTTTGCCTCCGGGTATTGTGTCTTCCACTGGGGCATCTTGGCGTCCAGGTGCGCCTGGATATCTCGCGCCAGTTCGCGGAAGAGGGATGACGTAGTGCGGCCGCACCCCGGGCAGGACGTGACCGCCGGGCGATAGGAGCGCAGGTCCAGGGCCTGCAATATCTCCTGGCACAGGCGCACTTCCCGGGCGCGGTCTCCGCCGGGCTCGGGCGTGAGGCTCGATCGTATCGTGTCACCGATGCCGTCGTACAGCAGGACAGAGAGGGCGGCGGTCGTTGCGACGATGCCCTTGGTCCCCATGCCCGCCTCTGTGAGGCCGAGATGCAGGGGGAA
>SXGR01085369.1_pt1 | contig 13504 bp, 11 predicted proteins | sample 3174711 | NCBI WGS metagenome assembly SXGR01 (sample SAMN11356860, study PRJNA531348) | freshwater metagenome | isolation source: freshwater sample F1-60 | place: China: Fuxian Lake, Yuxi | collected 2017-12-25
CAGACTGAGACTGAGACTGAGACTGAGACTGAGACTGAGACTGAGACTGAGACTGAGACTGAGACTGAGACTGAGACTGAGACTGAGACCTCTTCCTCTAATACGCTGCAGGCTAGTCGTGCTCTGGCAATGGTAAGTCTTGGACCTGCCCGTACGTCCAAAGGGTTTTATCTTTTGGCCGAGGCAATTGAGAGATTGCACGCCCAAGGGAAAATGGACGGACTGCGTTTTAAGCTGCATGCCTTTCATCACGGGGCAAACGGCGAGCCCCTTATTCTGAAGGCCATTGCCTTATTGCGGGGGTTGAATTCACCTGCGGTGACTTTAGTTGAGCAACAGCTTGGCGAGCAGGAATATAACCAGTTAGTCAGGGATAGTGACGTCATCCTCATCCCCTATGTGCAGTATAAGTATCGGGTCAATACCTCCGGTACATTCTCGGAGGCATTGGCAGCTGCTAAGCCTGTTGTCGTCACAGAGGGGACTTGGATGGCTGCTCAGTTGGAGAAGTATGGCGCTGGAGTGACTTGTCGGGATAGAGACGTCGATGATTTGGTTAGGGCAATTTTGGAGGCGCGTGATAATTATCCGCACCTGGCGGCGCAGGCTCAGGGGCGTCGCGCAGCATGGGTGGCATATCACAGCCCGGACAACTTTGTGGGCGAGTTGCTTACAGTTGTTAGCGGGCAGACGTGAACATGGTGATGCCAGATGAGGCGATAGTGCTGGTTGGCGGGAGGGGGGCGCGGCTACAAGAAGTCGTGGCCGATCGTCCTAAGCCAATGGCGGACGTGAAGGGTAAGCCGTTTGTCGAATGGCTTTTGCTGGCGTTGCGTCTTCAGGGCGTACGGCGTGTTGTGCTTTCGGTGGGACACATGGCTGAATATATTGAGGAAGAATTAGGACGCGGAGATCGCTTCGGCCTGGAAATCGTGTATGCGAGAGATCCGTTCCCTCTTGGCACTGGCGGTGCGGTTCGGAATGCACTGGGCCACATACGCTCCGATTGTTTCTGGGTGCTTAATGGAGATTCCTATTGTACCTTTGATGTGCAGCGCTTGTTGGCCGTGCATCGGGCGCATCATGCAAGAGCAACGCTATGGCTAACGGAGGTGTCGGATAGCAGTCGCTATGGAATGGTGGAGGTTGATGCGCAAGGTGCTGTTTTGGCTTTTCATGAAAAGTCCGTCGATCACCATGGCGGACTGATTAATGCCGGCGTATATGTTTTGGAGCGCGCGGTAGTTGAGGCGCTCCCCGCAAGCTGTGCAGTCTCTCTTGAGAGGGAATTGTTCCCGTCGTTGCTAGGACGCGGATTGTACGGTTTCCCAAACAAAGGACTGTTTATTGATATTGGGACTCCTGAATCCTATGGAGCGGCGAGTCAAGTGTTAGATCAGGAATTTAGCCGGCTGGTGCAGATGAGTGAACGATGGCGCTGAGCACGTGTTGCGTGATGCATAGTATTTCAGCCTGTGGCGTAAATGTTGTTGATGTAAAAGGCGATGATCTATGAGGATTTTAATTACTGGCGGAGCGGGATATCTTGGTTCAGTGTTAACGCCCGCACTTTTGGCGCAGGGGCATGCGGTCACTGTGTTGGATGGTTTTCTGTTTCGGCAGAGCAGTTTGATGGACTGCTGTCACTATGAACAATTTCAAGTGGTTCGCGGCGATTGCCGTGACGAAAGTCTGGTCAAGCCTTTGGTTGGGAGAGCCGATGTGATTATTCCGCTAGCGGCGTTGGTTGGCGCGCCAATGTGCGATCGGGATAAGCTGGCAACGCAAACGACAAATCAGGATGCAGTTCAAATGCTTTGCCGTCTGGCGGGTAAGAATCAACGGATTATTTACCCCACCACCAACAGCGGTTACGGGATCGGCGAAACTGGTAAATTCTGTACTGAGGAGACGTCGCTCCATCCAATTTCACTTTATGGCATCACGAAAGTCGAATCGGAAAAAGCCGTTCTTCAACGCGAGAATTCGATCACCTTTCGTTTGGCGACCGTATTTGGTGCGTCACCTCGGATGCGAATGGACCTGCTGGTTAACGACTTTGTCTATCGCGCAGTGATGGACAAAGCGGTGGTGGTGTTTGAAGGGCATTTTAAACGAAATTATATCCACATTCGCGATGTGGCACGAGTGTTTTTGCATGCGTTAGAGAATTTTGAAACGATGAAAGGCAAGGCCTACAACGTTGGATTGGACGACGCGAATCTTTCCAAGCTGGAGCTATGCGCGGAAATCAAAAGGCAATTGCCTAAATTCGTCTGCGTCGAATCGCCGATCGGAGAAGACCCGGACAAGCGAGATTACATCGTTTCGAACGCGCGGTTGTATGCAACGGGCTTTAGCCCGGAATGGCCACTTAAACGTGGCATCGCAGAGTTGATTAAGGCATATGCAATTTTGCGCAACGCTCAATATTCGAATGTATAGCCGGACCGCATTTGCGTTGTTGCAATCATGATTATTTCTCGCACGCCAGTACGCATTAGTTTTTTTGGTGGTGGCACAGACTACAGAGAATACTATTGTCGAAACGGCGGGGCCGTATTGGGTACAACGATCGACAAGTATGTCTATGTGAGTCTGAATCGTCTAAGTAAATTTTTCGATTACAAGATTCGCGTAAGTTATTCCAAAGCTGAGCTTGTAAACTCGGTTGACGAGATCGCGCATCCGAGCGTGCGTGCCTGTTTGAAGCATAGGAATATCGACGGGAACCTAGATATTCATATTTTTGCCGATTTGCCCGCGCGGTCGGGGCTCGGATCCTCTTCCGCGTTTACAGTGGGATTTCTCCACGCATTGTATGCCCTGGAGGGTAAGATTATTCCGAAGGAGCAGTTAGCCGAAGAAGCCTTGTTTGTGGAGCAGGAGGTACTCAAAGAGAACGTCGGCTCGCAGGATCAGATCCATGCCGCGCATGGAGGGCTGAATGTGATTGAGTTCGCCGATTCGTCGTTCAAGGTTCAGCCCGTGGTTATGTCGAAAGCGAAACGTCAACTCCTTGAAGAAGCGACGATGATTGTCTTTACGGGCCAAACTCGGTACGCGAATGAGGTTGTGAAGGAGCAGATCGAGCGAACTAAGGCGAAAAATAATGACATGTATCTCAAGCGAATACATGAAACGGTATCGGAAGCGGCCAAGATAATCTCCGAGCAAGACGGTGGTTTGATGCTTGAAGATTTGGGCAGGCTTATGCACGAGAGCTGGGAGCTGAAAAAGGCGCTATCTAGTCAAGTGTCTAATTCACTCATTGATAATGCGTATAGCCGTGCCGTCGCAGCAGGAGCCTTCGGTGGAAAGATTTCGGGGGCAGGCGGGGGCGGCTTTCTTACTATGCTAGTTGATCCGTCGCGGCAACCGGCAGTTCGTGAGGCGCTAAAAGATTTCCCGGAGGTGATTTTTAAGTTTTCAGATGAAGGAAGTTCCATTATTCACATGAAACACTGAGGCGGCTTGCCATATTTATGATTTTAATAATCCTGTCCCTGATGCCTTGAAGGGCAGATATGATGCTGTTTTTGACGGAGGCACGTTGGAGCATATTTTTAATTTTCCGCAGGCATTGATCAATGTTTTTGATTTACTGAAAGAGGGCGGAATAGTAATTCATGTCTCCCCAAGCCATAATCATGTCGATCATGGCTTCTACATGTTTAGTCCGACAATTTTCCCCGATTATTATAAGGCGAATCAATTCAGAATACTGAAGCTCTACATTTTTGAGTGCGGACCTTCCCACGATGAGGATTGGATTGTTTACAATTACGATCCTGGCTCAATCGCTCATTTGTCAATGGGTGGTTGGGGTAGGAAGTTACTAGAATTTGGTACGTAGCTCAAAAAACTAAGGACTCGACGGGCAGTGTGGTCCCGCAGCAAGGCAGCTATGTTGTCGCTTGGAAAGAAAAGGATGGCGGCAGCGAATTTGGTTTATTCTCCGGCTTGAAGCGTAAGGCTAAGTTATTACTTGCCGACCATCCTCGTTCGTATTTATTTCTGTATCAATCCGTTCGCTCTATTTACATTAGATACACAAGGCTCCTAAATAACACTTTCCATCGCCGACCTAAAATCATTGCGCGCTACTGAGTGTAAACGTGAATCGTTCCATCCTGAATGAGATTTGGCGTTGCGAATTTGACAACGTAGTAACATTTTGCGAGCAATGCAGTGCCAATATTGAAAGCGTCTGACCCTCCAAACCATTCGGTTGATCCTCCAATGGCGCCGATGCTCCCCGATGATGCTACTGGCCCATTATCGGTGAGGTCATTAACACGGCTTGTTGAATTTTCCGCTAGTGGGAATGCGGCGTTATTGATCAGGCTGTTCAGCCATATGAGCCGCCGCCGTCGCCGTCAGTTTGCCCTGTTGTTGGGATTAGCGTTGACTGCCTCCGTTGCGGAGGCAGTTAGCCTTGGAGCAGTGTTGCCATTTCTTGGGATATTGACGCAGCCGGAGAGGGTATTTGGTCACCCCGCAATAGCGGAGGCTGCAAGGTTGCTGGGGTATGCATCTGCTGCTCAGATGGTTCTGCCACTGACGATAGCTTTTGCATCGGCAGCTATTGCTGCTGGAGGGCTGCGCCTGATTCTGTTATCGGCTGTTCTTTGGTTAGGCAATGTCATTGGGACCGACCTTGGCATCGAAGTCTTTAGGCGAACACTATATCAGCCGTACCAGGTACACGTTTCGCGTAATAGTAGTGAGGTAATCAGCGGAGTTACGGAGAAAATTAACACTGTCATAAATGTTCTAATTGCGCTGATGTCAGCTGCTGTCATGATTGTGTTATTTGCAGTTATTCTCGTCACCGTACTATTCATCAATTCAATTGTGGCTGGTGCGGCGATGGTTGGAATGGGTATTTGTTACGGTGTAATTATATGGCTAACGCACCAAAGGCTGGCGCATTACAGCCGAGTCACTGCGCATGGTTCGACTGAGGTGATCCGCGCAGCGCAGGAGGGTCTTGGGGCGATTCGTGACGTACTGGTGGATGGCACTCAAAATGTATACTGCGATGCGTATCGTAAAGCTGTAGAGCGGGCATATCGGGCGGTCAGGGGAATCGCAATTATCAGTCAGGGGCCCCGCTACGTCATGGAGTCGCTGCTGCTAGTCTTAATCGCTGTGTTTGCATTTATGTCGAGTCGTCAGCCAGGAGGAATAGGGGAGGTACTTCCTTTGTTAGCGGTGTTGGCGCTGGGCGCTCAGCGTATGTTGCCACTCCTGCAGCAAACGTATACGCAGTGGACCGTTGTTAGCGGAGGTTATGCTTCGCTGGCTGAGGTGATCAATCTGCTAGACCAGCCCTTGCCTCCCGATGCAAATCTTCCGCCGCCATCGCCGCTGCTTTTTTGCGAGTCAATTCAGTTCGAAGACGTAAGCTTCAGATATGGTGAGACTAGTCCGTGGGTGCTGGATCGAGTAAGTTTCAGCATCCCGAAGGGCGCGCGGATTGGAATCGTTGGCAGGACGGGCAGCGGAAAGAGCACGATTCTCGACCTGCTCATGGCATTGCTGGTGCCGTCGCAAGGAAGAGTTTTGGTGGATGGCCTGGTGGTTAGCAATGAAGCGAATCGCCGGTCCTGGCAACGGACAATTGCCCATGTCCCTCAAAACATATACTTGGCCGATACGACGATTGCTGAAAACATTGCTTTGGGGGTTCCACTCGACCGCATTGATTATGAACGAGTCCGATGGGCTGCAAGATTGGCTCAGATGGCAGACTTTGTCGAGAATAGTCCTGAAGGCTACTACGCTCGTGTGGGGGAGCGCGGCTGTCGCCTTAGCGGTGGTCAGCGGCAGCGCATTGGCATCGCTCGTGCGCTCTATAAGCAAGCGAGAGTTCTAATTTTTGACGAGGCTACGAATGCGCTGGATAAAGCTACGGAACGGGCAGTTATGGGGGCCATTGAGGCGCTCGACTGTGATATCACGTTGCTGATCGTTGCTCATAATCTAAGTACTCTGGAACGAACCGATGCAATTCTTTACCTGGAGAACGGCCGTGTTGTGGGATACGGTCGATACGATGAATTGATAAAAACCAACCAGGCCTTTAGCGACATGGCACTGTCAATTCCCAAGGGTCCTCGGGGGGAGGCAGATCCCTCGCTCGCTAATGAAGATACAGCCCAATGAGTATTCTGGTGACCGGCGATTGCGGGTGCCGGGGCAGAGTGTTTGCGCCAAAAGTACTGCGTAAACGTGCGAAGCGCATGTATCGATCAAGGTGCTACTGGATCGCATGTAGGTATCACAGCTGTATCCTTTTCGCGCGCTCTGAAAGAAAGTACAGGACATCCACACTATGAAGTCTATGGAATGCCGAGTTTGCAGTTCGGAAAATTTAGAGCTTGCCGTCGATTTGGGCTTCCAGCCTTGGTGTAATCATTTTTTGACGCGGGAGAAAATTGGACAAGAACCGATGTATCCCTTACGGCTCGTGTTTTGTCACGATTGCTCGACCGCGCAGCTGGATTTTACCGTGGGGAAGGAAGTTATGTTTGGCGATCATACCTACCTTTCAGGTGTGACGAAGTCGCTTAGCGATCATTTCGGGGCAGTCGCCCAAGAAGTCGACGCAAGATTTTTTGCGAATGTAACCGAGAAGTCAGTGCTTGATATTGGGTCGAATGACGGCACGCAACTCAAGCACTTCAAGGCGCTGGGCTATGATGCGCTGGGTGTCGAATCGTCCATGACAACTTCACGGATTGCGAATAGCGCGGGCATCACGACCGTGAATGCATTCTTCAATCGCGAGATGGCACATCGACTGGGCCGACAGTTTCATGTCATTAACGCGGCGGGGGTGTTTTTTCATCTTGAGGAATTGCATTCAGTCACCGACGGGATCAGAGACGCGCTGCGCGATGACGGCGTTTTTGTGGTGCAATTCTTATACATGAAGCGGATTGTGGAGAACCTCGCCTTCGATCAAATCTATCACGAGCACCTTCTTTACTATAACCTTAAGACCATCGCAATTCTTCTTGAGCGCCACGGTCTGGCAATGTTCGACGCGTACCTCTCGCCGATTCATGGCGGTTCGATAGTCGGCTTTGTTTGCCATAAAGGAGCGCGGCAGCCATCGACGAGACTGCTGGCCCTTCTTCAGCAAGAGGCGGAATCGGGAAGCAATGAGTTTGCTACATACCGAATGTTCGCACAGCGCATCGAGCGAATGAGGGAGGACAATCTTGCTTACCTGGTAGAGAAGAAGCGTGAGGGGAAGAGGATCTATGGGATGGGGGCGCCCGTGAAAGGCAATACGCTGCTGAATTATTTTGGGGCGGGCACTGAATATATCGACTGCTTAGTTGAGAAAAATGAACTCCGTCGGGGACTGTATTCCCCCGGCATGCACATTCCGATCATGATTGAAAGGGAACTTACGGAATTGCCTGACATCTATTACGTTCTGGCTTGGAACTTCAAGAAGGAAATCTTGGAGAATAACCAGTCGCTGATTGCGCGTGGGATTGAGTTTTACTTTCCTGTGAATCCCGAAGAGATTTAGTGGTGAATATTCTAGTGACGGGCGGAACTGGTTTTCTTGGCACGGCGCTATGCGCAAAGCTGGAGGCGGATGGGCATGTCGTGACTCGGCTTAACTCCAGCAATGCCGACCTGACGCGACCTGAATCGCTAGGCCGGTTTAGTGATTGTGTCTATGCTCAAATTTATCATTTGGCGGCCTGGACTCAGGCCGGTGATTTTTGCGTATATCATCCGGGTGAGCAATGGATCATCAACCAGCAGATCAATGCGAATATGCTGGCTTGGTGGCAGGCGTATCAGCCTCAGGCGAAACTGATCTGCATGGGAACCAGTTGTGCGTACGCGCCTGGCCTGGAACTTGTCGAGGGGAATTACTTGATCGGGACGCCGATTGAGAGTTTGTTCACCTACGCCATGACCAAGCGCATGTTGTACGTCGGCTTGTTGGCGTTGCAAAAACAGTATGACCTGAAATATCTCTGCCTGGTGCCTTCTACCTTATATGGCCCGGGTTACCATACGGACGGGCGGCAGATGCATTTTATATTTGATCTCATTCGCAAGATTATGCGGGGAAAGCTCTATGGCGAGCCTGTGGTGTTGTGGGGTGACGGCTACCAGCGCCGCGAGTTGGTATTCACCGATGACTTTGTGAATATCATGCGTGAACTAGCGGATGCAAATGATAACGATTTGATTAATGTTGGCGCTGGCGAAGAATTCACTATCCGCCACTTTGCTGGACTTATCTGCGATCATGTGGGTTATGACTTTAATGCTATTCAGTTTGACGCTGCGCAATATGTGGGGGCGAAATCGAAGTGTTTGGATACTGCCAAGTTGAAGCAATCACTTCCTGCTGTTTGCCTAACGCCGTTGGAGATAGGACTGGCGCGGACGATTGAATGGTTCTGGTCAAAGCAAGACAGATTGCTCGGCTAAATAAATATGGCGAATATCCTTCTGGCGACTCTGTCCTATGACCCTGATCGAGGAGGCGGGGGGGTGCGTCTTGCGTATGACCTTGCGACGGGACTAGCACAGCGTGGGCATAAGGTCTCCGTGGTATGTGAGGATCTGCATGGCTCTGGCGTGGAGCGCGAAGTAATCGAAGGTGTTACTGTTTTGCGGTATCAGCTTCCGCCGTCATGCGGGATCGCTTTCCGCCGCCACGAGCAACATATCGCTGCCGCCATGGCAGTGATGAGAAGGAATCTGCTAGCTGTTCCACAGGCTGTGCATGGGCACAGCCTGTTCCAATATGTGGCTGCGCTGCGATTGTATAAAGGACGGTCTCGGTTCTGCTACGCGATCCATTCGCCGTTTGTCGATGAGTTGCGGATTGCCTGGGGCGCGCAAGGAGCGATTGGAACGTGTAAGGCATGGCTCGGGATGCCCACTATCCGCCGGCTTGAACTTGAGGCTTTGCGAAACTCACCATCGCTTGTTGCCGAGTCAGATTATACTCGATGCCGGATACGGCAGCATTATGGAGCCACATTGGCAGAGCCGATACAGGTTGTCCCTGGCTGGGTAGACCCGAATCGATTTACCCCTCTTGTTGCTGATCGGGTTGAGCAGGTGCGTAGGCAGCTGGGTTGGCCGGTTGATCGGCCGGTTCTTTTCGTCCTCAGGCGGCTTGAGGCGCGCATGGGTTTGGATAATTTCTTGCGAGCGTTGGTGATAGTGCGCCAGCGTGGATATATCTTCCATGCAGTGATCGGTGGAAGCGGTTCGCAGCTAGCGCGTCTCACGAATCTTTGTCATGAGTTACGATTGGAGCGTGAAGTAACTTTTATGGGGTTTGTGCCGGGTGACAAATTGGCCTTAGCGTACGGAGCGTGCGACGCATCCGTCGTTCCCACCTCGCAGCTAGAGTGTTTTGGTATCATTGCATTAGAAGCGTTGGCGTGTGGCCGTCCGGCACTCGTGACTTCCGTTGGGGCTTTGCCTGAAGTTATGCAGCACTTTGAGCCAAAGTGGATTGCGCGAGGGTATGCTCCAGAGGACATTGCCGATCTTCTCTCTGCATACCTGGCGGGTGGCCTGCCCGTACATACTGTTGGGGCGCTACGTGAGACCGTCTCACAGAGATATAGCTTTCCAAGGGCGCTTGATGCCTACGAATCGATCGTGTCTGGCTGTCAGGAAAGTGATGCGGCTCGGGACACATTATGATGGATGCGCTAGCTCAAGCAAATATGAAGAGCCCATGTGAGATTTACATATGCCAATTGCGCTGATTTGCGGTATTTCTGGCCAGGACGGGAGTTATCTGGCCCGATTGCTTATACAAAAGGGGTATGCCGTATATGGCGGTACTCGTGATGTGCACTCAACCTCATTTGTAAATCTACATCGCCTTGGAATTTTCGATCAAGTAAGGCTGCAATGTATTAATCTGCAGGACCTGAGGAGCGTAAGAGAGGCATTTGTGATCACGCAGCCAGACGAGGTTTACAGCCTTGCAGGGCAGAGCTCTGTTGGGCTGTCTTTTGAGCAGCCAGTTGAGACTTTGGCGAGCATCGCAACTGGAACGCTGAATTTGCTAGAGGCAATACGATGCATGGAGCGTCCCGTACGGTTTTACAATGCGGGTTCCGGGGATTGTTTTGGGAATACGGGTGGCCTGCCGGCTGACGAAAATACACCGCTTAGGCCGTGCAGCCCGTATGGGGTGGCCAAAGCCACTGCATTTTGGGAAGTTGCTAACTATCGGGATGCGTATAACTTACATGCAAGTACTGGAATTTTATTTAATCATGAATCGCCCTTGCGTCCACCCCACTTTGTTACGCGTAAAATCGTATCGGCAGCCTGTAGGATCGCTGCGGGTAGTGGGGAAAAGCTGAGTCTCGGCAATCTGGCAATTGAGCGGGATTGGGGGTGGGCACCAGAGTACGTTGAAGTGATGTGGCGGATACTGCAAGAGACGGAGCCTTCTGATTTTGTGATTGCCACTAAAAAGAGTAGTAAGCTTTCTGATTTTGTCCAGGTCGTTTTTTCTTCTGTTGGTTTGGAGTGGAAAGATCATGTGGTGGTCTCGCCAGATCTTTTTCGCCCTACTGATTTATTGACTAGTCGAGCGGATCCAGGCCGGGCTGAACGCATATTAGGTTGGAGTCCCCGCATTCTCATGCCTGATGTCGTTCGGCTCATGGTTGAGGTTGAGCAAGGGAAGATTTCGGTGCAGAGTGTGTAGCGGTGCCGTGGTATCTCGGCCGGCGAAGGCGATTATTCGGTGCCGAGTGGATGGCAGCGTTTAAAGGCGGTCGATGTGATCGACCGATATCTGCACGCGCGAAGCACGCAATCATGCTCTGAATGACGAGGAGGTAGCGCTTCGGGCGCTTGCTCGCAAAGGCTCAGTGTTGACCTGTCATCTGAGCGTGTCGAACGCTATGGCTTGAGAGTGTCCGTTGCGGCGACTCTTTCTCTGGGTGGCGTCTCACACCAGTCCCGGTGTATTCTTCCCGACTCAGTCTGGTCGAACTGTGGTTATTCTAAGATTGACCGCGACGTCATTTCACGTGGTGCCTTTACCTGGGCACACGATCTTAAGCGAAAGGTCATGCACTATATCCGGCACTGCAACATCCAGCCGAAGCCTGTGAAGTGGAAGTGCGTTGATGCACTCCGGCGAATTGCTCCAGCCCACTAGTGCGGGCTTACCCATCCTATGTCAAAGCTCATCTTCGTGTCGCTAAGAGCCTTCGGTGATTTTGTAATTGCATCCCAGGCTATGCGAATCGCAAACGCTATTCCGAGTGACCGGCGAGTCTCATTGCTGGCGGGTGAACATTTGTATCCGTTGGCAGCGGCGTTAAAAATAGATTCAAACGTCCAGTTCGTTGCTTCTGGTTCCTCGATCCCGGCGATTTTCGATTTGAGGCGATGTGGTGTCTGGGACGGGTTGATAAGTCTGATGAATCTACGCAGAGAATTCAGCGTGCTCCCAATGAAAGATCGTTTAATCTTTGACCGCTGGGGGTGGCGTGAGATGTACTTTGCGCGGAACGGACCGCACGCAGTACTGCCTAAATCACCGAACATCTATTGCGCATATGAAGAAATCCTCTTGAGCGCTGGTTTCATGCTACCGGACGGTGTCAATCTCCCGAAGCGTACTATCTTAGACTATGCGCTCAATAAAAAAGCAATTATTGTTCCTCATAGCCGCCTTTCTAGCAAGTCGATACCGATGGGTGTGTTGCGGGGACTATGTAAGGCCTTGAAATCGAAAGGCGTGCCATGCGAAATAATTGTTTTTGAAGGAGAAGATTTCGATACTTTTCCGGATATTCCAACGAGGCGCATACCTCGAAGTTTTACCTCGCTGATTGAGACTATCCTGTCGGCTAGCATGGTTTTTAGTGCGGATAGTCTTTCTGCCCATCTTGCTGAGTATTATCAGATTCCTGTCTTTGTGTGCACTCCAACGCCAAATAGATATTGGCTGCCTCGCTCTGCGTTTGAGAGCTGCGCCTGGGCTCTCTTCGGTGAGATTGACGACACTAATATATCGTTGGAGCGCTTTATTTCTAGTGCAGGTGGCGGCGGATAACTCCCTCCGGCGCGTTGGCCTTGCGCCAAGGCTCGGTGCGGCATTTCCTGCTACTGTGACGATCAATTCTTCTAGGGGGCTCCACGCGGAGCATGGTCGCTCCAGGTGGGCTGGAAGTTTTTATCGCCACCGCGGAGGTTAGTGCTTCTGTTAGGATTTCTGAATGTGTGTAGTTTGGGAAGCCAGGATTGCTGACGGGAGATTCTGAGTGTGAAACGGCACTAGTGCAGCGCTAATTCTCAGGCGTTTCATTTATGTGCGGCGAGCGTGTGGTAGTAGAGAAAAAGGGGAATTGGCCAGTACGCACGGCCGCCAAGCCTGCTGCATCGTTTGCTGTCAATTGATGCTGGGAGGCCTCGGCGCTCTACTCTTAGTCCCTAGGACTGCTAAGACATTAACCCTTGGATGCCCATGTATGAAGACGGAAATTTCCTCCAGGCAGTTATCGCCTTTGAAAGTCACGGTTATTACGGTTGTTCGGAATGCGGTTGATACAATAGAGCGTACAATCCGATCGGTTGCAAGTCAGAGCTATTTGAATGTCGAACACATCATCATCGACGGCGCTTCGACCGACGGCACATCGGACATTATACGGCGACATGCTGCTACGGGGACTAAGTGCATTTTCGAGTCGGATAAGGGATTGTATGACGGGATGAACAAGGGGATTCGCCTTGCGACTGGTGGAGTGATCGGTTTTTTGCATGCCGACGACTATTATGCGCACGATCATATTTTGGAAGATATTGCACTCGTTATGGGAAGTGAGTCGCTGGATGCGGTTTTCGGCGATGCCGCATTTTTTAAGCCCGAGCAGCCACAGCGGTTAGTTCGGCGCTATTGCTCAGCACGCTTCCGCCCAGAGCGGGTTAGCTGGGGCTGGATGCCGGCGCATCCTGCATTATATGTTCGGCGTGAATTATTCGAGCAAATTGGTTTATTCCAGACGGACTACCGCATCGCGGGCGATTTCGAATGGGTAGCGCGGGTCTTTCGATCCCGCGTGGTGCGTTATCGATATTTGCCGGAGGTGCTCGTGCATATGCGCATGGGCGGTATCAGTACAGGGGGGTGGCGAAATACGTTATTGCTCAATCGCGAGGTGATGCGCGCGTGCCGTGAAAACAGTATTGCGACGAATTGGTTTAAGATTTTGTCCAAGTATCCTGCCAAGTTGCTTGAGTTCGCATGCCCATTCCGCCGCACTTGATATTCATGACGTCCCTCGGAGAGGTCGGTCTTCGTTGATCACAGTGGGTCATTTCGAATCACCGGTTGCCCGTGGCCGAGAACACCCTCAATCGCCAGTTCACGGTGACACAGCCTAACCGGGTCTGGGCCGGGGACATCACCTACGTCTGGACGGCCGAGGGCTGGCTCTATCTGGCGGTGGTACTCGACCTC
>SXGR01442467.1_pt1 | contig 13502 bp, 12 predicted proteins | sample 3174711 | NCBI WGS metagenome assembly SXGR01 (sample SAMN11356860, study PRJNA531348) | freshwater metagenome | isolation source: freshwater sample F1-60 | place: China: Fuxian Lake, Yuxi | collected 2017-12-25
AGATCAATGGCACGACCTTAAGCAAAAAACTGGCTTAAGGTCGTGGCATTATATTTAAGATGCTTTCGTAGAAATCAAATGCACATTAAAAATCAACGTTTCATTGGGGCCAATTAAACCACCAACATTACGTGAACCATACGCCAGATTGGCAGGAATCGTTAACTCCCAGGTGGATCCAACGGGCATTAAAGCTAATGCTTCGCCCCAGCCTGGAATCACTTGATCCAGTTTGAAGGTTGCAGGCTTGCCGGTTTTTTCACTGCTATCAAAGACTTGTCCGTCAATTAATGTGCCTTTGTAATCCACCGTGACGACATCTGTTTTCGCAGGTTTTGGACCGGTGCCCGCGGTGATGATTTTGTATTGTAAACCACTGGGCAATGTCACAACGCCTGGTTTGGCTTTGTTGGCCAATAAAAACGCTTCACCTTTGGCTTTGTTTTCTTGAGCGGATTTATCAAATTGTGCGGTACGCTTCGCCATTAATGCTTTTTGAAACGTCATGATGACATTTTTCATGTCCGCATCGTTCATCAGCAATTTTCCACCCGTCATGGCATCTTGCATCCCTTTAACCATCGCCGGTGCACTAATTTCAATGCCTTGTTTTTTCATGTTCGAACCTAAATCAACACCGATACTGTACGATAATTTATCGAGCTCAGTCGTCAACGTCGTCGCATCATTGGCCGCCCACGTTGCTGATGCAGATAACCCCACCAGTGCGATCACTACTTGTTTTAATTTCATCATTCATCTCCTTTTTATAATAAAAAATGGTGTCTTGTCATCCCAGTATCGAATGCACACAATCAAGTAACGACAAAAACACTGGCACCTGCGGGTACATCTGTCGATCCGTTTCATCGGTCATCGTCGAGATCACCATGAATGGTCGCGCACCCACGGCCATGGCCGCTTGTACATCACTGACACGGTCACCCACAAACGGTACGTCCTGTAGGTCACACTGCAAACGTTGTGCAATAGCGTACAATAAGCCCGGTTTTGGTTTACGACAGGCGCACTGCGCGCTGGGTAAATGAATACACGATTCAATGAGGTCAATGCGCCCACCAGCACGCTCTACACATGCACGCATTTTGTCATGAATCGCATCGAGCATTTCGCGATCATAGTACCCACGTGACACACCCGACTGATTTGTCGCAACTGCAATAACATACCCTGCTTGCGTCAAGAGCGCAATAGCTTCGGCACTCCCGGGTAACATCAAAAACTCATCGGGTGTTTTAATATAATCAACCGAGTCTTGATTAATCACACCATCACGATCAAGAATAATCAGTTTGCTCATACACTCACGTTAAGTAAGGACAGATCAGCCACATGTTGCAATAATGTTTGCACACAGCGCAACAAACTTAAACGATTGTTTCGGAGTTCCTCTTGCTCAACCATCACCATGACCTGCTCAAAAAACTGATCCACGGCGGCGGGCACGCGAAATAAGCTTTGTAATTGCAATCCATAGTCCGCCTGGACCTCGAACCCGTCGAGCGAAGTACGAACCGAACGCACCAGCTCAAAGAGTTCCCTTTCAACGCGCTCAATCAACAAGGCCGGATCGACCTCAAGACCGATGGTTTTATTCTGCAGCAAATGTGCAATGCGTTTGCTCGTTGCGACCAAGGACGACAGCTCAGTGCTTTCTTTGGCTTGGTTGACCGCGTCAATACGCCTACGGATGTCCCAAAAACACTCGTCTTCAACCGCACGCACGGCACCCACAACATCCATGGAAATATTTTGGCTTTGAAAATACGATAAGGCCCGCTCCCAAATAAAGGGTTTTAATTCCTGCGTGATCCGGTCCGGATCGGGGCATCGCTCGCCATAAATCGTACCAGCCGCCTGCAACAAGCTTGACAAACGCAAGTCGCAGGGCGTATGACTCAATAAACGCACCAACGCTAAGGCATGTCGACGGAGCTTAAAGGGATCTTTAACCCCCGTTGGTTTTTTGCCAATCGAAAAACCACCCACGAGTGTGTCGAGACGAGAAACCAAGGATAACGCCACACCCAGTGTCGATTGTGGTAATTCGTCCGCAGAAAAACGTGGGTAATAATACTCTTTTAAAGCCAGCGCCACGGCGGCATCTTCATGCGAATTTAAAGCATAATAATAGCCCATAATGCCTTGTAAGGCTGGAAATTCACCAACCATTCCCGTCATTAAATCGCATTGACTTAACTCGGCCGCACGCCTAGCACATGTTTTATGCAGTGACAGCGGTTCAACCAGATGTTCGATTAAGGCTTGCATACGATGTGCTTGATCCGCCAAACTCCCCAAGCCCGCTTGAAACATCACCTTCGCGGTTTCAGGAAAATAATCACTCAGTGATTGACTTTGATCCTGTTGATAAAAAAAGGCCGCATCGCTTAAGCGCGCTTTCATGACCTGCGCATTACCACGCATCACCTGCGGTGGATCACGACTCTCAATGTTCGCCACCGTCACGAAATAAGGTTGCAGTTCGCCCTGCGCATCACGCAAAGCAAAGCATTTTTGATGCACTTGCATCGCTTCAATGAGGACTTCTGCAGGGATGGTTAAAAATTTAGGATCAAAAGGCACCATCATCGGATGCGGCCATTCAACGATCGATGTCACTTCATCCACCAGTTCCTGGGGCATCACGGCCGTCAGTCCGCGCTGCATGGATAATGACAGCACCGCCTCACACATCATTTGACGCCGTTGTTGAAAATCCGCCACCACATGGGCGTCACGTAAGGCGGACTCATACGCCGATGGATGAGCAATGTCGATGGCTTTGGGATGATGAAATCGATGACCGTAGGTTTGGCGCCCCGTTTTAACCCCCAAGAGGGTCGTGTCAATCACGTCATGGCCCCATAACAATAAAATCCAATGCACAGGTCGCACAAATTCAATGTTTGAGTTGCCCCAACGCATGAGTTTAGTAATCGGTAATAAACGAATGGCTTCGCTTAATAATCCGGGCAAGAGTTCGCGTGTCGGCGTCACCACCGCGTCGGCTTCATAGAGCCACCACTGCCCTTCCTTGCTCGTTAATTTGGTCAATGCCTCAATACGCACGCCACACGATTTGGCAAAACCAAGCAACGCGGGACTGGGTTGACCGTTTTGATCGATGGTGTTGGCAACCGCCGGGCCGCGTCGCACAATGCGCGTGGCCGTGGGGTGTTCATGAACCGCACTGATGAGCACGGCCAATCGTCGTGGGGTGGCAAAAGCTCGAATGTGACCAAACGCAATCTGTGCCTTCTCAAGACCTTCGTGTAGGCGCTGTGCTAACGCATCACCTAAGGTACTCACAGCCTTCGATGGTAATTCCTCGACCCCAATTTCAAATAATACATCGTTCAACATCATCATACTCACGAAAACATCGATTCAATCGCGCGAGGAAAGCCTAAGGCCTCACGCGATTCATAATAGGCTTGCGCAACCGCTTTGGATAACTGGCGAACACGTAAGATGTAACGCTGTCTCTCCGTCACGGAGATCGCTCGTCGCGCATCCAGAAGATTAAAAATATGCGATGCTTTCAAAACCATCTCATAGGCCGGCAAGGGCAAAGATTTAGCGACCAGATCGCTCACTTGTGATTCATAAGCATCAAACTGTTGAAATAAATGCTCAACATGCGCCTGTTCAAAATTATACGCTGACATTTCTTTTTCGTTTTGTAAAAAAACATCCCCGTAGGTCACTAAGCCATACGGCGTGTGGCACCAGGGAATGTCAAAAATTTGATCGACACCGAGAATATTCATGGCCAAGCGCTCAAGGCCATAGGTTAACTCACCCGTAACCGGCGAACAGCTGAGTCCACCCACTTGTTGAAAATAGGTAAATTGTGACACTTCCATACCATTGAGCCACACTTCCCAACCCAAGCCCCAAGCGCCTAAGGTCGGTGACTCCCAATTGTCTTCAACAAAACGTAAATCGTCAACCAGGGGGTCCACACCTAAACAACGTAACGATTCAATGTATTGTTCTTGAATATCCAATGGTGAGGGCTTTAGCACCACCTGAAATTGATAATAGTGTTGCACGCGATTCGGATTATCGCCATAACGACCATCTTTAGGTCGTCGTGATGGTTGTACATACGCTGCGCACCAAGGTTCTGGTCCTATCGCACGCAAAAACGTTGCGGGATGAAAGGTGCCGGCACCCACTTCGAGATCGAGTGGTTGTAAAATCACACAGCCGCGTTGGGCCCAAAAATTTTGTAGCGATAAAATCAGATCTTGAAACGTTTGTGGCTTACTCATCAAACAATACTCTATAAAACAATCATGGCTTGTCGTGGTACGGCAACATCGATTGCTGCCATCAACCACGGTCGACTAAACCACCGTGGTTTAGTGATCTTTCGTATGCAAAAATATGACAAGGCGCGAAGCCATCCTGTGGCCTTAGGTCGAGGCCCATGAACACAGGATGGCTTCGCAGCATCAGCCAATACTTAATGTGCTGCCTTCGTAATGAGCGCTTGCAAGGACTCTTCCGTCGCGCCACCAGGAATAAACTCAGCGACACTGTCATTTTTGAAATGACCACCAGGTGTTTGCAAAATCAGAAACGCTGGTGTGCCCATTAAATGAAGCGCTTCGGCTAAAGTTTCATTTAATTTCAAAATGCCACTCACGGTTTGACTGTTCATGTCTGTTTTAAGACGAGGAACATCAGCACCCGTGGTTTGTGCAATGGCCCAAAGGTTTGCATCATCTAATTTTTTATCCGAACCTAAAAAGGCTTCTTGCATTTTTAAGTATTTACCTTGCATCGCCGCCGCAATGGCAACACGTGATGCATTTTCAGAGCTTTTGCCAAAAATAGGGAATTCTTTATACACAACGCGTAACTGTGGATTTTTCTCAATTAATTTTTTGATGATCGGACTGGAGTGCTTGCAATGGATGCATTGGTAGTCAAAAAATTCGATCAGCGTGACATCGCCTTTTGGATTACCCGCAACCGTCATGGTTTCACTCAGCAATTGTGTTGCATGCTCATGAATGGCTTTTTGTGCCGTCATTTGCTGTGTTTCCACTTGTTTGCTTTGTAAAATCTTGGACATTTCAACCAAGATCTCTGGTTTTGCCAGCAAATAATCATGAACGATTTGTTCGATATCGGCTTTTTGTTGCGCTGAAAAAGATGACGCTGACGTTGCGGCCATCGTGGTCATCGACGACATCACCGTGCTCATCAAAACACCTGTTGCTAACCATTGTGAAACTTTCATTGTATTCTCCTTAAAAAATGATCGACATCAACCAGCGATTTCGCAGTAGAGCTTAATCAATCAATTAACCAAGCACTGGCTTGGAACTCTAACATCGCTCTTCATTTAATTCAACCTCTAAATGGGCGTACGCCACCGAGAGCCATTTTGTACTCGCATCGGAAAAACGAACCTGCACACGCAGCTGCGCACCATGCCCCTCTTTGGCTAAAATCATACCCGAACCAAAGCTCGGGTGTCGCACCTGTACGCCAACGCGCAAACCAGGCGAGGTGTCCTGTGCTGTCTCCACGCCCCGCGATGTTTTCTCAACCCAGGCATGACGCACCCGTTGATTGTCTTGAACAAGTTCCTGTGGAATCTCTTGCAAAAAACGTGACGGTCGATGCCGTTCTTCGCGGCCATATTGTCGACGCACATGCGCATAACTCATGATCAAAATTTCTTTCGCTCGGGTCATGCCAACGTAGCACAAGCGCCGCTCTTCTTCGGTGGCTTTCGGGAGCATCAATGCTTGCTTGCCTGGAAACACGCCTTCTTCCATGCCGACTAAAAACACACAAGGAAATTCCAAACCTTTCGACGCATGAATCGTCATTAAATGCACACAGCGATCGCCCTCCTCAACCAAGAGCTCCCCCGAATCGAGGGTCACATGTGCTAAAAAATCCACCAAAATTGGCGTTTCATCCACGATGTGCTCATCCGAAAATTGCTTCGCCGCGTTGACTAATTCGCGTAAATTGTCCAACTTTGACTCAGACTTATCCCCTTTCATGTGGGCAAAATACGTGTAGAGTCCACTCCGCTCCAAAACGCTACTCACCTGTTCTTCCAAAGCCTCGTGCGCCAAATCATGGTTCAGTTGTTCCATCAGATGAATAAAGAGACCCAACGCTTTGCTCGCGCGCGCGGGTAATTGATTCGCGTCGATCACCTGCTTCGCCGCATCCCACAAAGAACAATGAGCAGAACGTGCACTGGTGCGAACCACCTCCAGGGTTTTATCGCCAATGGCACGTGCGGGCACATTCACAATACGCTCAAAGGCCAGATCATCATGAACATTCACCAACAAACGTAAATAAGCTAAGGTATCTTTAATTTCCATGCGTTCAAAAAATCGCACACCGCCATAAATACGATACGAAACGCCGGCACGGATCAACGCGTCCTCAAGGGGGCGTGATTGGGCATTCGAGCGATAAAGCACTGCGATGTCGTCGGCCTGTCGACCTTTCGCCAACAGCGCTTGAATCTGCTCACGCACAAAATACGCCTCATCGATTTCATTTAACGCACCAAAGAGGGTAATTTTTTCGCCATCTAAACGATCCGTCCACAAGACTTTTCCCATACGGTCGACGTTATGTTCAATAAGCGCATTGGCCGCCTTCAAAATGATAGGGCTTGATCGGTAATTTTGTTCCAGACGAATGATGGTGGTGGGGACAAAATCACGCGAAAATCGGCGTATATTTTCAATTTGCGCGCCACGCCAACCATAAATGGATTGATCATCATCCCCTACCGCCATCACCGTGGCTTGTTGTCCCGCCAAGAGTCGAATCCAAGCATATTGCAGTGTATTGGTGTCTTGAAATTCATCAACTAAAAGCACACGAAAACGTTGTTGATAGTGCGCCAGTAAGCTTGGATTGTCACGCAAAAGCTCATGAGCACGCAACAACAACTCGGCAAAATCAATCGCCCCGTTGCGCTGACAAATGTCTTGATACTCTTGATAGACTTTTAACCAGGTTTTATCCGGTCCATACGTGGCCACATGAACATGCTGCGCACGCAATCCTTCGTCTTTTTGACGATTAATAAAGGCTTGGGCTTGTTTCGGTGGCCACTGCTCCGGATCAAGATTCAGATTCTGTACGATGCGTTTGATCACGCGTAATTGATCATCACTGTCTAAAATATTAAACTGCGAGGGCAAATGAGCTTGTTCGTGATGATAACGCAGCAATCGATGGCATAAACCATGAAAGGTCCCCACCCATAAGTTCTCAACGGATTGGTTCAACAAATGACGCAAACGCTCCTTCATTTCACCAGCGGCTTTATTGGTAAACGTGACCGCTAAAATATTGTGCGCCAAAACACCTTTTTCGGCCACCAACCACGCCAGGCGACTGACTAAAACCCGCGTTTTACCGCTACCGGCACCCGCCAACATCAAGATATGCTGCATGGGCGCGGTCACGGCTTCATGTTGCTTATCGTTTAATCCTTGCAAAATCTGTGTATGACTCATTCATCACCTAAAATATAAATCACGCGTCATCAAATAACGCCCACCCAACGCATGATACAAGGCCTGCCGCATGATGTGTTTCACCGAGCGTAAAACTTCTTTTTCGTGCAACTGGTCCTGTGAGAACGCCAGGATATGCGCCCCTAAAAAACCCTCGTGTGCGGCAACAAAACCATGGTGAGGAACCCAAGCATAATGGTTTTCCGATACAATGGGCTGGTGTGAGGTCGCATCATGCGTTAGCGACATATCATACCCCATAACTTGAAGCAGATGCCACTCAAAACGACGTAAACAAGGTTCTAGATCCGTGGACAGCGCCAGACCTTCCATGGTTTGTTCATACACATCATACAAGGTTTCGGCGGCATCCTGGGCACGTAAGCCGTGATGCAGTAATTCATTCACATACAAAGCGGCTAAAAGCGCCGAACCCGTCAACATTCGACTCGCCGATCGCAGATCGAGCTGATTCACATAATGCCAGCCACGTCGCTCGTTTATGGTCACCCAAAGTGGTGTAAAGGCTTGTAATAACGCCTGTTTTTTAGGCGATCGACCGCCTCGGTACAAGGCCTGAATGAGGCCTTCTTCACGTGTAAACAAGGTCAATCGAGCGCTGGTCTCCCCTGACCAGACTTTATGAATCAACCACGCGTCAATGATCAAAACCCAATTGCTTTAAGACACGATCACTGTTGGACCAACCGGTTTTGACTTTACACCAACATTGTAAAAAAACCGGCTTTTGCAAGAGTCGCTCCATATCCATACGCGCCGCTGTCGCCATCTCTTTGAGTTTACTGCCTTTGTTACCAATGAGCATCCGTTTATGACTTTCTTTTTCAACCAGAATCAACGCACAAATACGAATGATTTTGTCTTCTTCTTTAAAGGCTTCAATATCCACCGTGGCGGCATACGGTAATTCTTGTCCACATAAACGAAACACTTTTTCACGCAATAATTCTGCGCACAAAAAGCGTGTGGACCGATCAGTGAGTTGATCCTCATCAAATAAATGCGGACCTTCAGGCAGATGGGTTTGTAATGTGTGATGTAATGTTTCCACACCCGATCCGGTTTTCGCCGAGAGCGGAATAATCGCAGTAAAGGCATGACGTTGGCTGATGGCATCCATCCAAGGCAGCAGTTGCATTTTATCCGCGAGCTTATCCACTTTATTGACGACTAAAAAACAAGGCACCGTGGTGGTTTTAATTAAACTTAAAATATACTCATCTTCGTCTTGCCAATGTGTGCCATCCACCACAAAAGCCACCACATCCACATCGTTTAAAACACTCAACGCGGTTTTATTCATCATACGATTCATGACTTTTTTAGAGCCTTGATGAATACCCGGCGTATCCACATAAACAAATTGCGCATCACCTTCGGTACAGATCCCAAGAATTCGATGTCGCGTTGTTTGTGGTTTAGAGGATGTAATACTGAGTTTTTGATGTAAAATACGATTTAATAATGTTGACTTACCCACATTAGGGCGACCAATTAATGCAATATAACCACAAACGCTCGTCATGACCATGTTATCCTGTTTATTTTTGAGTCATTTTACCAGTGCTCGTCGAAAAATGCTAGGCTTTTCATTGCTCGAATTATTGATCGTCATCAGCCTCCTACTCATCCTCACCCGTATGGCCTACCCACAATACACCGCCTATCTGACACGAGCCCATCGACTCGAAGGACGTGCAGCTTTGCTGGATCTGGCCATGCGTATGGAGGAATATTATGCCCGTGAACACACCTATGAAAACGCATCCATCGGTCGTGATCGTCCGGATGATCTTTTGCCACACCCCTACTCGTTGCAAGGCTACTATCAATTAGTCATCACACAGGCCACCGCGACACAGTTTTCGCTCCATGCGATACCCACAAAAACACAAGCGCAAAGGGATCGACGCTGTCAAACGTTAAGCTTTAATTCTCAGGGCCAAAAAGGTATCGCCTCCGGTCCACTCGGAATACCGCAGGGGACTCGTGAAGAATGCTGGTCGTGATGATTTTTTTTGTATTTTTGTACTATAATAAAATTATGAGTACAAAAAGGATCTGTGATGAGCGTTTTAAATACTGCTTCTTTGCTCGAAAGAATTGGACGAATTAACGCCAATCAGGTTGACGATAAGGCGATTGAGTTTTTGGCGCAATTAAAGGTCAATAGCTATGGTGATATCAAAGATAATTTGACACGGCTTCTGGCTATCCAGTCGTTAGTAACGCTTGGATTTGACGAGGTTGGTGATGTGGATGCGAAAATCATACAAAAAGCCGTCCAAGATAAAATAACGCAATGTGGTGTTGCAGCGATCGACGCGTACGATCCAAATGACGAGAAGGGAGAAGCCTTGATGACGATGATTAGTCATCTAACGCCCTTCGATATCAACGAGGTCTTCCTACGACCCGAAAGACAAGAAGATCCCAGGCTGCTTAGCAGTAAAACAGCACTGGTCAGAGCTTTAGGATTCCTGCAAATCCTGCTCTTTAAAACCCCCTTAAATCCTGAGCATGCCGAGGAATACTTTGAGGTATTTACGCGTTTAATCAAAGATACTCAAGCCGCCGCGCTCGACTATAAACAAAGTAAATTAAACCGCCGTGAATATTTAGATAAACTCATGATCATCGCTCAAGAAACCCTTAAGGTCACCCATCGCATTCAAGCCAATACCATCGACACCTCGTTGGCGGTTTCCCCGGCACGGGATGAACCGGAAGTGAACGTTCATTCACAAAGCACGAAGGATACACGCGAAGCATCGTTTGCTCCACTCCCTGAACCTGCGAAAGTATATACTGCCATTAGCGTAGGCAAACCTTTGTCTCAAGTAAGTAAACCCAATGACACGTCTCCTCCGCCCGCATTTATCGCACAAAAATCAACGCAAACCCACCTTGATCTGAACCTTCAAGGCAAAACAAACGCGGATCTGAGGACGATTCGATCGGAGCTCGCCGAGAACACGCGTTTGTCTTTTTTACGTCTCGAAAACTGCTCTGCTAAACAGCTCAATTTTGTTTTGCGCAACAATGAGGCAAACGATGCTTTTGTGGTTAAAGATCCCCCTCAAAAATATTGGACAACAACAACGAGAACGAGAAAATCGCCACCCATCACACAACTGGAAATAGTGAATCCAGCGGAATTTTATCTACAAGAAAACCCCACAGAAGCATCTGGAGAAATGACGAAAGTCCTGTGCCCCGCACTCGAAAATAATCGAACAATCGAAACGTTGGTACTGAATCATGCAAAAATTGATGATGAAGGATTAATCTTGCTTGATCGCTTATTGGCAAATAATAACACCATTTCGCATCTCATCCTCAAAGATAATGTCATCGCGAACATCACCAAGACTCAGCATTTAGGGCAATTAACCTCCCTGAGTTTATCCGACAACCATCTTGATGATGAGGCGGCAACAAAAATCGCAGAAATCCTCACGGATCCCCTCTGCAAAATCACTGAACTTGATTTATCTAACTGCTTCATAACGGAAGATGGCGCCAACGCACTGGCCATGGGTGTTAAAAACAACCAATCCTTACGCGTACTTCGACTCAACGATAATCAATTTTCCTTGGCCGCACAAGAGAACATCAATCAAGCGGCTGGCTTGAAGACAAGCGTCACTGGCCTCGAATTAACGGAGAAAAGAGCAGCATTATACCTTGAGAAAAAAGCTCACCCCAAAAAGAGATTGCAATTTTCCGATCGGAAAAAGACATTACAGGCCATTCATGCTCGTGTCGAGGCGGCTGTATTGGTTGAAACAAAAAAAGAAAAAAGTAAAATCAAAAAAGATTTGAGGAGCATAACAAAGGCTCCATCACCGTCATCCACCAGTCCTGATTTGTCAGGGGACAAACCATACATGAGTAGTTAACTTCCCCCCGTCGCACGCACCCATTCTTCTTGTGCTAAGGACACTTGTCGCTTCACATCACACCACTGTTGGTGCAGAGGATGACCGATGTCCAAGGCGCGTTTTTGCACGGTCATCGCCTCCCACGCTCTGGATAAGGCCTGCTCTTGCGCCATCAAATGCGCCAGACGTTCTTTTTGATCGTTCAACCATTGCTGGCGGGTACTCAAGGCACGCAGACCAAACGGCCGCTGTCGTGCCGGTTTGGATTGATTGGTTTTGAGCTGCGTCACATGAACCAGGACATTAATTTTTTGTAAAATTTTATTCCCTAAAAATTGTGCGGCTCGTTGACTTTTTGTGGTGGTCAGTTGATGAAGATCGGCCTTAATCTCATCAACACACCGTTTCGGCGTTAACGGATGAAGCTCGTCAGGCTTCGAAAACAATCCAGGCGGCAACGATTGAATACTCATCACCGGACAACATTGACTCAGTTTCCATTCCAACTCCGGCAAGCGCGCCAAGAGATCTGCGGCAAGCGAACTCACGTGCGTTGACGATGTAAAGCCAGACGACGAATGCCCGCCATCACGATGGGTGGTGAGCAGGCAATCAATAAACCCAGCACGAGCATACATTCATATTGACTGATACTCCCGACATTGATCCCATCCGGCGGTAAAAAACTCACCGACAGCGTCATCAAGACCCCCAGCAAACCGATACTCGCAACCATCAATAATCCAGGGACTTGGCCGGGAATACGAAAAGGACCTCGACGCCCAGGCGCTTTTAAACGTAATTGAATGGCCGCAATAAACATAATAAAATACATCAGCATGTATAACTGCGCCGCCAAGGCGGTTAAAAACCAATACGATCCATTCACGCTAGGCATGAGGAAAAATAATCCAGATAAAATCGTCACAATCACCGCTTGCGCTAACAACATCACCACCGGTGCACCATGTCGATTCGTATACTGTAAAATCTTCGGCAAATGATCATCTTCGGCAGCAACCAGCAAACCCTTGGTGGGTGCAATGATCCAATTACTCACATTACCTAAGCCACCCAAAACCAACATGAGTGCCACAAGCGGCATCAGCCATAAAATATGATAACGTGCAAAACAGGCATGAAAAGCCTGCATAATGCCCGCAACCAGGTTAATTTCATCCGCCGGTAAAATGACCGCAAGCGCCAAGGAACCTAAAATAAGCGTGCTCAAAATGATGGTGACCGAGTAGACAAGAGCGCGAGGAAAGGCGTGTTGCGGATCTTTCACATCATTCGCATGAACCGTTGCAATTTCAATGCCACAAAACGACAACATGATAGCGGTTAAGGAGACCCAAATGGAATGCTCACTCCAATGAGGCAACATCGCCGCCACGGTAAAGTCAATGTGTAACGGATTGCCGCCCAAAACCCACGCCGCGCCTAAACCAATGATCAACGCCATGGGACCCAGCAAACCCAAAATCGCGCATAAATTACTTAAAAATGCCGACGAATGCATGCCGAACAGGTTAACCAGCGTCGCGCCCCAAAAGAAACTGACGATCATCATCCATAAAAACATGGGATTGCTGGCGAGGCTCGGATGTATCAGAAATCCTAACGTACCGGCTACAAAGGATAAGATGGTCGGATACCAAATCACGTTGGAGATCCATTGTAACCAGATGGCTAAAAAGCCCATGTGTTTTCCAAACGCCTCTTTCACCCAAATGTAAATACCGCCCTGCTGTGGCCAGGCGGATGCCAATTCGGCAGAAACAAAAGCGGTTGGCAACAGGAAAAAAACAGCACCAAAAATAAAAAAGGCAATCAATTGACTACCAAACAAAGCGGTGGCTGGAAAATTGCGAATGCTATCGACCGAGCTCACCGTGAGCATGGTTAAACTAAATACCGTAAGAGCGTGTTTTTTTTTCCGCATAAGGCTTCTTCTCTGTTCGCAGGGTCTAGGGCGTTTGTTTAATAGTATAGATCACAATATCATCCACCGGCACATCGGAATGACCTTTTTTATTGCCGGTTTTAACAC
>SXGR01465897.1_pt1 | contig 13500 bp, 10 predicted proteins | sample 3174711 | NCBI WGS metagenome assembly SXGR01 (sample SAMN11356860, study PRJNA531348) | freshwater metagenome | isolation source: freshwater sample F1-60 | place: China: Fuxian Lake, Yuxi | collected 2017-12-25
GAGCCGCCGCGCGCCGCGTCCGCGTCCAGGGTGACGGAGCAGCACGACGCGACCACCGTGAGGTCCAGGCGCGTCAGGAAGAGAACCACGAGCGCGGTCCTCGCGACGACGAGCGGCGCCGCGAGGAGCGTCAGGAGCGACAGCGCGCGCACGTGATCGAGCCCGCGGCTCCGCGCGTCGAACGCGTGGAGCTGGTGGAGCCAGCCGAGCGCGATCGTCGCGGCGACCCCCGCGGCGAGCGCGCGGAACCCGTGCTCGTTCGACTCGAAGACGCCGTACCCGCACATGGCGCCGCGGATCGCGTGGCTCAGCTTGTCCGCGGAGAGGATGAAGAGCGCGAGCGCCGCGACGTCCACCGCGAACGCGACGCGCACGAAGGTCGAGGCGAGCTCGACCTGTCGCTCGAGCGCGAGCTGGCCTTCGGTCGCGGAACGCAGGTCGAAGCGCCTCGCGACGCGTACCGAGGTGTACGCGGCTCGGACCACGAGCGCGGTGGAGACCATCGACGCAGCCACAGGAAGGAGCACCCAGGGTTCGAGGAGGTTGCTCATGCGGAGCCCCCCTCCACGCTCGGGCCGCCGAGTCGGCCGGCGGACAGGTCGACCACGCGGTTCACGGCGGGGTGCTCGGCGATCCTGGGATCGTGCGTCGACAGCAGGATCGCGCGCCCCTCGGCCGCGAGCGCCGCGAGGTCGGCCATGACCGTGCGCGCCCGGGCGTCGTCGAGGTGCGCCGTCGGCTCGTCGAGCAGGAGGAGGCCGGGATCATTCATGAGCGCGCGCACCATCGCGACCCGTTGCCGCTCGCCCCCCGACAGCGCGCGCGTGCGTTTGGCCACGAGCGCTCCCGCGTCGAGCCGGGCGAGGAGGGCCTCCGCGCGCGCCACGTCGGTGCGCTCGAGCCCGTCGGGCACGCGGGGGAGGAGGACGTTCTCGAGCACGCTCATGTCGTCGACGAGCTGGAGATCCTGGAAGACGAAGCCCACCTTGCGGCGGCGCACGGCGGCGCGATCCGCGTCCCTCAGGCGCGACGTCGGCTCCCCGTCGATGTAGACCTCCCCGCTCGTGGGCGACAGCATGCCCCCGGCGACGGCCAGGAGCGTCGTCTTCCCGCTCCCGCTCGGCCCCCGCAGCACCACGATCTCGCGGCGTGCCAGATCGAGGGAGACGCCGTCCAGGACCGTCCGGCGCTGGGACCCGTCCCAGACCTTCTTCGTCACATTCTGGATACTTGCGGCGTGGTCGGACATCGGCCGGCGTTGTGCCAAGGTGGGCCTCGGGCGGCCAGGAATGTCACGGGCAGCCGGTGGCGATCCCCTGGATGTTAGCGGACTTTGCGTTTGGCATCCACGGTGCTTCCATGGATGCGGACGATGCCCTCACGCGCCAGGATCTTTGCTCTCCTCGTGACCTTGGCGGTCGCGGGCGTGGCGGCGTGCACGCTCAACCCGCAGCCGTTGCCACCGGGAGAGGAACCCTCGCCCTCGCCCCCGGTGTTCGGCAGCGGCGGGTCGTCCACGAGCGACCAGGCGAACGCGGCGCCCACGGTCGGTGGCCGAGCGGAGGACGCGGGGCAGGCGGCCACGGACGCCGGGGATGCGGCGGCGTTCGGGGACGGCGGCGTCGACGCCGCCCTCGACGGGGCGATCGCGGACGGCGGGAAGGGCTGAGATGCGGCGCCGGATCATGCTCGTCGCCGCGGTCGCGGGCGTGGCGGCGTGCACGCTCAACCCGCAGCCGCTGCCGCCTGGTCAAGACACGAACCCGGATTCGCCCGGTGAGTCGAAGGGCACGGCGTTCGCGGACTCAGGATCCCTGGCAGACGGTGGGGCCAGCGCACCTGCGGACGCCGGGGTGGGCGCCGACGCCGGCGGAGACAGCGCCTCGCCGCCGCCCGTCGGGGACGCGGGCGCGGACGCCGCGGATGCTCGGGCGGACGCACGCGATGCCACCGGGGACTGAAGGGCCGTCCGGAGCTCTCGTGTTCGGGGTGCCCCCATGTCTCGATACGGCTCGGAGTTCAACCTGTTCGGTGCTCTAGAAGGTCGCCTCCATCGACGCGAAGAACGCCCGCCCGGGGAGCGGGTACCCGACGACGTCGAAGCGTCGCTCCCCCGTCACGTTCGACGCCCGGGCTCGAGCGGCGACGTGCTTCTGGAGCGCCAGGATCTCGAGCTCGAGGTCGAGCGTGCCCTGCGACGGGATCACGACCAGGCCGGCCGGGTCGGCGTAGCGGCTGGACTGGTAGGTGTAGATTGCATGTAGATCGTTCGCGTCGAAGCCCAGCACGCCGAGGGCGGGCGGGCGGACGACGACGCGGGGGGAAGCCAGGAGGCGCGCGCGGAAGGGGATGACGTCGTTCACGAGTGTCCGGTCCGGCGACGTGTCGCGGGCGTCGAGCACGCTCACCGGGAGGGTCAGGTCGATCTCCTTCGTCGGCGTCCAGGTGAGCTCCGCCTCGGCGCCGAGGGCGCGGGCGCGGCCCACGTTGTACGGGGACACGTACGCGAACGTCGTCTTCCGGTAAGCGACGAGGTCGTCGGTCATCCGGGCGTAGGCGAAGACCTCCAGCGACAGTGCCTTGTGAGCGCCTCGCGCGCCGACGTCGACCGTGAGGCCACCCTCCGGCCGGAGCAGCCCGTTGCCGCGCACGACCCCTGACAGTCCGTACAGCTCCCCGAGCGCGGGGACGCGGGTGTAGCGACCCAGGTTCAGCATCCACGATACGGGGCCCGTGTGTAGCGTCGCTCCCGCGCGTGCGGACGGTGCGTCGTTGCGGCAGAGGGGTGACGCGTCGACCGCGACGCCGGATGCGCTGTCGGTGGCGTTGCAGGTCGCGTTCACGTGCGCGTGGAGCGCCAGATCCCCGGTGGCGTCCCATCCGATCGCCGCGACGCCGCGCGCGAACGTCCGGTGCGAGAGGCGTCGCTCGGCGCCGGCTGTCTCGAGGGCCTCCGTGCCCGCGCGCGCGAGGAGCGAGAGGTGGAGCCGCGGCGAGGCGTCCGCGCGCAGGATGGCCATCTGCTCGAAGCGATCGGCCCGGACGCGCGCGCGCTCGGCGCCCAGGGCGAGCTCGCGATCCGGATCGAAGTAGTCCGATCCCGCGCGATGCACCGACGACGTCGTGGAGATCGTGCAGGTGTCGGAGCTTCCGCAGGGGATCCGGCCCGTCGCCGCGAGGAAGCTCCTCGTCTCGCTGGCGCGGGCGCGGAGGGCGGGGACCAGCGCGAGGCCCGGGACGCCGTGCTCGCGAGTGAGCGCGTTCACCAGGAGATCCACGCGCGAGCGCGCCGTGGGCGCGGCCGTCGCGAGCGCCCAGAGATCGACAGTGGCCGCGTCCGCGTTCGATCGGATCGCGGTGCGCTGCGGGCCGCCGCTGAGCGTCGTGCCGCCGTCGTCGACGTACGTGTAGTCGTTGCGCGCGCCCTCCACGCGCAGGCCCGCGAGGGCGCTTGCGCGCGCGTCCCCGAAGGCTGCGCGCCCGTGGATCTCCCTCGCGTGGAAGCTCCCCATCCCGCCGCCGATGGCCCAAGACGACTCCTTGGGACGGCGTGGCTCGAACAGGAGGGCGCCCGCGACGCCGGGCTCGTCCACCGACGCGGGCGCGTGGCCCCGGTAGATCTCCACGTGGTCGACCATCCAGAGCGGCACGAGCGAGAGATCCGCGGTGCCGCCCAGATCGTCGTTGAGGCGGATGGGTCCGAGGTACACCGGGAGCTGCGCCGCCGTCGCGCCACGGACCTGCGCGGTCGAGAGGGATCCGTATCCCCCGGTCTCCGTGACCCATGTGCCCGGCTGTCGCCGGAGGATGTCCGCGGCCGTGAGGCCCGGAGCGGAGAGATCCCGCTCCGGCACCACCGTGACCGCCGCGGTGCGATCGCGCGCCTTCGTCCCCTTCACCGTGACGTCTTCCGCGCGAACCGACCGCGCGAAGATCGCGAGGAGGAACGCGACGAGGAGCCCACACCTCAGGTCCTGGCTCACGGCACGAGGAATGGCGGACCCATGGCGTGGTCGACGAGACTACCATGCGGCGCGTGACGGAGGGCCCCGCCAGGATCGAGCCCCCGTCCGCCGGCCTGTGGTGGCCGGACGACCTCGACCTCGCGGTCGAGCAAGCCGGCTCCCTCGCGCGCGCCCCGGGCGGTGCTCATCCGGCGGCCACTCGAGCACGGAGACCCTGGCGGGCGTGAGCGCGAGGCGAGGCATGGGATGCCCTTCCCCAGATATCCACGGGATTCCCCCCGTGCGATGCGGTAGACTGATACCGGGCGAGGAGGGACGCGCACATGTTGAGGAAGGGCATCGCGCTGGTCACGGTCACGGTGTTCGTCGCGTCGTGCCCGTTCGCGGGGTGCGCTACGTCCGTCGTGGAGTCCGACGGCCTCCCGGACGCAGCGCCTCTCGACGACGGCAGCCCGACGTCGCTCGTCGACACGGGCCGAGACACGGCCGTGGCGAAGGACACCGGCGCCGTCCTGGACACGGGCACGGCCGACGCGCCAGGCCCCGGCCCCGCATGCTACGTTCCCTCGGATGCCGTGCCCGTGACGGCCACCAGCGTGGCGGCCGCGCAGGGCGTGTGCACACCCGCCCAGATCGCCGGGTTCAACACGTCGTGCCTCCCGGGCACCGTCGCGAACTGCAGCGCCTTCCAGAGCAACCCCGCCAACAGGGGGTGCCTTGCGTGCCTCGTCGGCGGCGTTCAGGTGGATGGCGGGGTCAATCCGAACCTTGCAGCCCTGCTCCCCATCCGGAAGGACGGCAGCCGGCTCCTCGCCGACTTCATCGCCTGCGGCTACGTGGCCATCCTGCAGCCCGCGTGCGCGGTCAAGGAGGCCAAGGCCGAGGTGTGCGCCTCCTCCGTGTGCGACACGTGCACCGTGGCGGCCGACCTCGCCGCTTGCAGGGCCCGGGCGCTCACGGACGTCTGCGCCGGGTTCTCGACGCCCGCCTGCACGAACGCGTTCAACGCCGGCAAGACGACCGTGGACACGTTCTGCCGAGGCACCACCTTCACGGAGACCTACACCAAGGTCGCGACGTTCCTCTGCGGGACCTGACCTCGTGAAGCCCGTTCGCGCCGAGATCCTGGACGACGTCGTCACCCAGGCGGTCGCGTGGAGGCGGGTACGAGGCGCTCGCGCGCACGCGTGACCCTAGCTTCGATGGCGCGGCGGCATTCATCGAGGCGGCGGAGGAGGTCGGCCAGCTCCAACACGTCGGTCGGGCGGTCCGCGCAGGGCGGCGCAGGCCCTCGCCCACAGCCCCCCGCCTCGCGGCTCTTCGTCCGCGTGGCCAGCTCGGATCTCGACGATCCCCGGATCTACGACTCGTGCGCGCCCGTGACCGGCAGCGCCCACAGGATCGTGCTGCACATCATGGAGCGAGGATCCGTCGACCATGCGGTGCAGATCACCGGTCGCGTGAAGCGCCTGCGCGAGATGGGGTTCCGCGTGGCGCTGGACACGCGCGGGCGCGGCGCCACGGTGCGGCTCGCGCCTGACGTCGTGAAGATCGACAGGAGTGTCGTGCGCGGGATCGAGGCCGACGCTGGGCGGCAGGCGCTGGCGCGATCCGTCGGGGAGATGGCGGGCCGCTGCGGCGCGACCGTGGTCGCCGAGGGCGTCGAGACCGTGGCGGGGCGAGAGGCGATGTTCGAGCTCGGGTGCGATCAGATGGGGGGGGACCTGTTCGCGCGGCCCACCCACACCTTCGCGAGGCCGATCCTCCAGAGCGGATCGAGTGCTACGCTGGTGATCGCGTCATGAGGCATCTCCAGCGCCGGCTCCTGGCCGCGATCACCGCGGCTTCCGCGGTCTCGGTCGTCGCCTCCGAGGGTTGCGGGGGCACCGTCACGGGGGCGCTGGACGCGTCCGCCCCCACCGATGGCGCGTCCGTCGACGGCCCCGGCGCCGTGGCCGAGGCGGGCGCCGACGCCGCGCGCCCGGACGCTGCGGACGTGGGCGTGTTCGACGCGTCCGGCTACGTGTGCGAGGCGGGCGCGAAGTCGGTCGGATGCTACACGCACGACGAGCTGGTCTTCCTTCTCGAGCATCCCCCGCGCGGTGGGGATCCGCGGCCCGACGCAGGTGGCCGCTTCGACGCGGACGGTTGCCTGCCGGCGAACGAGGTGAAGAACGACTGCTGCAACCCCGCGAGCGCCGGTCCGACGCTCGAGTCGGGGAAGTGCTGCTACGTGTTCTGTACGACCGCTTGCTGCGGACGGCTCCTCGTCGTGAAGGGCGCGCCCCGCATCGCGGAGGTCGTGGTTCGAGGCGGCTGGACGCCGCGCGAGCCTCGGGATCGCCACGCTGTTGGGCGGGACGCCGAACTCACACTCCAGCAGCGGCGGACCCTGGCCGACGCGTGGGCGCGCGACGCCGCGTTCGAGCACGCCTCCATCGCGTCGTTCGCGCGCTTCTCTCTCGACCTTCTGGCGTTCGGAGCGCCGAGCGACCTCGTCCGACAGACCCACGAAGCGGCGCTCGACGAGGTCCGCCACGCGGCGTCCGCGTTCGCGCTGGCCGCGCGGTTCCGGGGCGCGCCGCTCGGCCCGGGTCCGCTCCCGTGCGAGGGTATCGCGGTGTCCTCGTCGCTCGCCGTCGCCGTCGCCCGCACCGTCCACGAAGGCTGCACGGCGGAGGTCGTCGCCGCGGCCGTCGCGAGGCGCGCGCTCGAGGGCGCCCGGGACGAAGAGGTTCGCGCCACGCTCTCCGGGATCTGCGAGGACGAGACGCGACACGCGGAGCTGGCCTATCGATTCGTCGTATGGGCGCTCCGCGCAGGCGGCGAGGACGTCCACGCGGCCGCCCGAGCCGCCTTCGAGGCCGCCCTCGGCCCGGCCTCCTTCGACGAAGGGCCGGCTGCCCGCGAGGGGGACGAGGACGAGACCCTCCTCGGTTGGTACGGCCAGCTGTCGCGTCGGCGCCGCGCCGACGTCGAGCACGACGCGCGGGCGAGCCTTCTCGTCCCACTGCGGGACGCGGTGATGTCGTGTGTCTCGTGCGATGCGGGCCGCAGGTTCGCAGCGCGGGCGTGACCCGCATCGACTTCGACCGTGTCGGCCACGCGAAGGTGGCCGTTCTGGCCTCGCCCTGAGAACACCGCTACGATGTTCTCCTCGAGGGTCGTTCCTGTTGCCGCCACTTGCAGAAAGGCTGGTCATCTTGCGGAACTTGACGGAGAGGGGCTGTTCAGCTTTCCGATCGCGCTGGTTCGCGTCGCTTCTCGGTCCTGCGCTGGCCACGGGCGTCGCCTGCGGCAGTGATCCCTCGCCGGGTGGGGTCCAGCCCATCGAGGACGGCGGCCCTGGTACGGGTACCGACGGCGAGGTCACGCCGGACGGAAGCACCCCTCTCCCCGGGGACAGCGGCGCGGACGGCCCCCGCACGGGACCCCTCCCGCTCATCACGGAGTTCCTCGCGAGCAGCCTCGGCGGCCTCGCCGACGAGGACGGCACCGTGTCCGACTGGATCGAGATCCACAACCGGGACACCGCCCCGTACGACCTCGGCGGGCATCACCTCACGGACAGCAAGGCCGTCGCGACGCGCTGGACGTTCCCGGCGGGTACGGTGCTCCCGGCGGGCGGCTACCTGGTGGTGTTCGCGAGCGCGAAGAACCGCGCGGTGGCCGGCAAGCCGCTCCACACGAACTTCAGCCTCTCGAGCGGCGACGCGTGCACGCGCAAGGGCGAGTACCTCGCCCTGACCGACAAGGCCGGTGGCGTCATGCCGCCGGTGTTCAGCCCGTACCCGGCGCAGACCCCGGACGTCTCCTACGGGCTCAAGAGCCCGGCCTCGCTGAACTCGACCGCGTTCTTCACGGTGCCGACGCCCGGCAAGGCCAACGACGTGGCCTCGGTCCCCACGGAGCGGGTGGCGTTCACGCCGTCGAGCGGCACGTTCGCGTCGGGCACGACGGAGAGCGTGACCCTGAAGGTACCGTCGCCGACGGCCACGATCCGGTACACGACGAACCGTTCGCGCCCCATCGCCGTGGCCGGCCGCGCGGGGAACTTCACGGCCGACGCGACCACCGACGAGGGCACGCTCACGGGGCACGGCTTCGTGGACAAGGACCTCGTCCGCGTGTCGGGCCCGGCGCCGCTCGTGAACTCCGTCGACTACTTCGTCAAGGTGCTCGGGCCCGACACGTTCAAGCTCGCGATCGAGCCTGGGGGACCCGCGATCGATCTCACGGGCGGCGGCTCCTTCGAGATCCGTCGCGACGCCGCCACCGGCACCGCCGCGACCAACGACTTCTTCAGCACGCCGACCCCGCATGGCTTCTTCGGCGGTGATCCGGTGCAGGTTGCGACGACCGGCACCTTGCCCGGCGGCATCACGGCGGGGACCACCTACTACGTCGTGCCCGCCTCGCCCACGACGTTCCGGCTGTCGGCGTCGCCTGCCCTCGCCCCCGTCCTCGACATCACCTCGACGGGGGCCGGCACGCACACGGTGGCGCGGCAGCCGTCGCCCCTGTACACGACGCCCATCCCCATCACGCTCAGCACGCAGATCCGCGCGCAGGCCTACGAAGCGGGGCACCCGGACGGGCCGATCGTCAGCGAGATGTACTTCGCGATCGACGCAGCGGCCCAGGCGCGTACCTCCAACCTCCCCCTCGTCGTGACCCACTCGTGGAACACGGCGATGCCCAACAACAACGTCCCGGTGTTCGGGCAGGTCATGGTCTTCGAGCCCAAGGCGCCCGACAAGGTGGCGCGCCTCACGAACCCGCCGGACCTCGTGTCGCCGTGCACGCTCGAGCGCCGTGGCTCCTCGACCGGCGGCGACCCGAAGTTCTCGATGGCGCTCGAGTTCCAGGACGAGGACGGCGTCGACAAGAACTGCGGGCCGCTCGGCATGCCCGCGAACTCGGACTGGGTCATGCACGCGCCCTACCAGTTCGATCGTTCGATGATGCACAACGACCTCATCTACAAGCTGAGCAACGAGGTGGGTCGATGGGCGCCGCGCACGCGGCTGTTCGAGCACCTCCACAACGAGCAGTCGTTGCCCGACACGATCGAGGGCGCGGGGGGCGCGGCGGACTACTTCGGCGTGTACACCTTCATGGACAAGATCACGCGCGACAGGAACCGTATCGACGTCGAGAACCTGACCATCCACGACAACGCCCCGCCCGAGGTGCAGGGCGGCTACATGTTCAAGGCCGATCGCCTCGACTCCGGGGAGAGCGGCATCCGGCCGCTCCCCGGGCAGAGCTTCGGGAACGCCGGCACCGGTGGGCCAGGCCCGAACGTCCTCGCCTGGGTGAACCCGCGCGAGGTGTCGATCGATCCGTTCAAGAAGGTGACGCCCGCGCAGAGCGATTGGTTCCGCGGCCACCTGGGCGAGGCGTGGGCCAACCTGAGCGGCCCGACCTACCTCGACCCGGTGAACGGCTACGCGAAATACTTCGACGTCGGCGCCATGATCGACCACGACATGCTCAACACGATGACGCGGAACGCCGACGCGTTCCGCCTCAGCTCGTACTGGTACAAGCCCCGCTTTGGCAAGCTCACGCCCGGGTCCATCTGGGACTTCGATCGCGCCGAGGGCTCCACCGACGGCCGCGACTTCGACTACGCGACCTGGGCGGGCGGCTTCTTCACGTACCCGTGGTACAACGAGATGTTCCGCGATCCGAACTTCTGGCAGGCCTGGATCGATCGCCTGGAGGACATGCGGAGGGGCCCGTTCGCCACCGCGCACGTGCACAAGCGCATCGACGAGTTCGCGGAGCAGCTCAACCCGGGCGACGGCGCGGACACGCCGGCGAAGCGATCCTCCGCGCGCTGGGCCGCGAGCGTCCCGCGCGGGCCCGGGAGCAACACCCCGATCACGAACAACCTCTTCGACGGGACGTTCACGGGCGAGATCGCCTGGCTCAAGTACTGGTGGGAGCAGCGCCTCGCGTTCATGGACAGCGGGTTCACGCGTCCGGTCGCCGCGAGCGTGCCGCCCGGCAAGGTCGCGTCGGGGACGACGGTGACCTTGAGCTCACCCAGCGAGGCGCGCCCCGGCGTCAAGATCTATTACACGACCGACGGCAAGGATCCGCGCGGCCCGACGCCCGGACCCAACCTCACGCCGAGCGCGATCGAGTACACCGGCCCGATCACGATCACGGCTGCCACGAACCTGTTCGTACGCGTCTTCGACCCCGCGACGCCCCAGCAGCCCGGCAACGGCGTGCCCATCGGCACCGGCTGGAGCGCGCCGACGATCCTCAAGTACACGCTCTAGCGTCAATGCCGATCGGTCAGGGGCGATCCAGCGCAAGAGAAGGGGTGCCCCCACTCGCCGCGCTGCGCGCGTCGGTCTCCCCCAAATCGCGCGCTACGCGCGCTCAGGCGATTCTCCCGTTCACCTGCCCCCTCTCCCTTCAGGGAGAGGGGGGCGGGACGTGAGGTCTGCCCGGGCGCCCCACCGCCTCCACGGAACCTCTTCGCGCGCGAAGCGCGACGGGGGGGGCACCCTCGCTCGAACGAATGCCTTATCCGAACGGCATTGGCTCTAGCGTCGCTCAGTCCGGGCGCTGGATGAACTCGACCCTGCCGAAGCGGGGCAGCGTCGTCGTGGCGCGCGGCTCGCCGTAGCGGGCGTGGAAGGCCTGCACGCACGCCTCCGGCAGCAGGTCGAGGTAGAGCTGGATCCCCGCGAAATCGTGCCCCCGATACAGCGCGTCGAAGCGCTGCCACTGCTCCGGCTCGAAGCAGCGCGTCTCGCGCCTTGCGTGCGCGCGCTTGGGATCGTCGGGCGAGAACATGTGCTCCCAGTCGTCGTCGATCCACTTCGCGAACTGCGTCGGGTGCACGCGCGATAGGTACACGCTCACGGTGGACTTGCCGTGGAAGCGGCGGTTGGCGTACGCGGTGGCGATGCGTTCGTAGTAGGGGCAGAGCTCCTTGGTGATGACCGTGTTGGCGCTCGCGATGCAGAAGGGCCACTCGAGGATCGCCGCGCCGCGGGCGCGCCCGACCGTCGCGAAGTAGTCCATGTGCTCGGGCCCGAGCCGCGCGGGGCGGAACTCGTTCACGATGAAGACGGCCGTGAGGAACTCGGCCGCCGCCAGGGCGCCGGCGACCTTCTTGGCCCAGCGAGGCCAGGCGTCGGCCGAGACGGCGATCAGGGCGAGCAGGATGGGCAGCACCACCGTGCCCCGCCCCGCGACGCGGTTGTAGGCGAACCAGGGGAAGATCTGGAGCGTCTTGCACCACCTCGGGTGGTACGCGAAGACGAGGATCGCCGTGATGAGGAGCGGCTTGATCCGCGGTGACAGGTCGCGCTTGTGCGCGAGCCACCCCCCGACGGCGGCGACGAAGAGCAGCGTGAAGCCTGGCGCGTACTCGCCGATGCCCTCGTCGTAGCCGAAGATGGCCTTCACGAGCCGCGAGTTCGGGTGCACGCCGGGGAGGTACGGGAACAGGGCGTGGAACCAGCTCGCCCAGAAGTTCCCGCCCGCGTCCGTCATCGGATACGCGCTGGTGTCGCGCACGACGGCCAGCACGAACGGCACGTACAGCACCAGCCCGAACAGGAGGAGGGCCGAGGCCGCGGCGAACGACGCACGGTGCGCGCGCGCCTCCACGCGCCAGTCGACGGGGAGCGCGAGGAGGAAGCGGCGAAGGAGACGGCGGTCCCGCCTCCCGAGCTCGACCCAGACGCAGTAGAGCGTCACGCACCCGGAGGTGAGCGCGTGGCCGGCGATGTAACCCAGGTCGAGGCCGATCGACATCACGATCAGCGCGGCGCGCAGCACGAGGAACCTCGCGCTGACGCGGTCGCCGGCTGCGACCACGCGTATCGTCACGGCGTCCGCCGCGATGCTCATGAGCACCCAGTGGAGCACCGCCATGTTGAGGTGGTACGGGTACTTGTACCATGCATAGAAACACATGAACGACGCCGCGAACCCCACGAGGCTCGCGCGGAGGAGCCCGACGTGGCGCCGGAGGATCGCCGTGACGCCCGCGGCGCCGACGGTCGCGCCGGCCCACACGTAGAGCTGGATCCACGGCCCTCGCCCCACGAGGCGCAGCATGGCGGCGGCGAGGAGGTCGCGCTCCGCGCACCAGGACAGGAGACCGATGTGCGTCCCGTCGGGGTACGCCACGTCGCGTGTGAAGAAGGAGATCGGCGCAGGCCCGAAGCGCCAGTGATCGCGGACGTAGTAGCCCAGGAACTCGAAGTAGTTCGCGTCCCCGCGGAAAGACCCGGCGTCGTAGTCCTCGCCTCCCACGAGCGGCCCGGAGAAGTCCTGCACGACGAAGAGCGCGTAGATCAGGGAGCCGAGCGAGAGGAGCGCGCCGGCCAGAAGACGTTCGTCCTTCAGCCACGTCGCCGCGTCGCGCGACGGTGCGCGCTCGCCCGCCCCCGCGGCCGTCATCTGTCCTTCGGCCGCCGCCGGAGGACGACGAGGACGAGGTTTCCGATCGGCGAGCCCCAGCTCTTGTGGGGGATGGCGCGGGCCATGCCGCGCGCGATCTCGTAGGAGAGGGAGGCGAGGAATGGGCTGAGGAGGTGCGTCGTCGTCTTGAGCTCGACCTCGTACTCGTGCAGGAGCGGCGGCCAGATCGCCGCCAGTCGTCGCTCGAAGGAGAACCAGTCGAAGCGTGTGATGTGCTGCTCGTCGTAGCTGACGTCGCCGAAGCGGTTCAGCATGGCCTCGAGGATGGGCCACGTGCTCGCGTAGTTCGGCGTCGTGACGACGAGCCTGCCCCCGGGGACGAGCGCGCGGTCGAGTTGTTCGAAGAGGCCCACGATCTCGTCGTGCCGGAGGTGCTCGATGACCTCGATGAGCGTGACGGCGTCGAACGGCGCGCCGATGTCGCCGAAGTCGGTGATGCTCGGTGCGGTCTGGAAGTGCCGGAAGGGCGTGCCGTAGTGGTGGTTCGCGTACTCGATCTGCTCCGGGAGGATGTCGATGCCGAGCTGTCTCTCGAAGCGGTGCCGCGGCACCATCGAGAGGAACGAGCCCGCGAAGCAGCCCACGTCGAGCAGCGCGCCGCCGTCCGCCTCGGGCAGGCAGTCGAGCGCGCGCTCGAACTTCAACGAGTGCCACAGCCGCCGCACGCCGTTGCCCTGCCTCAGCATGCGGTCGTAGTGCCCGATGGGGATGCGCCCGTAGTCGAAATCCGGCGGTTTCGAGGGCGGCATGCGCGCCAGATAACACCCATGCCGCGGAGATGTCACCGGATCTTCGGTCGAACGTGGCGCTCCGTCCCTGGAACCCGCGACCTGAGGCATCCCCTCATTTTCCTCACGTCGAGCCCGATCCCGAGCCCGAGCCCGAGCCCGACGAAGACGAGCCGAGCTTCAGCACCATCGCGGGTGATCCGCACGAGGAGGGCTCGCACCGCCACCAAGCGTTGCGCATCGGCGAGCCCGAGCACGGCCAGAACGTCAAGGACGGCTGCGGTCTCGGTCGCCGAGCGGCGCGCCATGCGGTAGAAGCGCGCCTTGTCCGCCGGAGCGAACTCCCC
>SXGR01299840.1_pt1 | contig 13493 bp, 12 predicted proteins | sample 3174711 | NCBI WGS metagenome assembly SXGR01 (sample SAMN11356860, study PRJNA531348) | freshwater metagenome | isolation source: freshwater sample F1-60 | place: China: Fuxian Lake, Yuxi | collected 2017-12-25
CTCCGGCTACACGGCCAAGTTGGCCGGCACCGAGGTTGGCGTCACAGAACCGCAGACCACCTTCAGCACCTGCTTCGGCTCGCCGTTCCTGCCACAGAAGCCCAACGTATACGCCGAGATGCTGGGTGAGCGCCTCGACAAGACCGGCGCGGTGGCCTATCTGGTGAACACCGGGTGGACCGGTGGCCAGTACGGAATCGGTTCGCGCATGCCCATCAAGGCAACCCGCACCCTGGTGCGCGCCGCCATCAACGGCGAACTCGATAACGCCGAGACGCGTCAGGACCCGATCTTCGGCCTGCATGTGCCGGTGAGCGTGCCGGGCGTGGACCCGAAGCTGCTCGACCCCATCCAGACCTGGCCGGACCCCGCGCAGTTCGACGAGACGGCCCGCAAGCTGGCGGCCGCCTTCACGGAGAACTTCGCGCAGTACGAGTCGATGGTAAGCCCGGCCGTAGTGGCCGCGGGTCCGCTCGTCTAGTACCGCACCCCATACCGCAGTGCCCACGGGGCCCGCATGCCACGCGCATGCGCGCCCCGTGTGTTTTCAGAGGATCGCGGCGGGCCTACTTCACGCGCCTGGTCACCACCGACTGCGCCACGATGGTGCCGCTCTTCGCGCGTGCGGAAGTGGTGACAGTCCAGGTGCCCTTCGTCACACCAAGCCGGCGGGCAAAGGTGCGCTTGATCTTTTTCTCCTTGCCAGTGGCTTTCACAGAGCACTTGGCGCACACAGCCTTCTTGCCCACAGCAATCGCTGACTGCCCGATACGAGTGGCAACTAAAGGCAGCGTGCCCCTGGTTGTGCAGACGGTGCCCGTGCATGTCATGCGCACTTTGAGCGCTGCGGGCTGCGCGGCCGGGGTCGATGTGGGGGCCACCTCCACCGTGACCGACACCGTCGTGCTGCCCGTGCCTGAGAGGTCGGTCATGGTCACGGTGGAGGTGGCAGTGGCTGCGTCGGTGGGTTTTCCGCTGATCACGCCGGTTGCGGCATCGAGGCTGAGCCCCGCCGGCAGGGCCGGGCTCACGCTGAAGCTGGCGATGCCAGTATGCCGCACGGTCGGGGTGAGGCTCGTGATCGGTGTTCCAACCGTCGCGGTAATCGCCCCCGGGTACGACACCGATGCGGTGCCGAAGCCGTAGATCACGTAACTGGATCCGGCGCCGCTCGGCGAGGAGGGGTCTGCGTAGAGCGCACCCACGATCACGTCTGCCCGGCCGTCACCGTTGACGTCTCCTGCAGCGGCGACTGAGTAGCCGCTGAAGTCACTGGTAGCGGCGCCGTCGATGCGAAAGCCACTGGATCCAAGCGAGGCGAGATCGATATTCGATGGGGAGGCCGTGCCGTAGATCACGTAACTGGATCCGGCGCCGCTACGCGAGGAGGAGGCTCCGCCGTACGCACCCACGATCAACTCTGCCCGGCCGTCACCGTTAACGTCTCCTGCTGAGGCGACTGAGGAGCCGCTTCTGAATTCGCTGATAGGGAAAGTCGGCAAGACGTCGGCTCCAGTCAAGGTGACGTTTGCCTGGGTGAGCAGGTCGGCGGTGCCCTGCTGCTGGGGCAGCACCCCGAGCCCGAGCGCAACGGCGCTCAGTGCCGCCAGGCATGCGCCAGCTGCGAGGGGCAGTCGAAGGTGGCGCCAGAGGACGGAGCGGGTCGTCAGGGGATCCTCATGTGGAGTTCGGCATAGTTGATACTGCGCACATGCGGGCAGATGCCGCCATGGGGAGGGTCTTGGGGCTCGCTACCTCACGCGCCTGGTCACCACCGACTGCGCCGCCGGCGAATAGCGCGCGAATGTGCGCACGGTTGTGAGATTGATGGCCACGGTGTCCTCGATACGGCGGCCATAGCCACCGGCCAGGCACACGGCCACCGGCACGCCTTGCTCACGCATGGCGTCGCGCACCAGGCGATCGCGTTCGGCCAGTCCCCTCATGGTGATGGCCAGCCTGCCCATGCGGTCGTCCTCGTACGGGTCGGCACCGGCGAGGTAAAAGCAGATGTCGGGGCGGCCGCGCTCGAGGGCCACAGGCAACATGCGGGCGACGGTCTCGAGGTAGCGGTCGTCGCCCGTGCCGTCGGGCAGGTCCTCCTCCACGTCACCGGGCACGCGCCGGAATGGGTAGTTGGCGCCACCATTGATCGACATGCACGTTGCATTGGGGTCTGTCCCCAGCATCGAATGTGTGCCGTCGCCCTGGTGAACGTCGAGATCAACAACGAGCACGCGCGAGATGGTGCCGTCGGTGCGCAGGCGGCGGGTGGCAATCACCACGTCGTTGAACGAGCAGTAGCCCTTGGCCGCGTCAGAGAAGGCGTGGTGGGTACCGCCACCCAGGTTGATGGCCGCGCCGTCCTCGAGCGACGCACGTGCCGCCGCGATGGTGGCGCCTACGCTTCGACGCCCGCGCTCCACCAGCCCCGGCGACCAGGGCAAGCCGAAGGCCTTCAGTTCGCGCTCGCTCATGCAGCCGTTCTTCACGCGGTCTACGTACAGCGGGTCGTGCACCAGCAGCAGATCGTCGTCGGTGGCCGCGTCGGCCTCGAGTACCTGCGCGATGCTCTGGGCCTCGATGGCCTCGCGCAGCATGCGATACCTGCCCAGCGGAAACCTATGGCCCTCAGGTAGTTCGTAATGGAAGCGGTCGTGTGCGTACGCGCGCAGCACGGGTGCCTACCGGCCGGCGAAGTCGGGGTCCCGCTTCTCGCGAAAGGCCGCGAGGCCCTCCTCGATGTCGGCGCTCTGGAATGCCCGTTGACGCCAGCGCTCGGCGATCTCGGCAGCCTCAGACGGCGGTGCGTCGGTCTCGATGGCCTTGATGACGGCGCGCATGCCGGCGACGGCGATGGGACCGTTCCTACCGATCTCCATGGCGTCGGCGAAGGCGAGGTCACCGAGTTCGAGGCGATCGACCACGCGGTTGACCATGCCCATCTGCCGGGCGCGCTCGGCATCCACCGGGCGGCCGGTGAGGAAGAGTTCACGGGTGTTGGCTGCGCCGCAGGCATCAACGAAGCGGCGGATGCCCTCGGCCGCATACACCCAGCCCAGCCGGGCCGGTGGCATGCCAAACCGTGCTCCGCGTGATGCGATGCGCCAATCGGCGGCCATGGCGATCTCAAGTGCACCACCAAGGGCGTTGCCATTGAGGGCGCACACCACGGGCACCGGGCACCCCTCGACGGCGGCGGCGGCACGCCCGAGCAGGCGCTCGCCACTGCGCACTGCATCGGTGAGTGCGTCTCCATCGCGCACCTGCAGGTCAACGCCGCCGCTGAAGTTGCGGTCGCCGGCACCGGTGAGCACCACGGCGCGGGCATCGCCGAGGGCCTCGGGATCGAGCGCCTCGGCGAGCGCCTTCAGCATGGGATCGTCCAGGCTGTTGGCCCGGGCCTCATTGGCGATGGTCACCACCATCACGTCGCCATCGCGGTCGGTATCAATACGTCCTGCCGGAGAGTCAGCCATGCGGGTACTCTAGGCGGTGCCCGGGTGGCCGGGGGTCGCTACGCGACGCGGGCGAGATGGGCGAGCAGGGCATCGGTCACCAACTCGGGTGCCTCCTGCTGTGCCCAGTGGCTCACGCCCGGGAGCATCACCACCTCAAGTGGGCCGGTGACCTTGGTGATTGACCGCTCAAGCAGCAGATCGCTCATGTAGGCGTCGTTGTCGGCCCATGCGATGGTGGTGGGCACGGTGATGGAGGGCATCTGCGGTGGTGGCTTCAGCCAGTTCTCAGGTGGGATGTTGGCCCGGTAGTACTCAAGCGCTGCGGTCATGGCGCCCGGACGCATCAAGGCGTCCTTGAAGATACGGCGGTCGGCGGCCGGGAACGTGCCGGGTGCGGCGGTGTCGAACACGAACGCCTCGAGGTTGGCGGCGTCGTTGTTGAGCAGCCACTCCTCGGCGACCCCGGGGAACTGAAACAGCAGCATGTACCACGACTTCTGCTGCTGTTCGGGAACCTGGCGGCACTCGGCGCTCGCCACCGGGTGAGGCGAGTTGAGGATGAACAACGAGCGCACTACCTGTGGCGCGAGCGCTGCGGTGGCCCAGGTGAGGCTGCCACCCCAGTCGTGGCCTACGAGGTGCGCTGATTCGAGATCGAGCGCACTGATGAGCCCGGTGACATCACCCACCAGATTGGGGAAGGCATATTCGGCGGTGCCCTGTGGGCGGTCGCTCTCGCCGTAGCCGCGCAGGTCGGGGACGATGGCACGGTAGCCAGCGGCGGCCAGTGCGGCGGCCTGAGTGCGCCATGAGTACCCGAGTTCGGGAAAGCCGTGCCACAGGATGACCGGTAGGCCACCCGGCGGGCCCATCTGCTGCACCGACAACGCCACCCCACCAACGTGCACCCTCGAACGCGTGGCTGCGGGGATATCTCCGATGGTGCCCACCTCAGACGTCGAGCGCGGCCAGATCGAGCATGTCGGCCACCACGCGGTCAAACCCGACCCCGGCGACTTCGGCGGCCTTGGGCAGCAGACTGGTGTCGGTCATGCCCGGAATGGTGTTGACCTCGAGCACCCAGAAGTGGCCCTCAGCATCAAGGATGAGATCGACGCGGGGGATGCCGCGGCACTCAAGCGCACGGGCGGCGGAAATGCTGATGGCGGCAGCCTCCTGCACCAGAGCGTCGTCGAGATCGCCCGGGGCCCGCAGCTCGCACTCGCCTGGGGTATAGCGGGCTTCGAAGTCGTAGAAGTCCCGGCCGATCGGGACGGCCTCGATAACCGGCAGGGCCCAGGGCTCGTCGGTCATGACCACCGACACGGCGAGTTCGCGCCCGGGGATGAGTCGCTCCACCAGCACCCGGTCGTCGTAGGCCATGGCGTTGAGGATGGCGCCACCCAGATCGCCGGGCTCGCGCACCATGGAGATGCCGCGGGCCGATCCCTGACGCGCCGGCTTGACGCACAGCGGAAGGCCAAGGCGCTTCTGAATCTCGGGCAGGGTGTCGGCAGCCCCCATCTTGCTGAAGGCCTCCTTGCCAAATGCATAGCCATCCGGCACTGGCACGTTGGCCTTGCGGAAGAGCGCCTTGCTCACCACTTTGTCCATGGCGCGCTCGCTGGCCAGTACACCCGAGCCCGTATACGGGATGCGGAGGATCTCGAGGATCTCCTGCACGGTGCCGTCCTCGCCGCCGCGGCCGTGGAGTGCAATGAAGGCCACGTCGGGGCGCTCGTCCCGCAGCACCCGGACCAGGTACTGGTCGGCGTCAACCGGGATGACGTGGTGGCCGAGGCGCGCGAGTGCCATCTCCACATTGGTGCCAGATCGGAGCGAGACCTCCCGCTCCAGCGACGAGCCGCCCTTGAGGACTGCGACCCGGCTCACGACCGACCGGGGTTCAGGGCGTCGTGCAGCGAACAGAACTCGCTGACCACCTCACCGAGGCGACCGATGCCCTCGGTGATGAGGCTCTCGGAAACGCCCGAGAAGTTGAGGCGCATCGATGAGCGGCCACGGCCGTCGAGGAACGCCGCCTCGCCGGGCACGAAGGCCACGTGGCGCTCAAGGGCGCGGGCCTGCAGGTGCTTGGTGTCGATGTAGTCGGGCAGCGTTGCCCATACGAACAGGCCGCCGCGCGGGCGGATCCACGAGGCGGTGCTGGGGAACCTGGCCTCAAGCGCCTGCAGCATGGTGTCGCGGCGACCACGGTAGATGCCGTTGAGGCGCGCCACGTGGTCGCGGTAGTCGTTGCGCTTGAGGTACTCGGTGACGAACCGCTGGGTGAAGGTGGACGAGCACAGGTCAGCCGCCTGCTTACCCAGGTTCATCTTGCGCAGCACGGCGGGCGGGGCCACGACCCAGCCCACGCGGATGCCCGGGGCAAGGATCTTGGAGAACGTGGAGAGGTAGACCACCCAGCCGGCGCCGTCGTCGAGCTCGTACAGCGTGGGGAGCGGGTCGCCCTCGAAGCGGATCTGGCCGTACGGGTTGTCCTCGATGATGAGCAGCCCATTGGCGTGGGCGAACTCGATGAGCCGCTGACGGCGCTCGAGCGACATGGTCACGCCCGCCGGATTCTGGAAGTTGGGGATGGTGTAGAGGATCTTGGGCGGGCGGCCATCGGCCACAAGGCGCGCGTGGGCCTCTTCCATCAGATCGATGCGCATGCCGTCGTCATCAAGCGGGATGTGTGTGACGTCGGCGCCGTATGCCGTGAAACACGGCACGGCCCCCGGATATGTGGGGCCCTCGGCAAGAACCGTGTCGCCGCGGTCAACGAACGTGCGGATGCTTAGGTCGATGGCCTGCTGGCCGCCCGAAGTGATCATGATGTCCTCGACGCGAGCGTGCGCACCCTCCTCGGCCATGATGTTGACCACGTGCTCGCGAAGTTCGAGCATGCCATCGGTGGGCCCGTACTGCAGCGCAGACGCCAGGTAGTCGCGGCCGAGGTCTGCGGCGATGTCGTCGTAGATCTCGCGCGGGAATACCTCGGTATCCGGAAGCCCACCGGCCAGCGAGATGATGTCCGCCCGCTCGGTGATGGCCATGAGGTCGCGCATGGCCGACGACATCGTGCCGGAGGCGAGCGCGGAGAACCGCGAGTCGTAACGCGCAGCATCGGCAGGGCCGACCAGCCGTGTCTGTGGCGGGAGCGGGGTCCCGGTGCCCGGGTTGTCGGTCAAGTCATTTGTGCTCATAAGAAGGGGTCGAAAGACCTCGCATGATGATACGCCGCAAAGCGCCCTGCCCCTGCCGCGACGGCTTAGGAGACCAAGACCGACCCCCGGGGTCAGTCCCCGGGTGGGGTCAGTCCCCAAGTGGGGTCAGTCGCTGCGTCAAAACTGTGCCAGAGGAAAAGTTGGCACTTTCGTGCGGGTTTTCGGGGCCGCCCATGCGTTATCCCGGTACGACATTCAGCCCACAAGCGAGGTAGCAAATGGCACGACCACTTCGAGAGGTCCACCCGGGCGAGGCGTACCACGTGACCGCCCGGGGCTCCAACCGCCAGTCAATCTTTCTAGATGGCGAGGACTGCCAACGGTTCCTCATGCGGCTCGGCAGAACGAGCCAGCGGCGGGAATGGTCGTGCCTTGGGTATTGCCTTATGGGGAATCACATCCACCTGGTGGTGAGGGGTGATCACGGCGCCATCAGCGACGGAATGCGGGACCTCCTCGGTGGGCACGCAAGTTCCTTCAACCACCGACATGGCCGCAGCGGACACGTATTTGGCGATCGCTTTCACGACGTCCACGTCGGCACCACCCATCAGATGCACGCCGTTCTGATGTACGTGGCGCTCAATCCTGTGAGGGCCGGACTCGTGTCACACCCCGATGATTGGACGTGGAGTAGTTACGCGGCGATGGTGGCTGGTGTCATTCACCCCGGAACCATTGACCTCCCCTCGCTGCACGGATTATTTGGAGTAGACGATGGCGGCGCGTGGATCGCCCGGGAGCGGATCATCGACCTCGTGCGAAGAGGAATCCCCGAGGCCGCTGCTGCTGCTCGGACGAGGCGTGAACCGGCAGCGGCCGGGGTCGGTCCCCGCCTGGGGTCAGACCCCGGGTGGGGTCAGTCGCTGTGACAGGGGGCGCGCGGAGGGTGGCAAAGGTATCCGGGGCGTGCCTTACCGCCACAGTCGGACCGGGGGGCTTTGCTAGCCTCGGTCTTCGTGTCGGTCAAGGACGAAACCGCGGGTGGTCGCTCCCCGTTCACGATTTTCCGCATTCCGGACCCTCGGCGCGTCAACCGCTCCGACTGGATGCAACTCGTTCGGTTTCTCGTGGTCGGTACGTCCGGCTACGTGGTCAACCTCGCCATTTTCAGCATCGCGCTGCTCATGGGCGTGCATTACATCCCGGCAGCCGTCGTCGCGTTCGTCGTTGCGTGGATGAACAACTTCATGCTCAACCGGTACTGGACGTTCCGTGCGCATGCCGAGGCCATGGTGGGTCAGGGCGCCCGGTATCTGGCCGTATCGGTGGTTGCGCTCTTTACCAATCTCATCATTCTGCAGCTGCTTGTGGATGCGGGACTGGGCGAGACGCTCTCGCAGGCCATCGCGATCGTGCTCGTGACGCCGCTCAGCTACCTGCTGAGCCGTCGCTGGTCTTTCCGGTAGGTAGTCGGAGAAGGCCGTGAGGCTGCGAGCGCCGGTGACCGGGCTGGTTGCCGCGCTGGCGCTGGTCGCTGCACCATCGCTCAACGCCGTTGGCCTGACCATCACCACCCCCGCCGAGGCGCTGGCCGCGGTGAGCGGTGAGCTCAACGGCATCGCCGCAGGTGCAGCCGCCCTTCAGGCCCAGGCGAGTGCACGTGCAGCCGGCAAGACGCCGTACACCGCAACGCTGAGCAGTGAGGAGGCGACCACCCTCGCCAAGGCCGACCAGCGTCTGAGGGATTGGATCGCCGACCACCCCACCCACCGCACGGCATCGGAGCTTCAGGACAATGACCATCGCTGGAAGGTCTCGTTTATCAGCGGCCCGAAGACCGCGGAGGTGGTGGAGGCCGAAGTCTACGTGCGCGACGGGGACGGGTCGATCGCGGAGGTGCGGGTAGGCCCGCAAGTGGCCTGGATGATGGCCCGTGGATACGAAGGTGCGTTTGGCCGCGGTGTCAACAACCTTCGCGTATGGATCCCGCTGTGCGTGGTGTTTCTTCTGGTGCTGCTTCCCATCACCCGCCCGCGCAGCATGCGTTCGTGGCGCACCCTCGACCTGCTTGCCCTCTTGTCCTTCAGCATCTCGTGGTGGTACTTCAACAACGGCGACATCTTCACGTCGGTGCCCTTGCAGTACCTGCCACTCATCTACTTGCTGGCCCGCATGGTGTTCATCACCATCCAGCGGGCCCGCGCGGCCAAGGGCAGGGGGAGGGAGGCCGAGCCGGCCGATGCCACTTCCACGCGCACCTCCCGCCGACCGGGTCTGCCCGGCTGGATGCCCACGTGGCTCCTGGTGACGGTGTTGGTGGTGCTCCTCGCGCTGCGCTGGGGCCTCAACGCCTTTGACAGCAACGTGATTGACGTGGGGTACGCAGGCGTCATTGGCGCGGATCTCATCCAGCACGGGACGACCCCATATGGGAACTTCCCCAAGGACTGCGGGCAGTGCGACACCTACGGCCCGCTCAACTACCTGGCCTACGTGCCATTTGAGATCGCCGAGCCCCTTCAAGGCAAATGGGATGACCTGCCGGCCGCGCACGCCGCCGCCACGCTATTTGACGCCCTGGCGCTGCTGGGGCTCTTGGTGGCCGGATGGCGACTTGGTGGACGGCGCCTGGGGCTCACCCTGGCCATCGCATGGGCGGCGTTCCCGTTTACCGCGTTCACGCTATCGAGTAACTCCAACGACGCCCTGATCGCCGCGGCCCTGGCCGGGGGCCTTGTGCTCGCCGCCCGCCCCATGGGCCGGGGGCTCACGCTGGGCCTTGGCATCGCTGCCAAGATCGTGCCCGTGGTACTTGTGCCGCTGTGGGCGCGCCATCCATTTCCGAGAGCCAACCCGCAGGGGGGCAGGCGAAGGCTGATGGCCTACATCGGTGGGCTCGTTATCGCGGCGCTTCTCACCGGATGGGTGCTGTTTCTCGACGGGCTCTCGGGGGTGACGGCTTTTTGGTCACGTACCGTCGGCTATCAGGCAGGCCGCGACTCGCCATTCTCGATCTGGGGCCAGCACCCGGATCTGGGATACGTGCACATCGCCCTCATGGGGCTGGTTATCGTCGCCGGGCTCGCGGTAATGCGCTGGCCACGGCGCATCGACCTGGTGCAGTGGGCCGCAATCGGCGCCGCGCTGCTCATCGGCTTTGAGCTCACGCTCACGCACTGGTTCTATCTTTACATCCCTTGGTTTCTGCCACTTATCCTTGTGGTGGTGGTGCCAGAGTGGCCTCGCCGCGAGCGGGACCCCATTCCCCCGCGCACACCACCAGGCTTCGACACCGCCACGCAGCGAGAGGCAACCACCGCATGAACCCACGGCTGGAGAAGTGGCTGCCGCTTTGGCTGTCTGTGCTCGCGGTGCTTGTGTGGATCGGCCCGCTGCAGTGGATGGCCGCGTACGTCTCACAGATCTCCGACGTGCCCATGTATCAGGCCGTGTACGACCACATGAGCGCCGGGGAGATGCCCTACCGCGACTTCCCACTTGAGTACCCGCCGGGAGCCGCGGTGCTCTTCTGGATCACCGGCGTGTTGCCGGGCGCATTCGGTTTCACCTTCGCCACCCTCATGCTGTTCTCGCTCATCGCCACAGTGATCGCGGTGACCCTCACGGCGAAGGCACTCGGCATGTCACTCAGGCGACAGATGGCAGCCGGTGCGGTGGTGGCGCTGTCGCCGCTCTTGCTGGGAAACCTGCTCACCACGCGGTTCGACCTGCTGCTCGCCGCACTCACCGCCTGGATGCTGTGGGCCGTGGTAACCGACCGAATGACCATGGCGTGGGTCATCCTTGCCGTCGCAATCCTGGTGAAGTTGGTGCCACTGGCTTTCATCCCGGTGCTGCTGATCGTGCACTGGCGGCGCCATGGCTGGCCCTCGGTGGCCCGTGCTGCGGGATGGTGCGCGGCAATCGTGGCTGTGGTTGTGGTGCCGCTCATCATCACCACCCCACATGGCTTGTGGGGATCCATCTCGTACCACCTCGACCGGCCCCTGCAACTTGAGTCCACCGGCGCGGCATACCTCATGAGCCTGAGGACTCTCGCGGGTGTGCCGCTGGCGGTGGAGAGTTCGTTCGGCTCACAGGGCCTCGCCGGCGATGGACCCCAGTTCGTGGCGCTCATCTCCACCGTGGTGCTGGTGGTGCTCGTGGCCACTATCGCCTACACGCTGTGGCGCCTGCTGCTCACGAGCCCGGCCATGGCCGACTCAAGCCTGTTCGTTGCCGCCATCGCCACCACATGCATTGCGCTGCTGGTGGCGGGCAAGGTGCTGTCGCCGCAGTTTCTCGTGTGGATAATCCCGGGGGCAGTGCTCGTGGCCGGACGCATGGGACGATGGGCCGTGGGCATCAGCGTGGCAGCACTGCTTGTGACGCAGGCCTACTTCCCAGACGGCTACTGGCATCTGGTGGCGTTGCAGACTCCACAGATGGGCATTCTCATCCTGCGCGACGGGCTGCTCATTGTGCTCATGGCACTGTGCTGGCCAAGGCGTGCGGTGGCCACGGCCGCCGAGGAACTGTCATCCGCCTGAGACAGGCGTCGCGGATGTCGAGACAGAGCAGGGGTGGGCCATGCTCCGGGGAAATCCCCATATCGTGCTCCGCCCCATGAACATTGCTCTCGCACCCACCACCGCCTGCGCGCTCATCGCGTGCACCGTGGCCACGGCACAGCCGGCGGTCAACGCGGCGGTGTCCCCCGTCAGCATCACGGTGCCCACCTCGCGGCTGCAGGAGACCACCGTGCGGATGACCCGCGCTGACGGCACCGTGGAAGCCACCCTCCCACCGATCCCAATCGCCACCACCCCGGGCACGGTGACCATCAAGTGGAATGGCGGTCATGGCACCGGCGGTACTGGTCGACCTGTGCCCGATGGCGACTACCGGCTCGGCGCCACGCTCACCGACGGCACCGTGGTGGCCGTCACCCCACCCTCCATCACGCTGGATGCCACCAACCCCGCGCCGGTGCTCACCCCAGCGGTGCCCACCGTGCCCAATCGGCAGACCCTGGGAATCCCTCTCCGCCCCGGCGGCGCCTTGCAGGTGCGGGCAATCGTCAAGCGGCCAGGGGCGGATGGGGTCACCCTTGCCACCGGCGCGTGGAAGACGGCGGGCGACGTGCTCCAGCTTCCACTCGCACTTCGGGCCAACCGCATCGTCGGGTTGGTGTCGGTCACCGCGGAGGGCAGAGACGCCGCAGGAAATATCGGCCTGAGCGCGCCCGTGCTGTGGTCGGTGCAGCCCCCAGGGCTCGGCACGGTCATCGTCCACCGCATCCAAACCCAGAAGCCGCTGGTGGCGGTGACCGTTGATGACGGGTACGGCCCCTCCGAGGCCATGCGCATGATGGCCAGCGCCCGCGCTGCCAAGGTCACCATTACCTTCTGCTTCAACGCCATCAACCAGAGCCGGTGGAGCCAGAGCTTTCGCGACACGCTGCGCACCGCCGTCACTGACGGGGTGCTCGAGGTGTGCAGCCACGGCTATTCGCACGCCACCGGCGTAAGCACCACAGAGGCATTCGGCAGGTCGGACCTCAAGCGAAATGCACCATGGGATGCCCTGGCCGGGTACAGCACCGCACCGTTCTACCGTCCGCCCTTCGGTGCATACGGGTCGGGCCTGCGCGCGGCCGCAGGCGCCCTGGGCTACCGCTACGTGCTGATGTGGGACGTTGACACCAACGACTGGCGGGGACCGCCACCCGCGTCGGTGATCACGCAGCGTGCAGTGGGTGGGGCCCGGCGCGGGTCAATCATCCTCATGCACACCAAGCCCAACACCGCGGCCGCATTCCCCGGCATCCTGCAGGGGCTCAAGGCCAAGGGCCTGCGACCGGTCGGGGTCTCTGAGCTGTTCGCCGCCGGCCGTCCCGGCTGATCCGACTCAGCCCGGGGTTTGCTTCACCCGGCCCCACAGGGGGGCCAGACGGGCAAGTTGGTGCGTGGGGGGCTCATCGTCGGTGAGCGACGGATGGCCCTGCACCATGCCCGCCAGCGCGCGACCGGTACGTGCCTCCCACTGGGATGCGTCCCGGGCGAGCGACCTGCCAAGAGCGTGGGGCAGCGGCGGCCGATCACTCGCCACCAGCAGCACGTTGCCCGAGGTGCGGTGTTCCAGCACGGCGGGGTCAGCGATGAGCGCCACCTCGGGAAAGTGCTGCAGCATGCCGGCGGCCATGGCGCGCGCGAGTTCCAGCGGCTCAACGTCGATGAGGTTCATTGCGTAAAGGCCTCCCGGGCGCAGCACCCTGCGCACCTCGGCCACGAACTCGCGAGTGGAGAGCGCGTGCGGTGCCACAAGACCCACGAAGGCATCCACAACCAGCAGGTCGAGCGCGGCATCGTCGGTTGCCAGCACGGCGGCGCGACCATCCCCCACCGTCACATCGAGGCGGGGTACATCATCAAGTGCCAGATGCTCGCGGGACACCTGCACGATTCCCCCATCGCGCTCCACCACGCGCACCCGTGCCCGTCGACGTGTGGCCACGAGATACCGGGCCAGGGTGCACGGGCCACCACCGATCTGCAGGGCATCAAGGCGATCGCGATCGCCAAACAACGCATCAATCACCACAACCAAATGGCGCAGGTACTCGAACTCGATGCGCGTGGGGTCATCCAGGTCCACGTGCGAGGCCTCTACCCCATCCATCAGCAGCAGCCGACCGCCGGGGTGATCACGATCGGCCCGGATCTCCACCGTCACGAAGTCGGTGGCAATGGGATACGGAGGTGCCGGAGGAATGCTCACCCCCGCATAATGCCCGGCCACCGGGGTCAGTCCCCGGGTGGGGTCAGTCCCCGGGTGGGGTCAGTCCCCGGGTGGGGTC
>SXGR01309205.1_pt1 | contig 13493 bp, 11 predicted proteins | sample 3174711 | NCBI WGS metagenome assembly SXGR01 (sample SAMN11356860, study PRJNA531348) | freshwater metagenome | isolation source: freshwater sample F1-60 | place: China: Fuxian Lake, Yuxi | collected 2017-12-25
AGCGCATGAAGATGTTCGGCACGGTGAACATCCCGCAGGAGGCGTTCATCGAGGTGCTGAAGACGTGATCGAGGAACTAAAGCGTGACCAATCAAGGGCTTAACGTGTTGCGTGTTGCGTGTTGCGTGTGGGCCAAAGACGTCCGAGTCCCGTCTTCAACACGCAGCACGAAACACGCAGCACGCGATGGGGCAGGGGAGGGCAGCCGCCCGTGAGCATCCTGCTCCAATGGTTCCTCTCCGGCACGGTGCGGCAGGCCTGCGACTTGCGGAAGCATGTGCTGAACCTGGTCGCGGCGCAGCGCGACTTGCTCACGCCCGAGGGCATCCAGGCGATTGAGGAAGCCTGTGCGAAACTGCGCGCAGCGGTCGTGGCCAAGGCGGACAAGAAGGCGTTGCAGGCGGAGATGACGAACACGGAGGCGGTTGCCAACAAATGGCTCAAGCCGCACCCTCATGCGAGCTGGCGCGAAAACGTGGAGGTGGTGCTCGTGGCCATCGCGGTGGCCATGGCGATCCGCACCTTCTTCCTTCAGCCGTTCAAGATCCCCACCGGCTCGATGCAGCCGACGCTCTACGGCATCACGGACAAGAGCTTTCGGAACGAGCCTGAGGTCAAGTTTCCCACGGGCCTCAACGCGTTCGTGGACTCGTGGTTTCGGGGGACCACTTACTACCACATCGTCTGCGAGGAAGACGGCGAATTGGAGGCGGTGGAACCGGCGCAGTTCCCCATCCCCGCGCTCAAGCGTTTCCCGTTTTTCCAACGCCAGCGCTTTCGGGTTGGGCAGAAGGTTTACACCGTCTGGTTTCCGCCGGACCAGTTGTTCGGAACGTTCTTTGGCACCACCGTGAACCGTTCGGGGATTCAACAGGGCCAACGTTTTCGCAAGGGCGAGGACATCCTCAAGGTCAGGGTCATCAGCGGTGACCATCTGTTCGTTGACCGGCTGGCCTACAACTTCCGTCGCCCCGAGCGAGGCGAAATCATTGTGTTTGAGACGAAGGGCATCCGGAGCCTCCCTCAGGACCAGTTCTACATCAAACGGATGGTCGCCCTCGGCGACGAGCGGGTCCGCATTGGCGACGATCGGCATCTGCGCATCAACGACCGTCGTCTCGATTCAAGCACGCCACGGTTCGAAAACGTCTATCACCTCACCGGCCCGCCTGAGGACAGCAAGTTCTCCGGCCATGTGAATGAGGTGGTCGCGAGGAGGTTTAACCGCTCGCTCGCGCGAATCTTCGAGGACGAGCGGCAGGAGTTCGCCGTCCGCCCCAAGCACTACATCGTCATGGGTGACAATACCATGAACAGCCTCGACTCACGCGACTGGGGTGATTTCCCACAGGAGAACGTCATCGGCAAGTCCGCCTTTGTTTACTGGCCATTCCTGAGCCAAGGCGAGCGCCCGGGCCGGTTCGGCTGGTCACATCGTTAAAGAACTCTCAAAGGCCTTTGGCAAGACTGCAAACATAATTTCCAATGTGTGTTATGTTTGATACAAAGTTTCCCGTTTCAGGGAATTTTGTCCATTAATCCAAGGTCTTTAGCCCTTCCACCACGCTCATCTTCGCCGCAGCCAGTGCTGGGGCCAGGCTCGAAACCAACCCTAGCCCTGCCGCCACTAGTGAGCTAACGCCGACTATCCGGGGCGTGACCTCAAACGTCACAAAGATTCCGTTGGTTGCCTTTGAGATGTCCACGCCGTGGTTAAACAACCACCAAGAACCACCCACGCCCAAGACAGCTCCAAGAAACGCCAAGCCGAAACTCTCCGCCAAGATGAACCCGAACAACTCCCAGCGCTGAAACCCCAACGCCTTCAGAACGGCCAGTTCACGGAAGCGCTCGCGGATCGCCATGCTCATGGTGCTGGCGGACACCAACACCAGCGTGAAGACCACGACCGTCGAGATCGAGCCGATGAGGATTTTGATGTTGCCCCACATGGACACCATGCTCATCTGGAACGCCCGCTCCGTCTCGGCGCGCACCTCGGCGGACGTGTTTTCGAACGCCTTGTTGATCGCCTCAACGACTGTCGTCATCTCCTCGATGCTGCGCACCTTGACCCACCACGTCCCGACCTGGCCCAGGCTGCCGGAGGCCTCGTCCAGATACTTGTGGTGAAAGAAAACATTCCGGTCATCAATTGTCCCCTCGTAAAACCCCATCACCGTCAACTCCAAGTCACACGGCCAGATGGTCCCGGTGAACGGCAGCCGGTCGCCGAGCTTCATCCCGTATTTCTCGGCGGTGATCTTGCCCACGATGCACCCGCGCACGTTCTTCACCCATGCATCATGCTGGTCCATCGGCGTCTTCATCTCAGCCACCAGCGCGGGCATTGTCACCGGATCCAGCGCGAACTGCGCGAACGTCATGAACTTCTCATCGCGGAACTGCCCGCCGAAGAACGTGAACGGCGTCGCCGCCTCGACACCCGGAATCCGCTCCATCACCTGCCGCTGTCGCGACGGCAGCAGGTTCGCCAGCGAAATCTTGTTGCGCACGATCACCCGCAACGCCGCCCCGATGTCCTCCGGCGGCACCGTCATCTCGCGCACCACCACTTGCAGCATCACCAGCAGGAACAGGCTCACAGCGACGCTCATCAGCGACAGCAGCGCGCGCCGTTTGTTACGCAACGCATTCTTCACAATGAAGCCCGGAATGCTCACGCTGGAAAAATCCTCCTCCCCCACCCTGCCCTGCCCCATCTGTGTCCAACTGTGTTCATCCGTGGCAAAATTATTTCCCGTCAGTCCGTCAGCTCGCCCTTCTCCAGATGCACCGAGCGCGACCCAAACGCGGCCGCCTTCGGATCGTGGGTCACCATGATCACCGTCTTGCCGGCGCTGCGACTCAACGCCTGCAAAATCCCCAGCACCTCCTGCGCGGAGTGCGAGTCCAGGTTGCCCGTCGGCTCATCCGCCACGATCAACCTCGGGTCCGTCACCAGCGCGCGCGCGATGGCCCCCCGCTGCTCCTGCCCGCCCGACAACTGCCTCGGCAAATGGTGCGAACGGTCGCCAAGCCCCACGAGATCAAGCGCCGTCGTTGCCAGCCGCTTCCGCTCGCGACCGCCCAGCTGCGTCAGCAAGAGCGGCAACTCCACATTCTCAAACGCCGTCAGCACCGGGATCAGGTTGAACGACTGGAACACAAACCCCACGTTCTGGTTGCGCCAGTCCGCCAGCCCCGACTCGTCGAGCTGGCCCACGTCCACACCTTGCACGAGACATTGCCCGCCTGTCGGACGGTCCACCCCCGCGATGATGTGCAGCAACGTGGACTTCCCCGACCCCGACGGCCCCATCAGCGCGAGGAACTCCCCTGCCCCGATGTCCAGCGACACGCCATTGAGCGCCGTCACCTGGATGTCGCCCTGTTGATACACCTTCGAGAGGTTGCGGATGCTCACCACGGGTTCCGTCATGCGCGCGGAGAAATACGGCAACCCCGCCGCGAAAGCAAACCCGCCTGCGTAGGAGCCGACGTGAGAAGGCTCAAACTTTTCTTGCCCGCCGCAAGTCTGAGACTCGTCACCTCGTTTCCTACCATGAAGGCACCTTTCCCCTGCCCTTGCCGAACCTTGGCAGGGCCGCACTGCGCGAGACCTCGCTTTAAGCCGAACTTCGAAGTCGAGGCTGAAAGCCTCAGACATGACAGCCCGGGGCAACGCCCCGGGTAGCGGAACGGAAGCAGCACAGCCCTGAAGGGGCGAAACATTTTGTGCCGCCCTTTCAGGGCTCCGCGCCTCGTGCCGCACAACCCGGGGCGTTGCCCCGGGCTGGTTTGTGATGCTCCTTCGGAGCGCCAGCTTCGGAATTCGGGTTTAAGTGGAGGAACAAGGCCGTCCACAGGACGGCCCTACCATCCTCCCGCAGGCAATTCTCCGCTTCGGCGTGCCGGCACTCCCCGGCGCGTCATCAACGGGAAGGAAGGCTCGGCGAAGGAGAGGTTCAAGTCAGAGAAATGTCACAGGGGCCAGCGGGAACCCGGCAAGGCCGTCGCTGCGAGCCGTCTCGGAGGACGAATGGATTAACGAGGACGACCGCAGGTCATCCCTATTGGATGCGGCGCGGGCCTAAATCCGCACCTTGAACTCCTCGCCGTGTTTCAACGACATCGCGAAGCCCGCCATCAGCTCGGGGATTTGCTCCAGGTCGCGAAGGTTCACCATTTCCACCGGCGAGTGCATGTAACGGTTCGGCAAACTGATCAGCCCGCTCGCGATGCCTCCGCGCGTCCAGAAAATTGCGTCCGTGTCCGTGCCGCTCGTCGCACTCGTCGCCTCGTGTTGGAGCGAAATCTTGAGCTGCGCCGCGACCTGCTCCAGCCGTTCCACGACCGCCGGGTGATTGCACACCCCGTGCGTCACCGCCGGCCCGCCGCCGAGCTTGATGTCCCCGTGGAGCTGCTTGCTCACCGTCGGGTAATCCGTCGCGTGGGTCACGTCCACCACCAGAGCCACATCGGGCTTGAGCGTGTAAGCAATCTGCTTCGCGCCCAGCAGTCCGACCTCCTCCATGATGTTGGAGACGAAGCAAATCTCCGCCTTGAGCCGCTTCCTCTGCGGACGCAACAGCCGCAACGCCTCTGCCACCGCGAACGTCCCGATGCGGTTGTCAAACGCCCGCGCCACCGCGAGCTCCCCGCGCAGATGCTCGAACTCGTTCGTCATCGTGATCGGGTCGCCCACGCGCACGAGAGACTGCGCATCCGCCTTGTTCGCCGCACCGATGTCTATGAACAGGTCCGCGATCTCCGGCACCTTGCGCTCCTTCTCCAGCTTCATGAGATGCGGCGCGACGTTGCCGATCACGCCCTTCACCGGCCCCTTGCGCGAATGCACGACCACGCGCTGCGCCTTGGCCACGATGGCGTCCACCCCGCCGAGCTTGCGCACCCAGATGAAGCCGTTGTCATCAATGAAGTTCACCACCAGCGAAATCTCATCCGCATGCGCCGCGAGCATCAAGCGCGGCCCGCCGCCCTTGTTCAGCACGGCCACGCAGTTGCCGTAAGCATCGGAAAACGTCTCGTCCGCAAACTCCTTCACGTAATCGAGCCAGACGCGCTGCCCGCGCGCCTCGTGGCCCGACGGACTGGGCGTGTTGACCAGCTTGGTGAGGAAGGACAGTGATTCAGAACGCATGGAGGTGGAGGTTAAGCAGCGATAGAGGGCGAGTCCAGCCCGGGTGAATCGCGTGAACCAAGTCATCACCCATCGCGAAGTCGAAGGCCGGCGCTCCAACAAAAAATCCCCGCCCTCTCGCGAGGGCGGGGATGTCGAGATTCGTTGGGGCGGATTACTTCTTTTCCGCCACGCCGAGTTCCTTGAGCTTGGCGGCGATGTCTGTGGCGGCACTGGCTGGCTTCACAGCCTTGTCCACAAACAGGATTTTGCCGTCCTTGCCGATGTAGTAGGTCCAGCGCGCCGCCATGCCTCGCTCGTTGAGGACGCCGAGGGCTCCGGCGAATTCCTTCTTAGGATCGCTGAGGATGGCGTAGTCGAGGTCGAGGGACTTGGCGAAGGCTGCGTTGCCCTTCTCGCCCTCGTGCGAGTCCACGCTGGCGGTGAAGTAGGCCGCGTCGAACTTCTTCAAGGCCGCGCCCTCGGCCTTGAGGTGCTTGCACTCAGCAGTGCAGCCGCCGGTGAAGGCTTTCGGGAACCACGCGATGACGAGGGCTTTCTTGCCCTTGAAGTCGGCGAGGCTGTAGGTCTTGCCGTCGCTGCCTTGGAGTTTGAAGTTGGGAGCGGCGTCGCCGGCCTTGAGGTCGGCGGCGGTGGCGGTCAGGCCGGTGAGGGCGAGCCCGGCAACGGTGGAGCAGAGGAGGGAAAAGGTTTTCATAGGGGTGACTTGGACGGCACGGGGCCGGCGCGGGTTACTGGAGCTTGGCGAGGCAGTCCTTCAAGGCGGCGAAGTTGGGCAGGTCCTTCACGGTTGCGGTCTGCTCGCTGTATTGAACCACGCCGGCCTTGTCCACGACGAAGGCGGCACGTGCGCTGACGGCCCCGAAGCCAGCGAGGTCGGGGAGCAACACCCCGTAGTCGGCGGCGGTTTTCTTGTTGAGGTCGCTGGCGATGGTGATGCTGATCTTTTCCTTCTGCGCCCAGGCTTCCTGAGCGAAGGGGCTGTCCACGCTGATGGCGATGACGTCGGCGTTGAGGCCGGTGTAGGCTGAGAGGCCGGCGGTGATGTCGCACATCTCGGTGGTGCAGACGCCGGTGAAGGCGAGCGGGAAGAAGAGGATGACTGTGTTCTTCGTGCCGAGATTGGCGGAGAGTTTCACGTCGCTGACGCCAGTGGCGTTCTTGGACTTGAGTGAGAAATCAGGGGCTTTGGTTCCGACTGCGATGGGCATAGTTTTTTTCGAGTTTTGGGTTTAGCAACAGGCGGCGGGACATATACGGCCCGGCTGCGGGGGTGTCAAACGGCGTTTCCATCTTCCCCTGCTCGTAATCCTAATCTTGATCTTGATCCTGCTCCGCACCAACGAAGGGGCAGAGGGAGCAGGATCAGGATCAAGATCAGGAGCAGGAGCCGGGAAGGAGGTTCAACCACCGGTCTTTAGCGGGATGCCCGTCCGCAGCCGCGAGCGCACTTCGCACTGGCACTGGAAAATCACGTAGCCCACGCCTGCACCGAAGAATGCGCCGTAGGCCGCGCCCCAGCCCAGCATCGCAAGCATGGCGCGCTGCGGGCGGTTTAGCAGGCTGCCGAACAATTGCGCGCCGCCCTCGCCGGGCAGCCAGCGCCACCAGATTTCGCCGAGGAAGTAGCCCAGGGCGTTGAGCAGGACGAGCACTGCCGCCACGCGCAGAATTTCTCGTCCTGCGCTGAAGCCCCAAGCCATCACGCCCGCCATGGCCGCCGAACCCAGCACCGCGCCCGCCACTTCCGCCGCGAGCGTGCCGCTCAGCCCAAACCACGCCGCACACCACGCGACCGAGTAAATGACGAACGCCAGCGTGAACAGCCCGTAAATCCGCTTCGTTCCGCCCGGCCCGATAACGAGCTGCCCGAAGACGGCTCCCGCAAGCCCGATGAACACCAGCGCGCACACGGCGTAGAGGCCCGGTTCGCCGACGGCCCGGGTGAGCGTTTTGCCGCCGACCGCCCACACCGCAAATGCCGCCAGCCCCACCAGCCCGAAGCCCACGCCGCCGATGAACAGGCTCTGGCGCAGGGTCGGCACACGCGGCGGCACAGCGGCCTGCGCCACGCGGCCAAGGATGCTTTCCGGGTCGAGGGCGAAGGGGTTCATGGGTGATAACGGCTCACGATTCTGAGGCAGTTTAGGGCGCAACTGTCCGCAGGCAACGCGAAAATCCCTTTACACCAACCATGCAGCCTCCTACGCTTCGGCCTTCATTATCGAAAAACGAAAGTATGGAAGCACAGACTAAGAAGAAAATCCTCACGGACCACCAGCTCCACGCGAAGGACACCGGTTCCGCCGATGTTCAAATCGCCCTGCTCACGGAGCGCATCAATCACCTGACCGGCCACCTTCAGGGCAACAACAAGGACCACAGCTCCCGTCGCGGGCTGCTCATCATGGTCAGCCAGCGCCGCCGGTTGCTCAATTACCTCCAGAAAACGGACAACAGCCGTTACCTGGGCATCACCAAGAAGCTCAAGCTCCGCAAGTAGCCGCGGGGCTTTTCACTTTCGAGGCCGGGCGGCCTTTGCGGCGACGCCCGGCTTCGACACCACCCATCCCGCCGCTAAGAAACCGGCCCGTCACCATGGGGAAATTTCATTCAGCACCCGCCCCTGCGGTTGCTCACTGAAGTTCCTCCCGGTGAACGGGCTGAAACACCAGTAAGAAACATGTCAGCCAAAGTCACCGCCCAAGTCGGAGGGCAAACTCTTTCCATAGAGTCCGGCAAAATCGCGAAGCAAGCCGACGGAGCCGTCATCGTCCAGTTCGGCGAGACGATCATCCTCACCGCCGCCGTCGCCGCCGTGAAGGCCAAGGACGGGCAGGAGTTCTTCCCGCTCACCGTGGACTACCGCGAGAAGGCCGCTGCTTGCGGCAAGTTCCCCGGCAGCTACTTCAAGCGCGAAGGCCGCCCCACCGAGAAGGAAATTCTCACCATGCGCCTCACGGACCGGCCCATCCGGCCGCTGTTCCCCAAGGGCTGGTTCAACGAAGTCCAAGTCCAGTCCCTCCTCCTCAGCGCGGACGGCGAGAACGACCCCGACATCCTCAGCATCCTCGGCGCGAGCGCGGCCTTAATGGTCAGCGACATTCCCTTCGCCGGGCCGCTCGGCGCGGTGCGCGTCGGTCGCGTCGGTGGTGAGTTCATCGCCAACCCCACGCACTCCCAGATGGCCGAGAGCGATCTCGACCTCGTCTATGTCGGCAACGAAAAAGACGTGGTGATGATCGAAGGCGGCGCTGACGAGATCACCGAGGCGGACTTGAACGACGCCCTGCGCTTCGCCCACGAAGCCTGCCAGCCGCTCATCGTCGCGCAGAAGGAACTCGCCGCGAAGGTCGGCAAGAAGAAGCGCGACATCACGCTCATCCTTGTCCCCGACGAAGTCCTCAAGGACGCCAAGAAGCTCGCCGGTTCCCGCATCGCCACCGCGCTGCTCACCCCCGGCAAGCTCGCCCGTGAAGCCGCGTGCAAGGCCATTCAGGACGAGATCGGCGTGAAGCTCGTCGAGAAATACGGCGCGGAGAAGGTGACCAAGTTCACCATCTCTCAAGCCTTCTACTACATCCAGAAGGAAGCCGCCCGCGAGATGATCATGACCACGGGCAAGCGCCTCGACGGTCGCGGCTGCGATGACCTGCGCGCTTTGAGCAGCGAAGTCGGCATGTTGCCCCGCGCGCACGGTTCCGCCGTGTTCTGCCGCGGCGAGACGCAGGCGATGGCCCTCGCCACCCTCGGCACCACGGAGGACGCACAGTCATTCGACGCCTGGACCGGCGGCCAGACCAAGAAGCAGTTCCTGCTGCACTACAACTTCCCGAACTTCTCAGTCGGTGAGACGGGCCGCATCATGGGCCCCGGTCGCCGCGAGATCGGCCACGGTGCGCTCGCCGAGCGCTCGCTGGAGCCGGTGATTCCCTTCGACAAGTTCCCCTACGCCATCCGCGTCACGGCTGAGATCATGGAGTCGAACGGCTCCACCTCCATGGCCTCCGTCTGCGCCGGCACCCTGGCGCTCATGGACGCCGGTGTGCCCATCACCCGCCCGGTCGCCGGCATCAGCGTCGGCCTCTGCTCCGAGACCGATGACAACGATGTCATCAGCGACTACCGCCTCCTCACCGACATCATCGGCTGGGAAGACGCGTTCGGCGACATGGACTGCAAGTTCGCCGGCACCACTGCTGGCATCACGGGCTTCCAGCTCGACCTCAAGCTCCGCGGCCTCCCGCACAAGATTCTGGCCGAGTCGTTGGAGAAGGCCCGCATTGCGCGCCTGGCCATCCTTGACTCCATGCTCGCGGTCATCCCCGAGTCCCGCAAGGAGCTGAACAAGTATGCCCCGCGCATCGTGACCGTGAAGATCAACCCCGAGAAGATCGGCGCTCTCATCGGACCCGGCGGCAAGAACATCAAGCGCCTCGTCGAGGAGTCCGGCTGCGAGATCAACATCGAGGACGACGGCACCGTGCACATCTACTCGATCAGCGAGGACGGCATGAAGATCGCCCGCGAGTCCATCGAGGGCATGACCGCCGAGGCCGAGATCGGCAAGATCTACAAAGGCCGCGTTGTCACCATCAAGGAGTTCGGCGCCTTCGTTGAATTCCTCCCCGGCAAGGACGGCTTGGTCCACATCAGCGAGCTGTCCAACAAGCGCGTCAACAACACCGAAGACGTCGTCAAGATGGGCGACGAGATTCACGTCAAGTGCCTCGGCGTGGACGAGAAGGGCCGCGTGCGCCTCTCCCGCAAGGCCGCGATGGAAGACCGTGGCGAAGCCATCCCCAGCGAAGGCGGCGACAGCGCCCCCTCCGAAGCCCCCGCTGAAGGCGGCGGCGAAAGCAGCGGTGGCGAACGCTCCGAGCGCAGCGAGCGTGGTGCCCGTGGCGAACGCGGTGGCCGTGGCGAGCGCGGTGAACGCGGTGGTCGTGGCGAACGCGGCGGCGAACGCCGTGAGAAGCCCGGTCGCAAGGAACCCGTTACCCCTGCCGAGGACGGCAAGGTCTATCGCGCCAAGGTCGTTTCGATTAAAGACTTCGGTTGCTTCGTGGAATACATGCCCGAGTCCGAAGGCCTCGTGCACGTCAGCGAACTCGCCAACTTCCGCGTGAAGCAGGTCGAGGACATCGTCAAGGTCGGCGACGACATCTGGGTCAAGTGCATCGGCACCGACGAGCGCGGACGCGTCCGCTTCTCCCGCAAGGCCGCGATGGAAGAGCGCGAGAAGGAACAAGGCGGCGGCGAAGCCGCTCCGGCCGCTCCTGCTGCTGACGAAGCTCCGAAAGTCTAAAGCGCAACCCCACTCACACGAACGGCGGACTGGCAACAGTCCGCCGTTTTTCTTTGGCTATGGCAAGGCCGCACCGCTCGCGGCCTCGTCAGCCATTCGACCTGAACTCCGAAGTCGAGATGGACAAGCACAGGCGCAGACTTGCACTCTGCCATGCGGCGTGAGAGCTCGACGTGGCGCGGAACCTTCTTCACCTTTTCACGCTGGGAAACTGCCGGGACGTGTATCGTTGAGCCAGCCATGAACCGCATCGTCGGCCTTGAAACAGAATACGGGTGCCTGAGCAGCGACCCCGCCGGGCCGCCCGCCGCCGTCGCGCGCGTGCGCAATTGGATTTTCGAGAAAAACCGCTTCGGCCTCGCGGACATGCACCAGCGGGACTGGGACGAACCGGCGGGCAACGGCGGCTTCCTTTTCAACGGCGGGCGCTGTTACGTGGACATGGGCCACCTCGAAATCTGCACGCCCGAGTGCCTGTCCCTCCGCGACCTGCTGCGCTTCGACCGCGCGGGCGACGCCATGCTCACCGCCGCCACGCACGACCTCGGCCTCGCGGACCGCGTCGGCTTCGTGCGCAACAACGTGGACTATTACTCGGGCGCGACCTTCGGCTGCCACGAGAACTACCTCGTCCGCCGGGGCGCGCCGCTCAACGAGGCAAATGTCCAGTCGCTGCTCGCCTTTCTCACGTTGCGCGTGCTCTACACCGGTGCGGGCCGCGTGCGGGCGTCGCCGGGCGCGGAGTCGCGCGGCGACATCGTCAAGCTCACCGCCGAGAGCGATTTCCAAATCAGCCAGCGCGCGGATTACATCAACAACGACCTCTTCGAGTGGGTGCAGTTTAACCGCGCCATCATCAACACGCGCGACGAGCCGCTCGCCGACCCGCGCAAGTTCCGCCGCCTGCACCTGCTCCACGGCGACACCAGCGTGCTGCCCGCCACGCTCGCGCTCAAGTGTGGCACCGCGTCGCTCGTGCTGGACCTGCTGGAGATAGACAAGCTGCCGCAAGTCGCGCTGGCCGATGCGGTGTATGCCTTCCGCGTGCTGTCGCACCAGCCTGACGGCCCGTGGCGCGTGACGCTGGCGGACGGGTTGGAAGTGCCGGCGGTCGAGGTGCTGCGGAGGTTCTACGTCGCCGCGCAGAAGGAGTTTCACGGGCGCGACGCGGAGACAGACGCGCTGCTCGGCATCTGGGACGGCGTGTTGACGGACTTGGAAACGAACGTGGAGAACCTCGTGGGCACCGTGGACTGGGTGACGAAGCGGTGGCTCTACACGCAGTTCCTCGCGCAGGAAAAACTCCCGTGGACCGACCCGTGGCTCCGCGCACAGGACTTGGAGTTTCACGCCGTGGACCCCGCGCGCAACCTCGCCTGGCCGCTCGCACGCACACCGGAGCCGTGGGTTATTTCACACGAGGAACAGCACGCCGCCCTGCTCACGCCGCCCGCCGACACCCGCGCCGCGGCCCGCTCCAGCCTCATGCACGCGCTGGAGAAAGAGTCCTTCCGCTTCTTCGTGGACTGGGAGGTCATTGACGCCGAAGGCACGGACTCACTGCACCTGCTCGACCCGTTCCAGCCCAAGCCGCCGGACGCCACCGCCTGGCTCCGGCGCGGCGCGCGCGTTCAGGCGCGGGAGTCGCAGACGGAGTAGGACAGCGCCGTAAGGGGGACACTCTCGTCCCCCCATCTCACCGTTGCGCTCCTGAACTGGGAGACAGGACTGTCCCCCTTACGGCTGGTTCATCCGAATCACTTTGCCCGGCCGCGTGCCGAGGTGCTTGTCGTCCGCGACCACCACGACTCCGTTGACGGCCACGAGCTTGAAGCCGGTGGCGTATTGGTGGGGCTCCTTGAACGTGGCCTTGTCCGTGACCTTCGCGGGGTCGAACACGACGAGGTCAGCCCACGCGCCTTCGCGAATGACGCCGCGGTCCTTCAGCTTGAAGGTCGTCGCCGGGAGGAAACTCATGCGGCGGACGGCGTCTTCGAGGCGGAGGAGCTTCGTCTCGCGCACATACTCGCCGAGGACGCGGGCGTTGTTGCCGTAGCCGCGCGGGTGAGGCACGCCCTCGCCGAACTTCCGCACGCCGCTGTCGGAGGCGAACATGGTGTTCGGGTGCTTCGCAAACTCGCGCAGGTCGTCCTCGCTCATGCCGTGGAAGACTGCGGACGCGCCACCGCTCTTCTCAATCTCCAGCAGCAGTTCCACCTGGTCGTCGAGCGAGTCGTTACCGCGCTTCTTCTTCGCGGCCTCGACGACGTTTAGGCCGTTGAGCGATTTGTCCTTCGAGTAGTTGGCGATGACAGCGTAGGCGTAGTCGTCGCGGCCTTGCTTGCGGAGGCTGTCATTCATCTGCTTCACGATGCCGGGCTTCTGCGTCGGATCGCTGATCCGCTCGCGGAACTTGTCCGCACCGCCTTCGCGCGCGCTGTCGGGGATGAGCTGCGAAAGGCCGGTGCTGGAGGCGGGATAGACATACTGATCCTGCGTGATGTCTAGGCCGCTGGCGCGTGCTTGCTCAATCGCGCCAAAGACCTTGGCGGTCTGGCCCCAATAAGTCTTCCCGGAGAGCTTGATGTGCGAGATGTGGCCGCGCGTGCCGCCCTCACGGGCGATCCGGAACAGCTCGTCGAGCGCCTTGAAGATGTTTTCGCCCTCGCTCCTCATGTGGCTGGCGTAAATGCCGCCGTGCGCACCGGCAACCTTGGCGAGTTCCACAATCTCCTCCGTCTTCGCGAAGGTGCCGGGCAGGTAGATGAGGCCGGTGGCGAGGCCAACCGCACCATCCTTCATGCCTTGCTCGACGTAGCCCTTCATCTTTACCAGTTCCGCGTCGGTCGGCGGGCGGAGGAAGGAGCCGCCCATTGCCTGACGACGCACGGTGTTGTGGCCGATGAGCGAGCAGACGTTGGGCGAGATGTTCGTGGTCTCCAGCTCCTTGAAATACTCACCGAGGTTCAGGCGCGAGCTGCCGCAGTTGCCGAGCACGAGCGTAGTCACGCCCATGCGCAG
>SXGR01407571.1_pt1 | contig 13490 bp, 10 predicted proteins | sample 3174711 | NCBI WGS metagenome assembly SXGR01 (sample SAMN11356860, study PRJNA531348) | freshwater metagenome | isolation source: freshwater sample F1-60 | place: China: Fuxian Lake, Yuxi | collected 2017-12-25
CGCTGCGACCGCGGCAGCTGGTCGCCCGCGGTCCTGCAATTCGTGCCGGCCTAAAAGAGCGGAGCCGGGCTCGACGCGCTCAACTCACTTCCTATCCATGGGAGTCTATAGCTTAAGTTAGCGCCTATGCCCCCGCGCCCCGGCCCGAGATCGCCGCACCTCCGCCCGATCCTGCCCCGCACCTCGTCAGCTATATCGATGCGGCTCGCGAGGCGCTGTTCGCCCGCTTGGCCGACGGCGAACTCGATGAGGACTCCTTCCTCGCCGCAGTCGACCGCGTCGAATACGACCCGCCCGTTTCCACCGGCGAAATCGACGATGACGACGCCCGCATGCTCCGCCGCCGCGACTGCTTCCGACGTTTCGCCGACCTCTTCGCCACCGCTGCCGCGAAGCTCGATTTCGTCCAAAGCATCACCCTCTTCGGCTCGGTCGCCGCGCCGCTCGAAAAGGAGATCCCTCGCCACGCCCGCTTGCGGCGCGCCTGCGTGGAAATCTGGCACGAATGCAAAGACATCGACCTCGCTATTTGGGTCAGCGATCTCACCCGCCTGCGGGAACTCAAACGCGTCGTCTCCGATACCTCGAACCTCTGGCAGACCATCGCCCACGCCGAACACCTCCCCGGCATCCCGCACCATCAAGTCGACGTTTTTATTATGGAGCCCGGCAGCGACCGATACCGCGGCCACCTCTGCCACTTTGGCCAGTGTCCGAAAGGAAAACCCGAGTGCGCCGTCGCCGGCTGCGGTGCCCAACCGTTGCTTCGCCTCTACGCCGACTTCGCGTTCAACCCGCGCGCTCCCTTCGGCCCGCACGCGGTCGTCTTGTTCGCTCGGAATCCCCCGCTTCCGTCAAGTGTGTGAATGTCACTTTCTCACCAAATTTCCACATCCGTGCTCGACCAACTGCAACTTCCCCGCACGCTCTGGCATAGCGAAAACTTGGACTCGTAGCTCAGCTGGATAGAGCGATTGGCTTCGAACCAATAGGTCGGGGGTTCGAATCCCTCCGAGTCTACCAAGTTTAATAAGCCGCTAGGCTCTCATGAGAGACGCTTTCCTACCGCCACTCGTGCCGCGGATACCGTCGTGACAGCTCCGCCTTCACTTTCGGATACTGCTCGCGCCAGAAATTCGTCAGATCATCGGTCACTTGGATCGGCCGGTGATTCGGCGCCAGCACCTCGAACTTCACCGTCACGCATCCATAGCCGATCGTGAATTTCCCCTCAATGCCATACAGTTCTTGGATACGCGCGCTCATGATCGGCGGGCCTTCCTTCGCATAGGTGAGCCGCGCCTTTCGCCCGTTCCCCATCACGAGTTTCTCGGGCAAATAATCATCGAGCACCGCAAACTGCTCTGCCGTCAGCCAATCCTTCAGCACGGGCATCACCGGCTTGTCCTTGATGTCGCGGTAGCCGAGTTCGCCGTAGCAAATCTGCTCGATGAGTGTCGCACGGTCCGCCTCCGTGATCGGATTCACCTCCAGTTCGGGAAACCACTCCGCCAATCGATTCACGCGCAGAATCCACTGCTCCACCGTGTCGTCCCACGCCTCAAGTTTCAGCCGCCCCGCCACCACCTCTTTCGTCAGCAATGCCGCCGCCTCGTTCAACGGCGCGTCATCGCTGCTGACCTTTTCCTCCAGCACCAGATCGCGAAACCGCCGCTCCCGCCGCGATACCACCCGCTTGATCGTCGCGTCGTAGCTCACGCCTTTCACCTCGCGATAATCATCTGGGAAAATCTCCTGCAACCACGCTTCCTCCACCGCCGTCGCCAGCGTGAGCAACGTATTCACCTCGCCATCGCCGCGCCCGATCTCGCTAATCTCAGCCGCGACGAGCAGCTTCGCCTGCTGGATCACGCTCTCCCGCGCAAGCACGCCGCGACGATTGTGCACGAGCTCGCAGCGCAACGTCCCCCCATCGAGCCGTCGCGCCAGCTGGTCGGAAAATCCCGCCAACACGCACTTCCTCACCGCCGCGCCGTCGGCCATTTCTTCACTTACATCGAGCCCTTCTTTCGCCGCAATCTCCAAAAACTGTTCGAACAACGGCCCGACCTGCCGCGCCCCCTGCGCGTGAATGCCGAGCCGGCGGCACGCCTCGATCCCGTAGTTCGCTTGGTCCGCATAACGCCACGCCCGCATCAGCAGGAAAAAATCGCTCGCGTGCTCCTCGCCCAGCGCATCCTCGCGCGCCTTCTCCACGTCGCGGGCCACTCCTCGGATCAAAAAATTCCGCCCCTGCGTCAGTGCCGCCATCAAGGCTACCGTCCGCACGCAGCCGCGCTCTTCAGCCGCGAGCAACATGCGCGCATAGCGCGGATGCACCGGGAAGCGCAGCATCTTCCGACCGACCGCCGTGATCGTTTTCCGCTCTCCGGCCAACGCGCCCAAGTCCACCAGCAGATTTTCCGCCCGCACCAGCCCCACCGTGTCCGGTTTCTCCAGCCACGGGAAATTCATCACATCGTCAATCCCGCTCGCCTTGAGCGTCAGCACGACCTCCGACAAATCCAACCGCTTCACCTCCGGCAGCTCCTGCGGCGCGCGGTTCGCATGTTCCCGCTCAGCCCACAGCCGCACGCACACGCCCGGGGCCGTTCGCCCCGCGCGGCCCGCGCGCTGGTCCGCGCTCGCCACCGAAATTTTCTCGATCATCAGCGTATTGATCCCGCGGTGCGGATCGAACCGCGCCATGCGCGCCAACCCGCAGTCGATCACCGTCGTCACTCCGTCAATCGTCAGCGAGGTCTCCGCCACATTCGTTGAAACAATGATCTTCCGCGCCTCATACTTCTGCACCGCGCGATCCTGCTGCTCCGGCGGCAACTCCCCGTGCAGCGGATAGCACACAAAATCCCGCAGTCCGCGCGCACCTTGGATCGCCTGCACCGTGCGGTTGATCTCATACGCCCCCGGCATGAACACCAACATGTCGCCCCACGCCGACGCGTCCGCCACCCGCTCGCACTCCGCCGCCGCCACGTCCCACATCGCGTCATTTTCAAAATTCACCGCCTTCGGCAGATACTCGATCCGCACCGGAAAACTCCTCCCCTGTGACACCAACACGTCCGACGGCGCCAGATAGTTTTTCAGAATCCCCGCATCCAGCGTCGCCGACATCACGATGATTTTTAGGTCAGGCCGCGTCGATTGCTGGATCTGCACCGCGCGCGCCAGCGAGATATCGCCGTAAAGATGCCGCTCGTGAAACTCATCGAACACGATCGCGCTGATTCCGCGCAACGTCGCGTCAAACGACATTTGCCGCAACAGAATCCCCTCGGTCACGAAGCGAATCCGCGTCCGCTCACTCACCCGCGATTCCATCCGTATCTGATAACCCACAACCTCACCAAGATTCGTGCCAACCTCCTCCGCTACGCGTTTCGCCAACATCCGCGCCGCGAGCCGTCGCGGCTGCAACACCACGACTGCGCCCTTCACGGCCCGTCCACCGAGCGCGTCGAGCACTCCGTGCCGCAGCAGCATTTGCGGAATCTGCGTCGATTTCCCCGACCCCGTCGGCGCCTGCACGATCAGCCGCCCCTGCGTGCGCAACGAGGCAACAACCGCGGACTCAAGTTCGTAGATGGGCAACGCACGTGGATTCATCCAAGGCGCGCAACCGTGCCCCCACCCCCGCTGAGGGCAACGCTTTCCCGCCAACCTCCCTCGCACCACGGGCTGACCTGCCCGCGCCACGACCGATTCGCCTCTCGCGCGCTCCCCCGATTTTCATCCCAGGCGTTGCGCGCCCAGATATTTTCCTCCGCACTCATCCGCCATGCCCGCGCCCATCCACATCTTCGCGACCAACTTCGAGCTCGCCCTCGTGTTCAGTGGCGTCGTTCTGCTGTGGCGCCACGTTTTCTCCCCCGCCGTCCGCGCGCAACCCCGCCCGCCGTTACTGGCCCCATGGGACATCCCCCTGAGCGACTTCTTTCTTTTCCTCTGGATTGTCATCTGCGGCGGGCTCGTTCTACCCGTTGTCGCGCAGCAGACCGCCCGCGCCTTCGATTTCTCTGCGCAGACCAAACTCATCCTCGTCAACGCCGGGTTCCAGGGGGGCATGCTCGCCGGCGTCGGAATTTACGTGCTGCGCTTCAATCGCAGCCGCCCCCGCCCAGCCTTCGCCTTCACCGCCTCGTTACTTCCCGGCATCGCGACGTTTCTCATCTCCCTCCCCCTCGTCCTCGTCGTCGGGCTCGTTTGGACGGGCCTGCTGAAACGGTGTGGTCTTCCCGTCGAGCCTCAGGACGCCGTGGCGTTTTTTAAAAAAAACCAGTCCCCCGCCCTGCTCGCGACCATGATCGCGCTTGCGGCGCTCGTCGCACCCTTGACGGAGGAGCTGGTTTTCCGGGCCGGGATTTTTCGCTACGCCCGTACACGGTTGCCGCGCTGGGCAGCCCTCCTCTTCCCCGCAGTGCTCTTCGGGGCCCTCCACGCGCACCTCCCGAGCTTTGCTCCGCTCGTCGCACTGGGCATCGTTTTCTCCCTCGCCTACGAACGTACCGGTCACATCGGCACCGCCATCGTGGCCCACGCACTGTTTAACTCCTATAGCGTGCTACGCATCTTCATCGATCCGACCGCCACTTGAGCCATGCATCCGTTTGCGAAAAAATCCGCCGACTCCGTCTCCGCCCTCGGTGAGGAGAGACTCATCTCCGCCATCCGTCGCTGGCTCGGCTCGGCCTCACCGCGCGCACCCTTCGGGATGGGTGACGATTGCGCCGTCCTCCCCGCCTCGCGTCTCCGCCAACTCATTACGGTCGACCCCGTGATCTACCCGCGCCACTTCAACGACGCCGTCCCCCCGCGCGACGTCGGCGCCAAACTCCTCAAACGCAACCTCAGCGATCTCGCTGCCATGGGCGGACGCCCCGCCGCCGCCGTCCTCGCGCTCACCCTCGACGCCCGCACGAGCCTTGCTTGGCTCGAAGAATTCTACCGGGGCCTCGCCGCTTGCGCTCGTCACTACCGGGTACCCATCGTCGGCGGCGACATCGCGCAGGCCGACGGCACCGTCGCCGCCAGCCTCACCCTCCTCGGCGCAGCCGCTGGCCCCCGCGTCGTCACGCGCACCGGCGCGCGCGTCGGCGATGGGATCTACGTCACCGGCGAACTCGGCGCCAGTCTGCCCACGCGCCATCACGTGACGTTTAAACCCCGTCTCGCCGAGGGCTCGTGGCTCGCACGCCACTCCGCTGTCCGCGCCATGATGGATCTCAGCGACGGTCTCGCGAAAGATCTCCGCGCCCTCACGCCGCGCCGCGCCGCGCCCTTTCTCGAGGTCGCCGCCCTGCCGCTCCGCCGCGGAGCCGACGTCCGCGGTGCCCTCACCGACGGCGAAGACTACGAACTGGTATTCGCCCTCGCCGCCCGCACCGACCGCGAAAAATTCGCTCACGCTTGGCACCGCGCCTTCCCTCACGTCCGTCTGTCGTGCATCGGGAAATTCGTTACGGCCTCCGCGCTGCCCGCGTCGGCCGTCAACCTCGCGAACTACCGGGGTTACGAGCACCTCCGAACTGAAATCAAGTCAACGCGGCGCCCGCGAAGCGCGCGGAGCAAACTTCCCCCACCTCCCGTCTGAACCTCCGCGCTCTCCGCGTCCTCCGCGTTTTAAAATCCGATGTTGTCCATTTTCGCCCAACTCCGCGCCGGTGTGACCACGTCATCCGCCGATGAGACGCAGGACCTCGCCAGGGAGTTCGCCGCGGCACTCCCACCCGACGCGACGCTCGCGCTGCACGGTGACTTGGGCGTCGGCAAGACCACATTCGTCCAGGGCCTCGCTCGCGGTTTCGGCATCGTCGAGCAAGTCACGAGCCCCACCTTCACGATCTTCACGCTTCATCGCGGAACGCGCACCCTCGTCCACCTCGACGCCTACCGCCTCGACCGTGCCGCCCAGCTCGACTCGCTCATGCTCGAAGATTTTCTCACCCCACCTTACTGCCTTGCGGTCGAGTGGCCCGAGAACATCGCGGCGTGGCTCCCGCCGACAACCCTCTACTTGGACCTCGGGATCGCCACTGACGAGCGGCACACGTTACGCCTGCGGTAGGCCACGTTGCGCTCACGATGAGCTAACTGACGGCCTTTGGTAGGATCCTGCTGGCGGGCGATTCACGAGGCAAAAATCGCCTGCAAGCAGGCTCCTTTCCCCAAGCCGGTTAAGCCTATCTCAAAAAGCAACTTGGAATGAGGTCGGAGCCGTGTCCAACGTCAACTGCTGGCCAGGGCCACCTCCTCCCGCTAACGATCGCGACTTTTGCCTGCCGCACCTTGCCACCAAAGCCTGTTGCGCGATGATTGCTCGTCAGCGCCAAAGCGGTGGCGGCAATAGCGCCCCGGGGTTCTCGCACCCCAGCACCGCACGCCCATCGCCGACAAAATCGGGATGTGCGCTGCCGGCGAACCTCGACCTCGGGGAACGTCGTACATGCAGCGCGTTGATTTCAACGCGCTACGTTGGACGGTAGGCTACTCAAAAGCGCGCCGATTTTAGCGCGCGCACTCTCACGCCGAAGGCTCGACCGGCTTCGCCTCTTCCGCAACCGGTGTATCCGCAACCGGAGCAGCCGGTGTATCCGCGACGGGAACGTCCGGCCCAGCCGATACCGCCACCGACGCTTCAGTCACGGGCGCAGTTTCAACGACCGCCGCACGCACGGGCGCAGCCTCGGGCGCGGAAACAGGAACCTCCGGGAAGTTCTCGGGATCATGCTCCTCGACGTCGACTTCTTTCTTGCGGGCCTCAACCACCGGCGGCGGCGCAAAGAGCCGTCCATCGATAAATTCAGTCACGTAGCCTTCACGCACCAGCCACATCAGATCGCCTTGCAGGCGGACGAGCTTGGCGCGCTCCTCGATCGTCAGCGTCGACTCGACCGGGGTCGCCGCCCCTTCAGTGGCGGCGGGCGCTGGCACCGGCGTGGCATCGGTCGCCTTGACCGGCACCGTAATACCGAGAAACTTCGTCGCCAGCTCGCTCGCGCGAATCATCGCATGACCCTCGATGAACGAGATGAGCGCACCAATGCTGTCGGCAAAGGTCTGGCCGGGCACCCGGAATTTACGCTTGACCGCGCAAACGTAGGAAACGCCCTTCGAGCCCTTTTTAAAGATCGTGAAATGCTCACGGCGCAGGCGACCGCGCAGCGCATTGGCGGTGTCGAGCGGGAACTTCCGTTGGCGCTCGAGCGCGCCTTCGACGGCACGACGGATTTCTCCCGGCGGCATCGTCTCGGCAATTTTACCGTGGAAACGAGCGGTCTCAGTCGTGCGCACGACTTTGTCGCGGGCCTCGGTGAGCAAGAAGGCGCGTGCATCTTCCAGCGAATCGAAGCTCGGCACGGCCGTTGCGGCTTCGGCTACCAGAGCCGGCGCCGAATCCGTTAGGGCCACTCCATCCGCCGCGGGTGCAACCTCCACCGCAGGCGCAGAAACCGCCGCCGGTTTCGCGGCAGCATCGGAAAGTTTCCACGTGTAACGTGTGGTCTTCTTCATCTTCTCGAGCCACTGATTCACGATCTCGGGGTCGCGGATGGTCTCGATGCGCTCGCGGAATGCCTCCAACGACATGCCCGCTACTTTGGCGGCATGGTGCTGCTGGACGATCTGCGCGTAACGGTGATAGTTGGGCGGCCCGAGCAGCTCACCCGTGATGGTGCACTTGTTGATGACCTGATAATTTCCTTTCGGTGGATCGACCTCGACCTCGGCCTTTTCAAAAAATTTATCAAGGTGATGGGCTAACACATGAGCCACGGCCGCAGCGTCGCTCTCAAAGGGCAAGGTGTCGGGCACGGAAATATGAAACGCGGCCTTGGCTGATTTCGCTGCCTCGTCCGCCGCCGGAGCAGCCGATTCAGCGGTGGGCCGACGGGTCACGACGACCACAAATCGGTCGGTCTTCGCCACGACGGTGCGCGCAATTTCAAAAAGCTCGATCGTGCGGCACGTCTTCCGAATGGTCTGCACGAGCGTGTTAAAGCTCGAGTCCTCGGGGTAAAACGTCGCGCTGAAAAACGGGCTTTCGTAGGGGCCATATTGAACGCGCTCCTGCGGTTCGCCTCGGCCAGCGCCGTAGCGCTGACCACCACCACGGTAGTCACCACCACCGCCACCGCCGCCACCATCGCGGCGAGGGCCACCGCCGCCGGAATACTCGCGGCGCTCGGGCGCGCCACCACTTGGGCCTGGGGGAGCACTGGGCGCTCCTTCCCTAGGTCCAACGGGACCGGCCGGTTTGCGGAAGGCGCGACGATCGCGATTCACGGGCGCTCCACCACCGAGCCCATCACGACGGTCTTCACGACGCGGGCGGTCAGCGCCCGGATCGCGTTCGCGGCGGTCAGAAGGGGACGCCTTTTCTTGCGTCCATTGCGTGCCGAAGCTGAACCCCTGAAGTTGGTTCAGATCGAGTTTATTAAAATCCGCAGGTGGATTTTCTTTGGGAGCGTTGGCGTCCATGGAGTCCGAAAATCCCGCCGAAGCGGGACGTGTGTTAGTAGCTAATTGGTGCGAGGCCGTTCGTAATTAAACGTCAATGTCCGCAGCTCCCTTGAGGAGTGGCAAGCAGTTTTCCGACGGTCCCAAGACGATTAACCCCGTCGTCGAACCCCGCAGGACAGCCAATCATGATCCGAATCCTTTCCTCGCAGAGCGGTTGCGCCCTTGATTTTGCCGCTGGGTCTTTCAAACAATCTACGTGTCTCCCCCCTCGTCCCTTCTGCACACAACTCATGAAAGCCCTTCTGCTCACTGCTCCGAGCACGCTCGCCATCGTCGATTTTCCCACGCCAGCCATCGCCGACGACGAAGTCTTGGTGCGTATCCACGCCTGCGGTATCTGCGGCAGCGATTTTCACGGGTGGGATGGCTCGTCCGGTCGACGCCAAGCGCCGCTCATTATGGGCCATGAGGCCTCGGGTGAAATCGTCGCCACCGGTCCCCGCGTGGAAAAGTGGCACGCAGGCGATCGCGTGACGTTCGACTCCACAATTTACTGCAGCGTCTGCCACTTCTGCTGCCAAGGCCAGATTAACCTTTGCGAAAATCGCCGCGTCGTAGGCGTCTCGCCCAACGAGTATAAACAACACGGCGCCTTCGCTGAATTTGTCGCCGTGCCCTCGCGAATTCTCTACCGACTGCCCGACACGCTACCTTTCAAACAAGCCGCGATGATCGAGCCGGTCTCCATCGCCGTGCACGCCGTGCAACGCATCAAAATCGCCGCCACGGATACCGTCGTGGTCGTCGGCAGCGGCATGATCGGATTGCTCGTTGTTCAGGCTCTGCGCTGGGCGGGTGCGAAACGCATCGTCGCCGTGGACCTCGCCGAGAATCGCCTCACGCTCGCCCGCCGACTCGGTGCGACGCACACGTTCAATCCGTCGACGAGCGACGTCGCCGGCGAGGTGGCCCGACTCACCGAGGGACTCGGGGCTGATGCCGCGTTCGAGGTCGTGGGCCTTACCCCGACCGTCAACCTCGCGATTGCCGTCCTCAAACGGAGCGGTTCCTGCGTACTAGTCGGCAACCTCTCTCCGAAAACGCAGGACTTTCCCCTTCAGGCTGTGGTCACGAAAGAAATCACCGTGACGGGCACGTGCTCCAGCGCCGGCGAATATCCCTTGTGCCTCGATCTGATCGCGCGCGGCGTGATCGACGTAAAGCCTATGATCGAAACCGTTGCTCCGCTCGAAGACGGCGCCGCGTGGTTCGAGAAACTGAGCGCCAAGGACGGCGGCAAATACATGAAGGTCATTTTGCAACCCTGAGTGCGACCTCGGCCCGCTCGCGACCACGTTCCCCGCCCACTGCTTCGGCAATCTGCCATTTTTCAGAGGAAAAACCGTGCAGGCTAAGCTACCCTCCTCGAACCTTTTTTGCCCCCGGTCTCTGGCAGAGCTATCCCTGCACGATCCCCACGTGAGGACACCAACTGGATCTGCCGGGCGAATTCGGCGCGCCAATCTATGCGTGGCGATATGCTCACCCGGTGAAAATTTCCCCGCCGTGCAGGTGAGCGAGGGCGAACTGCTCGCGCTGCTCGTCGCCCAGAAGGCCTTTGATCACTACCGGGACACGCCGTTCCACGACCACCTCGCGCACGCCTTCGACAAACTTTCCGCAGGGTTGCGGGACCCCGTGGGTTTTTTCCTAGCGGGCAATCTCGCCAGTGTATCCTTCCATCCGTTCGGCCCGAGCAAAGCCGACTTCCGAATTTTTGAGCGGATCTGCCATGCGGTGCTGAAACCCTGGGGAGATCGCGTTCACCTCCCTTAAACCGAAGAGCACAACGGCAGAGCGTACCGGATACGGCCATAGCTCGCGAACCGGGAAAATGCCTTGATCACTCGTGGACCACGACGCTGGCTGCGACGCTCAGTGGACCTTTGCGGTGAGCTGTATCCAGAAGATCACCATCCGCAATCGGAACTTTACGAAGCCGCGCGATTTTTCGCTGGAAACGTATCACGCGAAATACTGCGGGGCCTTTGTCGGTACCGGCGACCACCCGATGATCGTTCACTTCACGCCCACCGCGAAGGCGCACACCCGCGAGCGATTTTGGCACGAGACACCGCGAGCCCGCGAGTTGGCCGGTGGTCGGCTGGAACTGCGCGTGCACCTCAACAGCCTCGATGAAACTCAACGCTGAATCATGGGCTGGGCCATTCAGCGGATCCGATTCACGTGAAAATCCAGTTTTCGTGCAGCAACCTCGACCAGCACGATGGGCGTGTCGGGCCGGGTGGGGTCAATGTGTTTCACCGGCGGAATGCACTTCAGACGCACGGCGGAGGCGTCCCGAGCGGTTTGCATGGTTCCGAGATGAGCCGGAAGCCCGGGATCCGCTTCGTACGGTGCCGCCCCATTTTTGCGTTCGCCACGAAGGCAGACACTGTTTCCCTCGTAAGCCACTGGCCGCCCCCGCCCCATCGTGATAAATCCTCGCCGGTCCATCACATTCCGATTTCCCCTCGTTTGCCTTGCCTGATTTTTTTATGACCCATCACCGGCGTTTCTCCTCCTGTTCGCGACCGGCCCTGGCCGTTGGCCTTGTTCTGGGGTTGGCCTCGGCTCTGTTTGCCGCCGAGCCGCCGCGTCCGCCCTCCTCCGAAGCGGTGCAGCTCACGCCCTTCCTCGTCTCCACCGAGGGCGACGAGGGCTACCGCGCCGCCAACACGCTTTCCGGCACGCGCATGAACGCATCGCTCTTCCACACGCCCGCCGCGATCTCCGTGCTCACGAAGGAATTCCTCGACGACATCGGCGCGGAGAACGTCGCCGACATGCTCAAGTTCGCCACGAGCTCCGAGAACGACCGCTCCGACTCCGGCAACCTCGCGCAGGCCTGGGACGTCCGCGCCACCATCCGCGGCTTCACCGAGTCCGTCATCACGCGCGACTATCTGCCCAACTTGGTGCAGAACCGCGGGATCCTCGCCAACGACCGCTTCAACGTCGACCGCGCCGACGTCTCACGCGGTCCCAACTCCATCCTCTACGGGGCGAGCCGGCCCGGCGGCGCGTTCAACCTCAACTCCAAGCGCGCCGTGCTCAACGGCCGCCAGAAGCACGCGCAGTTTCTCGTCGGCCGTTGGGCGAAAAAACGCAGCGAGGTCGACTTCGCGTTTCCCCTCATCAAGGACAAGCTCGCCCTCCGCACCAACGCCATGTGGGAGGACCGCGAGGGCTGGTTCGAGTTCGAGATGCTCAAGGCCAAGGGCCTCGCCGTCGCCGCCACGTATCAGCCGTTCAAGACCACGCAGGTGCGCGCCGGCGTGGAGCGCATGGCACGGGAGCAGGTGACGCCGGGCAATGCCCCGCACTCCGATTCCGGCTACTCGCGTTGGGTGCTCAACGGCGCGCCGCGCGCCCCCAATCCGCGCCAGCCCGCCACCAACCCCGCACCGTCGATGTGTCGCGTCATCAACACGCTGCAGCCGGTCTATGCGCCGCAGGTCCGCGCGCAGCCGTTTCGCCTCTCGACGACCGGTGCCGACATGCGCCCCGATCTCGCCGGCACGCAGGGCCCGGGCTTCTTCGAGACGATCAGCGCCGGCGCCGCGCCCTCCGGCGGCACGATCGACGATCCCTTTTGGGGGCAAGCGTTCCCCGCCAACGCCTACCTCCCCGGGCCCGGCCGCAGCACGAACAACGACTACACGCTCGCCTCCGTCTTCATCGACCAGCGCGTCGGCCCCGTGAACGTCGAGCTCGGCTGGTCGCGCACGGACTACTACCGCGGTTTCACGCAGGCCAATCTCAACGCCATCGGCGATCCCAATCCCGTGCTGCCCGGCGCCTACTTCGCCGACGGCGACTCGGTCATCGCCGCCGGCCGCCTGCCCGGCACGCTGCTGCCCGACATCGCGCGCACCCATCCCTTCGCGGGCCTGCCCTATGTGCAGGGGCAGCCGCAGCGCCAGCTCTTCGACCAGCGCGTCGAGACGTGGCGTGCCACCGTCGGCTACGAGCTCGATCTGGCGCGCCGCCGCGCGTGGCTCGGCCGCCACAGCCTCGCCGCCGCGTGGCAGAAAGAGCGCAGCTATTTCGGCAACGGCGTCATCGCCGAATACAACCTCGCGCCCGGCAACACCCAGCCGATCGACTCCGCGACCAACACGATCCTCCGCCGCACCTACCTCGAGTTCAACCGGCCCGGCGGCGTGCGCGGCGGCCTCGATCCCTGGGCCAACCCGATCCCCGAGTCTCCCGGCATGAAGGCCGGCTTCGTGTTCAATAGTCTCTACCCGTGGGTCGCGCAGCGAAACACGAGCGGCATGCTCGCGTTGCAGAGCCGCTGGGCCGGCGACCGCGTGGTGTTCACCGGCGGCTACCGCCGCGATCGCGCCGAGGTGATGGATGCCAACGCCGGGGGCGTGCGCGTGCCGAACTCCACCAACGCGTGGTCCGTGCGCCCTTACCGCTTCGACAACGCGCTCCGCACCACCAACACCGGCGCGACCAAGACGCTCGGCGCCGTCGTCACCGCGCTGCCTTGGCTCGGCCTCTCCTACAACCAGTCGCAGAGCGTGTTTCCGCAGGGCGCCTTCAAGGATATCTTCGCCAACGTGCTCCCGCCCATCGAGGGCGACGGCCAGGACTACGGCGTGCGCCTCATGCTCCTCGGCGGCCGCCTCTCCGCCAACGTGAACGTCTATCGCGCCGACGGCGTGAACCAGTTCCAGCCCTCGCTCAACGCGCCGAAGAACAACATCTCCACCGCCGCCAACGCCGCGCTCACCACCCTCCGCGCGGGCGGCAAGCCGCTCCCCGCGTCCGTCGCCGCCGCCGGCATCACGCTCCTCAACACCGAGTCGCAGGCGCGCGACGCCTCGGACCTCGCCGGTCGCGGCACCGAGATTGAGATCACCGGCCGCCTCGCGCCCGGCTGGAGCATCACGCTCAACGCCGCCCGCAACCAGCTCAAGCAGGCCAACATCCTCTCC
>SXGR01178801.1_pt1 | contig 13487 bp, 8 predicted proteins | sample 3174711 | NCBI WGS metagenome assembly SXGR01 (sample SAMN11356860, study PRJNA531348) | freshwater metagenome | isolation source: freshwater sample F1-60 | place: China: Fuxian Lake, Yuxi | collected 2017-12-25
AGATCCTTGGTGCGTTCGATCACACGCTGCGAGCACAGACCGAAGGCGCCCGTTTGAAAGTAGCCCCGGCTGTGCTTTAGCCCCGGAAATTCGGCGCGCACAGATTCGATCCAGTCACCATCCGGTGTAATCGCCGTGGCGAAGGGACGCGCAAAACCGTAGAGGCCGGTAGCGAGCGTGGCTTTCAAGAAGGTTCGCCGATCAGTGGTAATAGCCATGAGTTATGGGGGAGCAAAATTAGGCCTAAGCGGCGAAGTCTAGCCCAAGAAGACGCGGTTTTCGGCGGGCTGGGAATTAATATATTTTGTATACGCATGTAAACAATGCTTGTAATGAATAAATGATCGAGCACTATATTAAGTGTTTTAAGGCAGATTCTAAGCTACTTCTCCACGAGCATGATATTCAGCGATAATCCCTCTATCGATAGTCACGCTCATTTTGGTCGTTATGTTGATAACGATTTGTTGATCGCTAGAATTTTCTGTGATGTGGGTAGGCTAGTTGCCAAATGGCTAAAACCGTGTCGTCCAATGGGCCATTCGTTCGCCACTGCTGGGCTTTCTTCCGTTTGGTCGCACTCTTGATTGGGCGTTAGTCAATGACGCAGCATTCCACGAAGTACCGAACGCGCCCAGTATGCTTTTAAAATCTATTAATCGAAAATTAGCCGGCATTCTTCGTTATGCAATTTGACTATCCTCTCGCGATAGATTCCCACGGACATTATGGAACCTACCCACCAAGCGCCGCTATGGCCACACGGGCTGATCCATTGGTATGTTCTTTCATGAGCGCAGCTGCGGTGCAGGTGGCCGCCCGCGCCCGCGCCTCGGGGATTCAGTGGACCATCGTATCACCGATAGCTGGGCTGATGCCCCGCGGGCGAATTACAGATGTAGTCTTAGCTAATGAAGCGGCGTTCCGAGAGGTGCCGACGGTTCAAGGTTTATTACAGTATGTCATTGTGAATCCGCTCCAGCCTAAAACCTATGAGCAAGCCCGGCGGATGCTGCAGGCCCCGTGGTGCGTGGGAATTAAGATTCATCCTGAAGAGCACGCGTACCGAATTACTGATCACGGGGAAGAGCTCTTCGCTTTCTTTGAAGAAGTGGGCGCTCCTGTGATGACGCACAGCGGTTGCGCGAATAGTTTACCAATAGATTTTGTTCCTTTCGCTGATCGCCATCCAGGGGCTAAGGTGTTGCTCGCCCATCTTGGGAACGGTAGCGGCGACAATGGTCGAGTAGATCTTCAGGTGCAGGCCGTGCAGGTCGCGAAGCAGGGCAATCTCTGGGTTGATACCTCGAGTGCGCGCAGCATCTTGCCCGGACTGATTGAATGGGGCGTCCGAGAACTCGGCGCAGAACGCCTGCTTTTCGGCAGCGATACACCGCTCTACAATGCGGCGATGCAGCACACGCGCATCACGATGGCAGATCTGTCTGACGCGTCGAAACGCCTCATCCTGCGCGAGAACGCCGTGAAGTTCTTCCGTCTCGATCGCCTGCCCGCTGCCGGTTTCGCGGCCACTTAACCACGCTTTCATTACCCGCTACCCACCCATCCCAGTTACCATCATTAATGAGCTCATCCGAAAAACCCGCCAAGATAACGCCGCTGACTCGCCAAACACTGAAGGGTGTCTGGTCTGCCCTGATCGTCCCCTGGACCGATCGGGATGAACTCGACGCCCGTCGCTTCGCCAAGGAGGTGGCCAGCTACGGCGGCACCGGCGTGAGCGGGGTCTACACCGGCGGGACGACCGGCGAATTCTACGCGCAGGATGACGTCACCTTCGAGAAGATCACCGAGATCGCCTGCGCGGAGGCCCACCGGGCCGGCCTGCCCGTGCAGATCGGCGCCACGGCGCTCAGCACCCGCACGACCGTCCGTCGCATCCGCGTGGCCAAGCGCGCCGGGGCCGATGCTTTGCAATTAGCTCTGCCGTTCTGGCTCGAGCTCAAGGACGACGAGGTAGAGCGCTACGTCGCCGAGGTCACCGCGGCCGCCGGCAAGACCCCGGTCATTCTTTACCTCACCGGCCGCTCAAAGCGGAAGATCAGCCCTGAATTCTTGGGCAAGCTGGCGGCCAAGCATCCGACCTTTATCGGCACCAAGGACACTGGATCCAGTCTCGACGAAGTTAAGGCCATGCTAAAGCTGGCACCGGATCTCGCCATCTTCGGCGGCGAGGACTTCTACCAACGCATCCCAGCCGGTGGCCGGGGCGGTTACTGTTCCATCACGGGCTTCAACGCCGTCAAGGTGGTCGAGCTCTACAACCTGTGCGCCGCCGGCCGTCTCGGCGAGGCGAAGCCGTTGGCGGATGCAATGCACCGTTATCTGTACGAGGCGCTGGTCAATCCATTGGTCAAGGAGGCGGGGCTCTGGGATTCCGCCATCGACCGCATCCAGCGCGTCGCCGGCGGGGGCGTCGTAGGCGTACGCTGCCAGTCGCCGTACCGCAGCGGCACGGAGAAGCATGTGAAGGCCGTCATCGGCTGGGTGAAAAAGAACACCCCGGAGCTGCTGCCCCCTCATCTCGCCTGACGCTTTATGTCACCGCTCTCTAACGCTTCTCCCCTAACAGATCTGAAACCTCACACATGAAAACGACCATTCCCTTCACCCTTCGTTTTGGGGCCTTGCTTGCGCTGGCCACCGCGCTTCCCAGCTTCGCCGCCGACCGCAGTTTCTATTTTCCTACCACCGGCGTCCGTGCCGAAGGCCGCGCCCTGCTGCTGGCAATCGACGACCAGTTGCTGCCCCTCCGCGACAACGTGGTCGAGCACCTCACGAAGCCCAAGCAGCGCAAGGAACCGGTACTCTCGCCGAGCTCCGATGATCCGCTCGCGCCTGATCAAGTGGGAACTCATTTTTACGGCGCTGTCATCCATGACAATGGTAGATTCCGTATGTGGTATTACGCGGTTGGCCTCAAAGGCCCCGGCGATGCGCGACTTGCCGACCTCAAGCAGCTGAGCCAAGGCCCCGCCTGCTACGCCGAGAGCGCCGACGGACTTACTTGGACTAAGCCCGTGCTCAACCAGATCGAGTTCAAGGGCAGCCGAAAGAACAACGCGGTTGCCTTGCCGGATAAGCTTATTGAGGGCGTGCACGTCATCAAGGAGGACGACGAGCCCGATGCTACTAGGCGCTACAAGATGGTCTATAACACGCACAATGGAAAAACTTGGGTCTTCCGCACCGCTACCAGTGCCGACGGTGTCCGTTGGCAGGCGGCGCCGGAGTTTGCGCTCAAGGAATTTCTTGAGACCGCGGGACTCTACAAGTTCAACGATACCTACTTTGTCCACGGCCAGCGCCTCGCCTTCAGCGAGGGCGGAAACCGCGGTGGCCGGCAGGGCCGTGGCGTTCTCTCGCCCGATTTCAACCAGTGGCTGCCCGGTGACACGCAAGGTTTCAACCTGCCGGAGCCGGCCGATCCCGCCGCCCGCGGTCAGACCAAACCTTACGACCAAGTCCACCTCGGTGTCGGTGCCGCGAGCTTCGGCAGCGTGTGCGTCGGCCTCTACGGAATCTGGCATAACGCGCCCGGCGACGAGAGTTCACAAAAAGTGTGGGGCTGGTTCGGCTACGGCAAAATCTCTTGTGATCTCGGTCTTGTCATCAGTAACGACGGCATGCGTTTCCGCGAGCCAGTGAAGGGCCACGTATTCATCTCGCGCTTCGACGCGCCGGCCACGCCGGTGCCGGGCAAGGACTATCCGACTATTCTCGCCCAGTCGGGCAACGGCATCCTCAACGTTGGTGACGAGACCCGCATCTATTTCGGCCGTTGGCGCAACGCCGACTACGGCCAGGGCTACCTCGGGGAGATCGCCCTTGCCACTCTCCCGCGTGATCGTTGGGGCGCGGTGGGCTTGTTCCCCGCTGGGCCCCACGGCGGTGAAATACCGTCGCAGGGTTTCATTTGGTCCGCCCCCGTGCGTTTGCCGGATAGCGGTTGCACGATTCTTCTCAATGCCGACCATGCCAGCTTAATGGACATCGAGATTTCCGATGACCGTTTTGGCCTTCTCCCGACTTATGCCGGCGCCCAGGCGGGTCGCGTGACAGTCTCTGGGGGGCTTGATTGCCCCGTGGCTTGGTCCGCCGACCTCGCCGCTCTCGCTGGCCGCACCGTGCGCTTCAAAATCAACTTACGCCGCGGCGCCGACGGTTCGGATCCGCGCCTTTTTGCCGTCACGCTGCAGGCCAACTAAACCTGCCACCGCCATCATCTATCAGCGAAATTATAATTTTATCCAAAATGAGACGACCCATTTGCAGATTTATCCCACTGATAATTGCCGGTAGTTTATACGCCACGGCTCAGCCCAATCTTGCCGAATCCGAGCTGGCCTTCGACGCTGCTTTATTGCGCCTCGGGGAACATCAACTTTTCCTTGATGATTACATTCTCGGTGACCTCAACGGCGTGAGACGGATGATTCATCAGCCTCGCAAGTATGGGACCGACCCCATCCTGCGCGCTGACCTCCCAACTGACGGCAAAGCGATCCAGACACGTAATGCCCCGTCCTGGGACGAGCAGGAGCAGGTGTGGAAACTTTGGTACTTCCGGTATGACCACGACGGCAATGGCGCGGGTGCACCCGGCTACGCTCGCTCAAAGGACGGCATCAATTGGACAAAGCCCGTGCTGGGTCTCGTCGAAAGTTTAGGCAATCGAAACAACAACCTCGCCACGGTGAAGGACGAGCCCGAGGCGTTTATCCAACATGTGATCATCGATCCGAATGCGCCGCCGGCGCGCCGGTATAAAGGGTTGACCGGAACAAGGGGTAATCGGCCTGGGCGTGAGCCTATCGTGTCCGCCGATGGCTTAACTTTCACGCGGCTGCCAGTTGCACCGATCCCCAGCGAAGACGAGTCGCACTTGAATTGGGATGAGCGAAAGCAGCAATATATTCTGACGGTTAAGCATAAAGGTCCATTCGGCCGATCCGTTTATCTGAGCCTGAGTAAGGATTTTGAAAATTGGTCTAAGCCGGAGTTAATTTACCACGCCGACGCTCAAGATCAGGTGCTGGGGGCCCAATATATGCGTGAAGTCGCGGCAAATCCTCGGATGTGGCGGCCGACGATTAACCAGCCGGCGGAGTACAACGTTGAGATCTATAACATGGCCGTGTTTCCCTACGAAGGGCTTTATATTGGCCTGCCTAATTATTTCGAATCCAGCGGGCGAATTCCGCTGCCCCGCGGCAACCAGGACGGCATCAATTCTCCGAAGCTCGCCAGTAGCCGAGACCTTCGGATCTGGAACCGCGTGGGCGATCGGGCCCATTTCATCCCCGTCTCCGAAATGGGCCCGGGCGTTGGGGACACCGGCCAAATCATGGCCACCTCTCATCCCATTCGGATGGGTGATGAGCTCTGGTTTTACTATTCCGGCATGGATGTGCGGTATCGACCCAATCTGCAGCGAGCGTCCGATGAATATCACGGAGGAATCTATTTAGCTAAGCTGCGGGTCGACGGCTTTGTTTCAATGCACGCGGGGGTCGAGGGTGGGTTTCTTGATACGCGCCCAGTCGTGATCGCGGGGCAACATTTATACATTAATGCGGAAGCTGCTGGGGAGATCCGAGTTGAAATTACCACCGCAGATGGGCGGACGGCTTTGCCCGGTTGGGGAATCGCGCAGTGTGAGCCGGTAGTCGGCGACCACACGCGAGTTGAATTGCGCTGGGCAGATCGGCAACTGACTGAGCTGCAGGGCAAGTCGGTGCGGATCCGCTTTCATCTCAAAGATGCCCATCTTTATTCCTTCTGGCTCGAACGCTGAACTCTGAGCTTAGCTTTCAACTAAGGGCAGTGGGGTAATAATTATTTAACCTAAAATTTATGAAAATCTACTCTCTATTACTTATACTCGGAATACCGCTCACGCTTGGCGCACAGCCGATAGATCTGGGCGACCGCTTAGAGCTCATGGTTGACCATTACCTCATCGCAGAATTGCGCGGGGTAAGTTTAAAACTTCATGACCCTAAAAATGCCGGGGCCGCTTTAAAATTTAATGACCCGTGGGATCGAGATGCTTCGGGCTATGCCACCATCATTGAGGATGGGGGCCGCTATCGCCTTTATTATCGCGGGGGCCCAGCTCTTTCTAGTGCGGGTAAAAGTGAACGGGAGACTTCTTACTTTTGTTACGCTGAAAGTACGGATGGCATAACTTGGATCAAACCCGAGCTTGGCTTAGTGGAGTTTCAGGGTTCTAAAAAAAATAATATCTTACTGGCGCCCTCGCCGCGGGAAGATCCCTATACGCAAAGTTTAAGTCCATTTCTTGACACACGGCCAGGAGTTCCGCCCGATGAGCGGTACAAGGCAGTAGGTGGCCAGTGGCCGCAAGGATTGTACGTATTAGTTTCCGCTGATGGCCTGCGGTGGCGGAAGTGGCGCGAGCAGCCAGTTTTTAAAAATGGGGCTTTCGATTCGTTGAACATAGCTTTCTGGTCGGATTTAGAAAAATGCTACGTACTCTATTTTCGTGTTTTCACCGGCTGGGTTGATTACTCCGTAAAGAACTTTAATCTTACGGGCTATCGTACAATCTCACGCACTACCTCGAAAGATCTCGTTACCTGGTCAGAGCCAGAACGAATGAGTTTTGGCCCTACGCCGCTGGAGCATCTTTATACGAACCATACGCGGCCTTATTTCCGCGCGCCGCATCTTTATATTGCGACCCCGATGCGGTTAGTCATGGGGCGGCGTTTTCTCACCGATGAGCAATTCGCGGTACAGCAAGTCGGGAAGGCTTTTCTCGGAATCAGTGGCCATGATCACAATATTCCCAATCAAGTCGCGGATACGGTATTTATGACTAGTCGTGGCGGTACTCGCTATGACCGTACTTTTATGGAGGCGTTTGTTCGCCCAGGTCTTGATAAAGGAAACTGGGTTTCACGCAATGGCGTCCCCGCTACCGGCTTCATTCAGACCAGTGCTACTGAAATGTCTCTCTATGTAGGGCAAAACTATATTCAACCCACTGCGCATCTCGCTCGTTACACATTGCGCTTAGATGGTTTCGCCTCAGTCAATGCTCCTTATGCTGAAGGTGAGATGATTACGAAACCCCTCATCGTGAGTGGCGCTCATTTAATATTGAATTGTGCGACTTCCGCGGTCGGTAGCGTACGGGTGGAAGTGCAAACAATCGATGGTGAGCCCGTGCCAGGATTTTCGTTGCTGGAGTGCCCCATGCTCGTTGGCGACGCCATTGAACGCGAAGTGCAGTGGGCTTCAGGTCTAAATTGGGCATCGCTCAAGGGGCGAGTCGTTCGATTGCGTTTCGTCATGCAAGACGCAGATCTTTATTCACTTCGTTTTCGTTAAAATTTTTTAACGCGTTAATTTAATGGGATTACTGTTTTTATACTAACATGAACTTTATTATTTATTTAGCCCTATTAGTTGCCGCGACTGCGAGTGAACCTTTGGACCTAGCTTCGCGGCGTGAGTTATTTGTTGATCACTATTTAATCGATCGATTAGACGGGGCTGAGTTGCGCTTGCAGGTTCCACGAGATCAAGGAACTGCCTTTGCTTTTGAGCGTCAGCACGAGGGCGCATTTTGCGGCTATGTATCAATTATCACCCTTCCGAGCGGTGGTTTTCGGGCCTATTATCGAGGGCTACCGATTGCCATGGCTGACGGTTCCTCCGTGGAAGTAACGGCTTACGCGGAATCCAGCGACGGCATCCGCTGGACAAAGCCCCAGAATAATATCGTTCTGCGCGACGCTGCTCCCGCGATTAATTTGTCGGTCATGCTCGATCCGCGGCTGACGGTACCGGCAGCTGAACGTTGGAAAGCTATCGGGGGAACGCTAAAAACAGGCTTACTGCGCTATGTTTCGGCGGACGGTATCACATGGCAAAAAATGATGGAGGGGCAACCCTTGCTGCCGCCGGCGAAAGAATATCGGTACGATTCGCAGAATATTTTGCTGTGGTCCGAAACTGAAGGGAAGTTCCTTTGTTATTTCCGGAATTTTAAGACTGTCCCGGGTTACGGCCAAGTGCGCTGGGTGAGTCGAGCTTCGAGCCAAGATTTTCGTAATTGGACCGAAGATGGGGAAATGGTCTTTCGGGGCGCCGATGGACAGCCGGCACCGATCGAGCATCTTTACACTAATCAGACCACTCCTTATCAACGGGCGCCGCATATCTCGGTGGCTTTGGCCGCGCGCTTTATGCCCGGTCGACAAGTGATGTCTGCCGCGGAGGCGCGCGCAATCAACGTCGATCCTGAATATTTTGGCGATATCTCCGACTGTGTATTGATCACGACTCGGGGGGGACTAATTTATGATCGCACTTTTCCTGAAGGCTTCTTGCGGCCAGGGTTAGGCATGGAAAATTGGACCTCACGGACCAATTATCCTGCGCTCAATGTGATTCAAACCGGGGCGGCCGAGATGTCTTTTTTCGTGCAGCGAGGGTATGGTCAGCCCACCCACCATTTGGCTCGTTATACTCTGCGCCTCGATGGGTTTTCGGCTCTGCATGCAGACTATCCGCGTGCTGAAATGATCACAAAATATTTTCGCTTCACCGGAGCGGCCCTGGAAATTAATTATGCCACTTCCGCCGCCGGCAGTTTGCGTTTTGAAATTCAGGATGAGCTGGGTCACCCTTTGCCAGGATTTTCGTTAGATGATGCGCGGGAGATTATTGGTGATGAGATTTCGCGGGTGGTTGCTTGGCGCACGGGGGACGATGTTTCTGCACTGGCAGGTAAAATTGTCCGACTCCGGGTAGTAATGAAAGATGCCGATATTTTTTCACTACGGTTTCGGTAGCCAACTCGCTATGCGATTGGCTCGTTCGCCTTTTTTATCTGCATGCACGAAGGGCGCCTGATTTTTCGGTTGGTTCAATTCAGTGGGTTTTTGGTGGCGATGGTGGGGGTCGGGTTCGCTCAAATTCAGGAGGAGGGGAGCCCTTTGACGATTACTCCATTTCAGACGGCCACTTTTGTTTCTGACCCTGAATCGGCGCGCTTACTCAATGGTTTAGCTGAATTCTCAGCGGCCTTGCTCCGCTGGACCGATACGCCGCGAGAACCGGTTCAAATCGTGGGGTCGGTCATCAAGTCAGCGTATTTGCCTTATTATGCTCAATGGTCCCGAGCCGAGGCCGGCGGGGCTAAGCCCTCGAGTGCCTTCGTTCTCGATCGAGTTAGCGATGGTTATCGCTCCCTGGTCAGTCCGCGGATCATCCGTCTTACGATCGGCGATAGGTTATCGCTGGGTCCGCTTCCCTCCGTCGAGATTTCCGGTGAACGAGCCGCGCAGGTCCCTTTTATTATTAACAATACCCGAGCAAGTGCGGTGCGCGTTATTTTTAGAAATATTGCGGGCTCTGGGTCTGACCTCCCTTTGCGTACGCTGGATCTGCAGCCAGGTCAGGCTGAAGGCTTTTTTCTCAATTTCAAATGTGCTGATGGCACCGCCGTCCAGCAGCTTGCAGTGCAAGTTGACGGGCAAGATTTAAAATTTGCTTTACCCTTAAAGCATCACGCCGTCGGTACTCTCCAAGTAAAAATTTTCGATGAGTCGGGGGTGCTAACCCCAGCTCGGGTCTATTTGACGGGGGCCGATCAGCAATCTTATGCACCCAAGAATCATGTTCAGCGCATGGTCCTCGGTGATTATGGTCAGCCTTTTCCTGGTGATTGCTACTTTCATGCCGTGGGCAGTTTTGATCTTACGCTCCCCTCGGGTGCCACTACCGTTGAGGTAGTTAAGGGAATGGAGTACCTGCCGGTTCGCACGGTGGTGCCAATTCAGGCGGGTAAGACCGCGATGGTGGAAGTGAGGCTGCAGCGTAAGACCAACCTTGCGCGGGCGGGTTGGTACTCAGGCGATGTGCATGTCCACGCTAACCTCTTCGCTGAGACGAGAACTACGCCGCGCGATGTTTTGTTGGTCGCTCAAGCGGAGGATCTCAATGTCATCAATCTTTTACCCTGCAACGATCCCCGCACCACGATCATTACTGATCGGCAGTATTTCACGGGGGGATTAGACCAGGTGTCTGATCCAGATCATTTGGTTTATTTTAACCAAGAGATGCGCAATGATCTCTACGGTCATGTGGGTTTTCTGAATCTGAAATCATTTGTTGAGCCTGCGTATACGGGATTTCCTCATTCGCCGTATCCTTTTGATTATCCGGCTAACTACTCACAGGCCGCGCAAGCCAAGGCCCAGGGTGCCGTAGTTACGTATGTGCATCCCGGGTTGCCGAGTGAATTTCCCGTCGATATCGCACTCGGCGTGGCAGACACCATCGATGCCATGCCTCAAGGCGATGAGGAAATCGGTACCGGCTATTGGTATCGGCTGCTCAACTGCGGTTTTCGTTGTCCTATCTCCGCGGGTACCGATTCATTTTTAAATATTCCGCATCACTTAATTCCGGGGGCTGGGCGACTCTACGTTAAGAGTGGGCAACCGTTAACTTACGCGGGCTGGATGGCTGGGTACAAAAGCGGCCGAAGTTTTGCGACGAATGGGCCGCTCCTGCAATTTACGGTTAATGGCTGCGAAGCAGGCGAAGAGATTCAAAGTGATAGCTCGACCATCACCCTCACGGTTAAGGGCATGGCTACCTCGTTCGTGCCGATGTCATCCCTCGAGATTATCGTCAATGGTCACACCAGGAAGCGCATTGCAGCAACGGGTCCAGATAGTTACTCGCTGCAACTCGCCGAGCAGTTGCAGATTGAGGCCAGTTCCTGGGTGGCGTTGCGAGTTCGCGGTCCCGGTCACCGCCTGATTCCGAACGATCGCGAGGTCTATGCGCATACATCTCCCGTCTATGTTACGCTTCGCAATCAGCCCATAGCTTCACCGTCTGACGCCGTTTTTTTTATTAAGCAGATTGATGCTATGATCGCTAAAATGAACGACCGCGGCGTTTACGCGAACCTCGGACAAAAAGATGAAATCGTTAATCGTTTCCGCCGGGCGCAAGAAATTTACAGAGAAATTGCGGGACAGGGGCAGGGTCGTTAGCGCGGTCAGCTAATTCTTACTGACGGGGAGAATTGGTTTAACTGCATAAAATCTCATAACTTATTGACTGTTATTAAAATATTTTTAGTTAATCCATCAATGCTGCGCTGCAATGCAGATTGACGATCAATTAATTTTAATAACATTGTATACAGTATTGCTTCCGCGATTTATGGACAAAAATAAAATACTAGGCCGGCGTAATTTTATTAAAACGGTAGCCATGGGTGCTGCTGGGGTCGGCACAGCGGCACTCACTCGGCAATCGCTGAGGGCCGATAGCGCAGCAGTCGTCACTCCGCCGAGCCCAAAGCAAGATCCGCATCAGGCTATCCTTTTCTTGGATAATTGGCTGATCGAAAAACAGGTAGGACTGGAGCGGGTTTGGGGAAAGCCGCGATTCGTGAAGGAGGTATTTCACGATTTTCATCCACGGGTCTTGGGTTACGGCGGCTATGCGAGTATGTTTTGGGATGAGCGAGTGGGTAAGTATGTTCTCTATGCCGCGGTCTTTCCGCCGGAAGCTGATCCGGGTACCTTTGTTATTCGTTTAGAATCGGATAGTCCGTATGAATGGGCCGACCCCATTTATGATGCGACGGTCACGCCGGCTTGGAAGGGTTTTCAGCAGGTCGTCGTAGATGAAAAGGGCGAACGGTTTTGGCCTATCTATATTAATACTCTGGCTGGTACCCCTCAAGCTAGCCGCGGGTACTTGATGTCAACTTATCATCCTGATCGTCAGATTCACCAAAGTATTGCGGGATATTCAGCGGATGGTCGGCATTTTGATATGCGCACAATGCGCTCCTGGCAGTCAGCGCGGGCTGATACTTGGTGCGGTTGGATCTGGAATTCCCGCGCCGGGGTTTATCAAATTCACACCCGTCCTACTCATGTCGATCGGCGCATCGCCATTATCACAAGTCGGGATCTCGAAAATTTTACGCCGGCGACGACGGTGTTGCAGCCTGATGCAATTGATGGTCCTGGCACAGAATTCTACTCGATGCCTGCGAAGGCCTATGAAGGTATGTTTATTGGCCTACTTCATGTTTTTGATACGGACGCTTTCGAAGAAGCTAATCGGGTCAAAATGGCCGGCCGTGTACAGACTCAGCTGACCTATAGTTATAATGGGTTCAATTGGTACCGAGGAGAGCGAACTCCTTTTGTGCCTACGCGCGAATACGGTCAACTGGGCGGTGGACAGGTTTACGCGATGGATATGCTCCGCACAAAAGAGGACAAACTGCTTTTTTTGGTAGAAGGAACGAAGGGAGAGCATGCGTCATATCCGGATATGCAGAAAGCTGGTATCGATACGCGCGGAGCATTTGGTCCTTTGCTCTATGAGTTGCGCCTCGATGGTTTCTGCTCGATGAAAACTCGCAGCAAGGATGGCTTGCTGCGCACCAAGACGATCATTCCGCAATCAGCGGCCATCAGTATCAACGTACGAACCTCGCCGCACACGGCTGTCCGCGTGCAGTTGCTCGATGGGGTGACAGGTTTACCACTGCCTGGTTATACCTTGGCGGAGGCGGTCCCGATTAGCGGCGATCACCTTTTTGCACGACCGCAGTGGAAAGGGGCTTCTGATTTAGCCAAACTCGTGGGTAAGCCCATCCGGATCGAAATTATGATGCGCGAAGCCGAGCTTTTTGCGATTCGGGTAGCTTGCCATATTTTTGTCGGAACAGAATCAACGGTGACCTTGTAGATGAAATTAATCCAAATTTATTTGCCTAAATGTCAGGCTGCTGCGGCGCAACCTGCGCGGGCTATTCGGTGGGCTTTTTTTATTGGATGCTGCGTAATGATGGGCACCTTCCGCGCGACGGCTACGGAAACACGCGTCGCGGAACCGGTTATTTCTCTGAGAATTCTTGAGACCAAGACGGGGGTGCGTTTTGGTCTTTGGGGTAAGCCGTTAAGCCGGCCGGCCCCAACGCTTATTATTTTAGCCAGCACGGTAGAGGCCACCCTGGAGGATGCTTATTTTCGCCAAGCGGGTACCGTTCTCGCCGAGCAAGGTTATCTTTGCGTTTCGATTGATCTGCCCGCCCATGGTCCCCAGCAGAAGTCCGGCGAGCCAACTGGTTTGGACGGCTGGCGCTATCGCGTAGATCATGGGGAAGATTTTGTGGGGGAGAATAATCAACGGCTGGCGCAGGTGCTCGATCACCTCATCGCTGCCGGTTTCACCGATGCCGCTAGAATTGCGATCTGCGGAACATCGCGCGGTGGCTTTTTAGCTCTGCATTTTGCCGCATGTGACCCGCGCGTGGTCGGGGTAGCTGCCTTTGCTCCCGTAACTGATTTGCGTGTTTTGCGAGAGTTTCAAGGAAGCGGGATTAACCCGCTGCTATCAGCGCTAGGCTTGACCGAGCAGGCCGCTCAATTAGCTGGGCGTGC
>SXGR01661912.1_pt1 | contig 13486 bp, 11 predicted proteins | sample 3174711 | NCBI WGS metagenome assembly SXGR01 (sample SAMN11356860, study PRJNA531348) | freshwater metagenome | isolation source: freshwater sample F1-60 | place: China: Fuxian Lake, Yuxi | collected 2017-12-25
CCGAGATCGACCAGCGCGCGGACATCTACGCGGTCGGCCTCGTCACGAGCGAGCTCGTGAGCGGGCAGAAGGTCGTCTTCGCCGAGGGCGAGCTCGAGACGTGGTGGACGAGGCCGAAGCGGCGCAACGCGCGGCCCGGACGATCCCAGCGCGCGGCGACGTTCGTGACGCGGACCACCGGCTCGCGCGAGGCCCCGCGCTCGGCGCGGCCGCGGCGCCGCCCCAGCGAGCTCGCAGTGTTTCGAGGTGCGCGGCGCCCGAGTACAGTCGCCGCGTGAACTACTCCCAGCGGCTAGCGGCGACCACACCGACCTCGAGCGACCTCGGCCTCCTCCTCGTGCGCCTCGCCTTCGGTGGCACGCTCGCCCTCGTGCACGGCTGGCCGAAGATGTTCGACGTGTCGCAGTTTGCCGAGGGCGTCGCGAGGCTCGGCTTTCCGGCGCCGTCGTTGTTTGCGTTCGCCGCGGCCGCCGGCGAGCTCCTCGGCGGCCTCTGTCTCGCGCTCGGGCTGTTCACGCGACCGGCGTCGCTGCTCGTGCTCGTGACGATGCTCGTCGCCGCGCTCCACGTGCACGGCGCCGATCCCTTCGCGAAGAAGGAGCTCGCGCTCGCGTACGCCGCCATCTCGCTCGCCCTCCTCGTCGCGGGCGCGGGCAGGTTCAGCCTCGACCGGGTGCTGTTCAATCGCGGCGCGACGTGATCGCGCGGATCGCCCGGAAAAACGGGCGTCCGAGCTCTCCCTCGGGCTCGTGGCGCGCGCCCAGCTCTTTCAGGCGTCGCACGAAATCGAGCCGCTCGTCGTGCGACACGTCGCGGCTCGTCTCGCTGCGGTGGCACCAGAAGGTGCGGCACCCGAGCGGCCTCGATGCGTAGACCGAGCAGCGTCCCGTGGCGTCGAGCAGCGGGCAGATCCGTTCGTCGTCGCGGGCCTCCTCGAGCATCGGCAAGGCGCGGCGTCGCGGCGCGAGCGGACCGCCGCGATCGCGCACCGCGCGCGTCACGAGGGCGAGCTCGAGCGACGTCACGTACGGTTCGCGCCCGGTGATGCCGAAGCGACAACACTCCGTCGTGCCCGGGCAAGCATAGCCCGCGTGTGCGGCGTCGACGTCGGCGTATAGCGCGCGGAGCTCGGCAAAAAAGGCGCGCTCCCGCTCCTTGCCGAGCTCGCTCGGCGCGGCGCGCCTCGGTGCCCCCAGCGGGGCACGCGCGTCGGGACCCGACCTCCTGGAGCGACTCACGCGCGGTGAGACTAGTCCCGTTACCGACCGACTTCTTGCTTGACCGTCCGAAGGTGGCTGACTAGAAGAGCCACTCCGAATTGCGGGAGTACCTCAGTGGTAGAGTGCAACCTTGCCAAGGTTGACGTCGCGAGTTCGAATCTCGTCTCCCGCTCTGCTTAGCTACACGGCGGTGCAGAAATAGGATCCGGGGGCAGGCGCTTGTCCAGCCTTCGGGCAAGTCTTGCGGACCGATCGCGCGCTTTCGGGGCCGCTCGCCCGCCTCGTCCGGCTTGGGTCGACTACCTGCTGCAGGCCTGCAGCGCGCTGGCCGAGGCGCACGAGCAGGGGATCGGTTCGCCTTGCGGCAGCGTGCCGCGCGCCTCGATCTCGCGGTCGAGGTTGTTGCCGTGGAGCAGCTCGAGCACCATGAACGGCGTGCCGTCCGGCAACGCGTCGATGTCGCTCACCTTCGCGATGTGGCGGCTCCACGTCGGCTCGCCGGGGGGCAGGCGCGGCGCGGCGGGGCGCATGCGATGCCGGCCTCGCATGCGTGCCAGCGAATGCGGCACCCTCGCCACGACGAGTTGGTAACATCGCGGCACTGTGCCCGCCGACTCGAGCCAATCGGGAGGCGCCGCGCTCGCGGTGCTCGACCAGGGTAACTTCAAAGAGGCGTGCTGCGAGCTCACCTTCGCCGACCTCGGCGTGAAGATGAGCGTGCGCGCGTTCGCGATCGAGGAGGGCATCGATCGGCCCTTCGAGGTGGTCGTGCGCGCGGCGACGAGCGACGCGAGCCTCGAGTGGTCGCGCGTCGTCGGGCGGCCCGCGGCGTTTCGCATCGCGACGGGACTCGACGCGCGACCGTGGCGGATCTGGAGCGGCGTGCTGCGCGAGCTCGAGCAGCTCTCGGACGAGGCCTCGGGCCTGTCGCTCTACGAGCTCACGATCGCCCCGTTTTTCTGGCGTTTGACGCAGCGGCGCACGCGGCGCGTCTTTCAGCACCTTTCCGCCGTGGGGATCGCCAAGGCGGTGCTCGCCGAGTGGGGGATCGAGCCGCGCCTCGCGCTCGCCATCGAGGAGCTGCCCGTCCACGAGTACCGCGTGCAGCTCGACGAGACCGACTTTGCGTTCGTGTGCCGTCAGCTCGAGGAGGCCGGCGTCAACTACTGGTTCGAGCAGGTCGCGCCGCGCGGCGAGGGCGAGGCTCCTTCGCAGGTGCTCGTTCTCGGCGAGCTGCCGCAGCGTCGCGAGCCGCGCTGGCTCACGCCGATCGCGTATCTCGGATCGTCCGAGGCGGCGGGCAAGGCGCCGTTCGTGCGCGATCTGCGCATGGTGGACGCGATGCGTCCCGGGCGCGTCGTCCTCGGCGGTCACGATTTTCGCGCGAGCCGCGATCTTCGCGTCACCGCCACCGCCGGCGTGAAGGACGAGCTCGAGCAGCGTCACGAGGTGTTCGACTTCGCCCCGAAGGAGTTCATGGCCGAGCGTTCGAGCAGCGAGGGCGACCGGCTCGCCGTCACCGCCGGAGAGCGCGCCGCGCGCGTGGCGTTCGAGCGCGAGCGCACCCTGAAGCGCAGCGTTCGGTTCCGCACCAACCTGCTCGACCTCGAGCCCGCGAGCGTGTTCTCTCTCGACGGCCACCCGCGACCCGAGCTGTCGCACCCGAACCGCCTCATGGTGTCGGGGGCCTCGCTTTCGGGCGAGGTGAACGGCGAGTGGACGGTCCTCGTCGACGCCGTCCTCGCGTCTGAGCCGTACCGGCCGCGCCTCGTGACCCCGAAGCCGCGCGCGCCCGGCCTCGAGAGCGCCATCGTCGTCGGCCCCGCCTCCGAAGAGATCCACACCGACGATCTCGGCCGCGTGCGCGTGCGCTTCCAGTGGTCGCGGCCGATGACCTCGCTCTCGATGGAGCCCGCCGACGGCGCCTCGTGCTGGATGCGCGTGAGCCAGAGCTGGGCCGGGAGCGGCTACGGGCTCGTCTCGCTCCCGCGCGTGGGGCACGAGGTGCTCGTCGGGTTTCTCGAGTCGGATCCCGATCGCCCCGTCGTCGTCGGGCGGCTCTTCGACAGCACCGCGGCCCCGCCGTTCCCGCTGCCGCAGGGCAAGACGAAGAGCGTCTGGCGGTCGAGCTCGACGCCCGGTGGGGCCGGCTACAGCGAGATCGGCTTCGAGGACAAGGCGGGCGAAGAAGTGCTCTTCATGCGCGCCGAGCGCAACCTCGAGTCGACCGTGCTCGGCGACGAGCTCGCGAGCATCGGCAAGAACCTCTCGACGAACGTGCGCGGCAACGAGCGGCGCGCGGTCGCCGGCGATCAGCGCGTGCACGTGAACGGCACGCTGTCCCTCGAGGCCGATCAGAACCTCGCGATCCACTCGACGCGTGGGATGAGCCTCCGCTCGGGCGAGCAGGCGGGCGTCAGCCTCGTCGACGGCAAGCTCGTGCTCTCGAACGGTCTCGCGTCCATCGTGCTCGACGGCCCGAACGTGCGCATCGACACGACGGGCAACATCTGGCTGAGGTCGGAGCGACTCGTCGCGATCCAGGCGCCCCACGTGTACCTCGACGACGACGTCCAGATCGACAAGCACGATCTCGTGCCGGCGAAGGTCGAGGCGCTGCCGCCGCTGCCCAAGGTCAGCCCGCCGCCATCGCCGGGGGCGCAAGGCAACGGCCAGGGCGGCAAGCCGGGCGCGCTGCCGCCGGGGCAAGGCAAGCCCGGCGGCATGAAAGAGGCCGAGTTCGACCCGTACAAATTCTACGAGGAGCTGCTCGCGCAGGCCGGCATCAAGGTGAAGCTGCCGAAGAACCTGCCGATCCCGCCCGAGATCAACGCGCAGCTCGAGCACTACGCCAAGGTCGCGCACAAGGCCGGGATCGTGAAGGCGAAGCTCCTCGATCCGGAGACCTACCGCGCGATGAAAGACCGCCTCGACGCGCGCATCGAGGCCGAAAAGACGCGGATCCAGAAGATCGGCAGCGACGTGCAGAGCATCTTCGAGCGGCAGCGCGGGCACCTCGAGGGCGTGGCCGGCTCGCTCGGCGAACGCCTGGAGCTCGAGCGCGCGAACCTCGCCAAGCTCAACGGCGATCTCGGCGCCATCTTCTCGGGCGAGAAGGGCAACCTCATCGACAGCGCCAAGGCGCTCTACGGGGTCTACAAGGAGCAGCGCGCGCACCTCATGCAACTGCGCGAGGACGTCATGGCGATCCTCGATACGCAGAAGGCGTTCATCGAAGAGTGGAAGGGCGTCGCCGAGGACGTGAAGGGCCTCATCGACGACTTCAAGTCGCTCGTGGAGAACCCCAAGGACGCGATCCTCGACCTCGTGCTCGGTCCCGACAAGGAGCTCGGCAAAGACGTCGCTTCGCTCGCCGAGGAGCTCGGCTACGGCGACGAGGTGTCAGATTTGCTCGGCCTCGAGCCCCCGGGCGGTGCCGGTGGCGACGTGCCTGGCTCGCCCGGCGCGCTCCCGCCGAGCCCGAAGCTGCCCGTCGGCGGCAGCGGCAAGGGGATCATGTCCGACAAGGCGCACGCTGCGCTCGGCGGCTCGCTGAAGAAGCCGGGCGGCAAGGCGATCGATCCCAAGGCCGGCCTCGCGCTCGGGCCCATGCCGGGGCTCGGCTCCGCGGGAGGCAAGGGCGCCACGATCGACGCGTCGAAGGCGCTGTCGAAGGGGCCGCTCGGCGGCCTGCCGAAATCTTCGCCGTCGATGCTCGGCCCGACGCGCTCGGTCGGCGACGTCACGACGCGGTCGGGCGGCAACGCCGTGGCTCGAGCCGGCGGGCTCGCATCGGGCGACGTGGCGGCGGCCGTGAACCCGCGCGAGCTCGGCTTTCTGGCGACCCCGAGCGAGGGGCAGCTCATGGTGATCCCGACCGAGGCCGCGAGTCACCTCGATGAGGCGCTGCGCTCGGCGCGCATCGTCGATGCACAGATGCAAGGCGCGAGCGTCGACTCCGCCGTGAGCCAGGCGCTCGAAGAGTCGGGCTACGCCGTCTATACTCGCGGACACGGCGACTACGTGGGAGCGTTTCAGCGCGTCGATTCCGCGGTCGCCGGCGCCTGAAGCCTCGCTCGAACAGGGTCACGACGATGCCGAGCCACTTCGACGGACAGCTCGCGCTCGATGTCCCGCGCGACTGGGAAGAGCTCACGGTCGTGCGCTACGAGGCGCCGCGTCGTCGGTCGGCCGAGCCCGCGCTGCCGCCGGCGCGCGCGGAGCTCAGCCTCGTGAAGATGCGGGACGACGAGGAGCTCGGTGCGCACGCGGAGCGACGGCTCGCGGAGGTCGCGATGGCGAGCGAGGGCTTCTTGCTGCGAACGCTCGCGCCGACGGAGCTCGAGGGGCGCGCCGCCTTCACCGCGGAGGTCGCTTCGCTCGTCGACGGCGTCCCGGTCGAGCATCAGGTGCTCTTCGTACAGCTGCGCGAGCGCCGCGCCGCGATGCTCACCTTGCGCGCCGCCCGCAGCGATCTGCCCCAGCTCGCGCCGCTCTTTCGGCGCATGCTCGCGAGCGTTCACGTGGCTCGCTAGAGCTCGACGACGCGGCCGAGCGTCACCGCGCGCAGGGCGTGCCGGCAGCTCTCGTATTGGTCCTGCCGCAGGTGCGCTTCGGCGAGGACGCGCGCGCGGAAGGACGTCATCATCGGCAGCTTCTCCGCGAGCTCTGCTGGCAAGTACACCGGCAAGAGCTCCCGCGTGCCGCCGGCCGGGAGCGCGATGACGGCCCTGAGGAACGCACCGCCGAGGAGCGTGCGCCGCATGTAGCGACGCTGCTCGAGCATCGTCCGCTCGACGAGCTCGTCGAGGTGGTTCGGAGGCAGCTGACGGCGCGACTCCCGATAGAGCTTGCGCAGGTGATCGAGCACGTGCGAGGTGCCGTCGGCGGCGACGGCGGCGAGCGGAGAGGCCAAGAGCTCGTCGACCTTCACGAGCCCCTCTTTCAGCTTCTTGTCGTCCGCGGCGATGGGCGCGACGGCGGCCGAGGTGGCGCGCAGGATCTCGATCGGATCGAACGGCAACGAGAGCTCCCCCTGCACCGCGACGAGCGGCGGCGTGAAGCGCCCAGACTCGCTCACGGCCTCGCGCAGTCGCTCGCGCAGCTCGGGCGCGCCGATCGGCGTCACGCTCATGAGCAAGCCGAAATGCGCGTGGTGATCGCGCGCGAGCTCGCGGTCGTCGGTGTCGAGATCGTGGTGTCGGTCGCGCGGCGCAAACTCGAGCTCCTCACACTCGCTCGCGAAGCGGCTGCGAAGCTTCTTCGTCGCGGCGCGATCGAGCCACAAGAGCTCCACGATGTCCTTCGCGCGCGAGGGCGTCCGAGCAGCGGCTGGCGGAATGACGAACGCGGGCGCGGGCGTCGCGGCCTTCACCGGTGCGACGCTCGTGGCCGGAGCGTGAGGTGCAAGTGACGCCGGCGTCGGAGCCTCTTCGACGCCGATCCCGGGAAGCGTGGCACTCGGACGTGACCAGAGCGAAGCCCGCGCCGGAGGCACGGCCAGCGCCGCGCCCGGTGTCGAGCCGGACGGCGTCGCCGAAGCCGGGCCCGCGAGCGACGGCGCCGACGCAGGCTTGAGCCACGGAGGAGAACCGTCCGGCGCCCGCAGGGGGAGGGCACCCGAGGTGCGCTCACGCGGATCGTCGAGGGCCGCATCGTGTTGGGCCGCATCGTGTTGGGCCGCATCGTGTTGGGCCGCATCGTGTTGGGCCGCATCGAGCTGGCCCGGATCGAGCAGGGCCGTCGCGGTGTCGCTTCGCCGAGCGCGCCGCGATCGCTGCGTGGCCTCCGAGGCGCCGTCGCCCGCGTGCGGCGGTGGACCCTTGAGCGCGTCGAGCAGCTGACGGAGCTGTGCGTCGCTGAGGCGACGGGCGACGCCCGCGATCGCGACCCAGAGCTTTCCGGGCTCGTCGGCGCGCGCGAGCGGAACCTGCGCTCGCCAGAAGATCGCGCACACGCCGCGCGCAGCGTCGATGGCGATGGCATCGGCGTGCGCCAGCTCCTCGACGCGCTCGGCGGGGGCGCGCTCGATGAAGAGCTGCGGCACGACGTCGGGGAGCCGCGTCGCGAGGCGGGGGTGGTCGGGGTGCAGGCCCGTGAGCTCGAGCGCGACGTCACTCGAGAGCATGCGCGCCGTGCTGCGAGCGGTCCCCCTCTCGTCGAACGCGAGCGCGATCCGCTCCTCGGCGAGCTTGATCGCGGCACCCGCGCGCGCCTCTGCGCTGAGGCTCCTGGCGTCGACGAGCACGGCGACGCCCGGTCGGCGATGCGCCGCGAGGACCGCGAGCTCCGCGTCATGGATGGGGTCGTGGCGCTTGGCGAGCGTGCTCTCGCCGGGGCGCAGGAGGACGGTGAGCTTGCACGTCAGCGTGAGCGTCCATGAGCCATCCCTGAGCTGGCGCGTCGCCGACGTGACCGGCACGGGCGCGAGCGAGACGACATCCATGCGGCTCGACAAGCTAGCACGGATCGACGATGGTCCTGCCGCCGGCGCGCCCGCTGACCGAACCTTGGGAAAGCGCCATCGCTCTCGCGGTGCCACCTGACCCTCGGGACCTCGCCGCGAGCCGTCGACAGGACCACGAGAAAGCGAGGGCACATGCAAGCGATCTGGCTCACGAAGCACGGCACCGGTGACGTCCTCGAGGTGCGGGAGAGCGCCGATCCGGTCCCGGCGGCGACCGAGGTGCGCGTGCGCGTGCGCTTCGCGGGTCTCAATTTTGCCGAGATTTCCGCCAAAAAAGGCCTCTACCCCGACGCCCCCAAGCCGCCGTGCGTGCTCGGCTACGAGGGGGCCGGCGTCGTCGATGCCGTCGGCGGCGAGGTGCGCGGTGTGAAGGTCGGCGACCGCGTCATCTACCTCTCGCGCTTCGGGGCGCAGGCCGACACGGTGTGCGTGAGCGAGAGCCAGATCGTCCCCATGCCCGCGGCGATGAGCTTCGAGGTGGGGGCCGCCTTGCCCGTGAACTACCTCACGGCCTACCACATGCTCTTCCGCGTCGCGCGCATCCGCCCGCACGAACACGTGCTCGTGCACATGGCCGCGGGCGGCGTCGGCACCGCGCTCCTGCAGCTCTGCCGCACCATCGAAGGCGTCGTGACCTACGGCACGGCGTCGGCGAAGAAGCACGCCTACGTTCGCAGCCACGGCTGCGCCTACCCCATCGATTACCACACGAAGGACTACGTGGCCGAGGTGCGTCGCCTCACCGAAGGCCGCGGCGTGGACCTCGTGCTCGACGCGCTCGGCGGGCGCGACTGGCAACGCGGCTACGACCTCCTGCGCCCGGCCGGCATGCTCGTGTGCTTTGGCCTCGCGAACACGAATGCGCCAGGAAAGCGCGGTATTTTGCGCGCTCTGCGCGTCTTGCTCCAAGTGCCGCGGTTCTCGGGGCGCGCGCTGCTCGACGACAACAAGGGCGTCGCCGGCGTGCACATCGGGCATCTGTGGCACGAGGTCGAGCTCTTGCGCGAAGAGCTCGCCGAGCTCGTGGCGCTGTTCGAGCGCGGCGCCATCGAGCCGCACATCCACCGCGTCTACCCGTTCTCGCGCGCGAGCGAGGCGTGGGCCGAGGTCGAAGAGGGGCGCAGCGTGGGCAAGGTGCTGCTCGCGCCGGATGCGTGAAGCGCGCGGCCGTTGGGTGCGCGCCACTGTGGTGCTCTGTGGCGCTTCTGTGGCGCAGGTCTATTGCACCGGCGAACGCGCGCGGCGATGCTCGGACCGTGGAGCGACATTTTGTCGGCGGGGGCTCTCGAGGCGCGTCGGTCTTCGTGCTCGCGATGGCGCTCGGCCTTGCGGTTCCGGCGCGTGCTCTGACGCAGCCCGACAACACGCCGATCCCGGTGGGGGCCGGCCTGCAGGGCCTCTTCGTGATGCGCGGCGAGCAGATCGATGCGCTCGCGGACGCGCAGATCGTGCCGCAGACCTTCACGCCCACGTGCAACCTCACCTTCGAGGTCTTGCAGCGCAACGCGGGCTACAAGAACTCGTTCGGTTGGTACAACGCGACGGGCGTGAAGCCCACGGTCGCGGAGCTCCACGAGTTCATCAAGTGCAGCGATCCCATCGGCACGAAGAAGGTGCTGAACATCAAGAGCGACCCCGCGTACAGCGGCGGCGATGTCGGCTTCTTCGAGGCCGTTGGGTCGTGCCCGACGCCGCAGACCGCCCAGTGGGTCTTCTTCAGCGAGCTCAAGTACAACCCCGACGCATCGCAGCAGAACCCGTTCATTCACCTGCTCATCTACGACAGCACCGTCACACCGAAGGCGTTCTACTTCGGGTGGGAAGATCTCCTGAGCGGCGGCGACAACGATTTTGACGACCTCACCGTGTTCGTGTCCGGCATCAGCTGCACGGGCGGTGGCGGCGCGTGCAAGACCGGACTCCTCGGCGTGTGCGCCGAAGGCAGCATGCAGTGCCAGAAGGGCGCGCTCGCGTGCGTCCCCCTCGTCGAGCCGAGCGTCGAAGAGTGCGATGGCCTCGACAACGACTGCAACGACGTCACCGACGAGGGCAACCTCTGCCCGGCCGAGCTCGTCTGCGACAAGGGCACGTGCGTGCCGCTCTGCAACGGCATCGAGTTTCCGTGCCCGACGGGGAAGGTATGTAGCGAGCTCGGGCTCTGCGTCGATGAGGCCTGCGTGCCCGTCACTTGCCCGGCGAACGAGAAGTGCGTCGACGGGAAATGCGTAGCCCCGTGCGACGGCGTCGTGTGCCCGTACGGCGAGCTCTGCCTCGCGGGGCTCTGCTTGGATCCGTGCACCAAGCTCACGTGCGACGACGACCAGGTGTGCAGCCTCGGCGCGTGCATCGAGAAGTGCCAGTGCGCGGGCTGCCAGGCGAGTCTCTCGTGCGAGCCGAACGGCCTGTGCGTGCCTTCGCTCTGCGTCGGCGTCAGCTGCGAAGCCGGGGCGCACTGCGACGCGAGCGGGGCGTGCGTCGACGACTGCGCGGGCGCGGTGTGCCCGGCCGGTGAAGCGTGCGTGATGGGGAGCTGCGTGCCCGAGCCGAGCCTCAGCGGCGCGGGCGGGGCGGGCGGCAACGGCGCCGGCTCGGGCGTGTTCGTCGGCGGGGCGGACGCGGCCGGTGGCGCTGACTCCGTGAACGCAGCGGCGACGAACGGCGTGGGCGGCGGAGGTGGCATTCCGCGCTCGGACTCCGGCTGCGCCTGCGAGCTTGGGCGCAACGCGAGCGGGCAGGGCAGCAAGGTTCCGCTCGAGCGCGCGCTCCCGGTCGTGGCCCTCGCCCTCGCGCTCAGCGGGCGACGCCGCTTGCGCCCTCGTGCGGCGACTCAGAGAGCCGCCAGGTGAGCAACGCCGCTACCCGACCTTGGCCTGGCCCGTCAGCGCATAGCGAAGCATCAGCGCCGTCGGCATCAGCATGGCGAGCGCGCCGATGGGGCTGCCCTGGCCGGTCGCGTCGTGCAGGCTGCGCCACACGCCCGTGAGCGCCGCGGCGCCGAACGCGAGGCCGGCCACGCCCGCGAGCATGCGGCCCCCATAGCTTGGCGGCCTCGGCGGTCGCGGCGTCGGGACCTTCTCCAGCTTGATCGGCTCGGGCAGGCGCCAGGACATGCGCTTTCTTTCTGCGTCGCGTCCCCGGCGGTCGCAACCGAATTGTTGCCGCGCACGGCGTCGTGCTGCCGCTCCCGTCCTCGATTCCGAGGAGGCGCGGCACTACCCTCCCTCTCGTGGATTCACGCACCGCAGCAGCGCTCGCTCGTTACGAAGGGCTCGAGGGCGCGAGCGTCGCGTCGCTCGGTCACGGGCTGATCAACGACACCTATCGCGTCGAGTCGGCGCGCGGCACGTTCGTTCTCCAGCGGGTGAACCCGATCTTCGGCGCCGCGGTGCACGACAACATTCAAGCCTGTACCGCGGGGCTCGCGCGCGCGGGCGTCGCGACCCCGGAGCTCGTGCGGGCGCGCGACGGGGCCCTCGCGGTCACGCTCGAAGACGGGGCGGTATTTCGCGTGCTGACGTTCGTCGCGGGCGCGAGCTTCGATGTCGCCGAGAGCCTCGAGCAGGTGCGCTCCGCCGCGGCGCTCATCGGTCGCTTTCACGCGGCGCTCGCCCGGAGCGCGCACTGCTTCACCGTGTCGCGCGTCGGCGTCCACGACACGGCCCGCCACATGGCGCGGCTCGACGAAGCCCTCACGACCCGCGGCGAGCATCGCCTCTCTCAGCGCGTTCGCCCGCTCGGCGAAGAAGTGCTGGCGGAGTTTGCCGCGCTGTCGCCGCTCGGCTCGCGCGAGCCCGTCATCGGTCACGGCGATCTCAAGCTCAACAACGTACTCTTCGCCGGCACCGAGCCCGGGGAGCGCGACCGCGCCGTGTGCCTCGTCGATCTCGACACCGTGGGACCGATCGCGCTCGGCCACGAGCTCGGCGACATGTGGCGCTCGTGGTGCAACCCGCTTGGCGAGGATGCGGAACAGGGCGCCTTCGAGCTGCCCATCTTCGAGGCGAGCCTCCATGGCTACGTCGCGGGGCGCGGCGCGCCGTTCAGCGACCACGAGCGCGAGGCCTTGCTCGTCGGCGTCGAGCACATCGCCCTCGAGCTCGCCGCGCGATTTCTCGCCGACGCGCTCTTCGAGAGTTACTTCGGCTTCGACAGCGAGCGCTATGCGACGCGCGGGGAGCACAACCTCGTGCGTGGCCGCGGACAGCTCGCTCTCTACCGCGCGACGGTCGCCTGTCGTGAAGAGCGCGCCCGGCTGCTCGCACAGGTGCCCTAGGATTTCCCACGTGCCCTAGAACTTGGTGCCGGTCCAGGCTTCGCTGTTTTCCCAGAGCTGCCGCGCGAGCTCCGCGTCGCGGGCGAGCCGGCTCGGGGTCTTCTCGCGGCACTCGTCGTAGTACTTGCCGGTCTCGCTCGCGAGCGCCTCGGCCGTCGCGCAGTAGACGCTCGTCTTGGCACCCTCCTCGTTCGAGATCATGAAGAGCTTGGCCAGGTGGCGAAACGGCCAGGGGATCCGGCGCCACACGTCGGAGGCGACGACGCCAGGATGAAGCGAGTGTGCGGTGACGTTCGTGCCCTCGAGCTTGCGCGCGAGCTCCGCGCTGAAGAGGACGTTGGCGAGCTTCGAGATCTCGTACTCGTGCAGGCCGACGACGGTCGCCGTAGGCGCGCGCACGGCGTCGAAATCGATGCCGCGCGCCTTGTAGTGGGCCCCGCTCGCCACGGTGACGACGCGCGCCGGGGCCGACTTCACGAGCCGCTCTTTCAAGAGCAGCGTGAGCAGAAAATGTCCGAGGTGGTTCGTGCCGAACTGCATCTCGAAGCCGTCCGCCGTCGCGCCTTGATGCCCGGCGACGCCGGCGTTGTTCACGAGCACGTGCAGCGGCTCACCCGTCGCGAGGAACGTCTCGGCCGCGGCCCGCACCGACGCGAAGCTCCCGAGGTCGAGCTTCAGAAACGCGGCGCGACCCTCGCCGTGCTCGGCGCACAGGGCACGGACGATCGGCATCGTGCGCTCCTCCGAGCGGCCCGCGAGCCACACCTTCGCGCCAAGCTTGCAGAGCTCGACCGCCGTGACACGGCCAATCCCGGTGTTCGCCCCGGTGACGAGGCAGGTGAACCCTTCGCGAGAATCGTTCGGCATCGCTTCCTATCCCTCGTCGCGTCGTTCCGTCGCCGCCGCAACCTCTCGTCGCGTCGTTCGGTCGGCGGGGCGTCTGCTGCGCGCCGCCGCTAGCCCTCGCCCTCGGCCTCGGTCGGCTGCGTGATCTCGAAGCGCGGCGCGGACGGTGGCGCGTCGTCGCTCGCGAGTCCGATGTCGTCCGCGTCGACGAACTCACCGTCCTCGAGCAGATCCGCGGCGCGCGCACCCGAAGCGTGCACCGTCGCGTCGAACCCGACGGCTGCTGCCCCACCGTGCGACGCGTTCGCATGCGGCGCTGGCGCGTGAGCCGGATGCGCGTGAGCCGCCTGCGCGGGTGCGACCTGGCCTGGGTAGTACGCCGCCTGAAGCTGGGCCGCCTGAAGCTGGGCTGCGTAGGCCTGCTCGGCTTGCAGCTGCGCGGCGTACGCATGTGCCGCGTGGAGCTGCGCGGCATATTGAGCGGCCTGGTGCGCTGCATATTGCGCCGCTTGTTGTGCTGCGTAGTGAGCCGCTTGCTGTGCCGCTTGCTGCGCTGCCTGCTGGTGGGCCGCGTATTGGGCGGCGTAGTGGGCTGCCGTCTGGGCCGCCTGCTGCACTGCAAGCTGGGCCGCGCTCTGGGCCGCGCTCTGGGCCGCGTGCTGGGCCGCGTGCTGGGCCGCG
>SXGR01128307.1_pt1 | contig 13478 bp, 10 predicted proteins | sample 3174711 | NCBI WGS metagenome assembly SXGR01 (sample SAMN11356860, study PRJNA531348) | freshwater metagenome | isolation source: freshwater sample F1-60 | place: China: Fuxian Lake, Yuxi | collected 2017-12-25
CGTGAAGCCGACGCACGCGAAGGAAAACGCCACCTGCCGGTGCATCTGCACGAGGAGGGGCGAGGTCTCGATACCCGCGGCGCGGTGGGCGCGCAGCTCGGCGGTGAGCTGGCGGAAGGTCATGTTGCTGATCGAAGGCTTAGCCGCGGCGGTGGTGAGCTTTTGGAAATCCACGGCGATGGTCAGTTCGCCGGCGGCGGGCGTCTCCCATTCGCCGAAGCTCGGCGGAGCATTGGTCGCGCCATCCGATTCGCGGGTGCGGAGGGCGATCTGCGCATCGAACAGGCGGAAGAGATAGCGGTTGCTCGCGGCATCATATTTCACCTGCCCGCGCGGGGCGCGTGTGCGTTGGACCAACTCGCCGCCTTCGAGGCGGTTGAGCAACACGTTCTCCAGATGTTCGCCGCGCTTTTTGCCGACGTACACCACGTAGCCGGGCAAGTCCGTGAGGAAGCTGTTTTCCACGAGAAAGGCCGTCGGATCGGCTTTGCCGAGGCGGAAGAGAAGCTCGCGATATTGCACGCGGCACCGCGGCGCGAGATCGAGATTCACCCACGCGCAGAGCGCACTGAACCCGAGGCTCAACGCCAGCACCGGTGCGACCAGCGCCACGAGACTCACGCCGCCCGCGCGCGCAGCGGTCAGCTCCTGATCCGCGCTCAGCCGGCCGAAGACGAGCAGTGTGGCCGTGAGCAGGCCCATCGGCAGCGAGAAGGCGAGCACGAAGGGGAGCAGCAGCGAGAAGGCTTCGACCAGGCCCCCGAGCGTGGCCTGTCGGCTGACGAGCAGCGCGATCATCTCGCGCAGCGCGTTGCCGAGCAGCAGCACGAAGGTGAGTACCGCCACACAGAGCGCCAGCGAGGCCAGTATCTGGCGCGTGATGTACAGATGAAGCGTCCGCAAGCGCGGGCAACCTAACGGAGGGCCGCCGCGATGTCACGCTTGCACGCCACGGTTTTGGTTGGCTTTTCGCAGGCTGCGCGGTTTGATGGGGCCGCCCGATGGACGACGACCAGTTCTACCAAACGGTGGCCGAGGAGTTGCGCGAGAACCGCATCAACGACGCGCTTTGGACCAAAGCCATCGCCCGCAGCGGCGGCGATCCGAACAAGACCAAGGCGCTCTATATCCAGATGCGCGTCTCGCAACTCACGCAGGAGGATCACCGCCAGCGTGTGTACGAGTCCGACGTTCAGCCCGAACCGGTGTCGGACACGCTTCTGGAAAAGATTGAAGCGAAGTTTGGTCCGAAGTGGGCGCGAGTAGCGTCCCACGCGGCGAAGCTCGCGGCCGTCGTCGTGCTCATCATCGTCATCCTCAATGCGCGCAAGATCGGTCCGTGGTTGCGCGGACTGATCGGCTTCTGAACGGGTGCCCTCAGCGAGTTCCACTCACCACCGGAGTGTCACGGCCGCGCGCTTGCGCGCCGACCGCATCCCGGTCTCCAAAATCGCCTGTTATTTCCTTAGTTCGACAGGTCAATTTTTTCGACATGGGTTTCTTGCTTCAAGTGTACCCAGTCGACAATTTCACCATCGGGCACGTAACCAGATACCAACTGTTGCAGTATCGAGCGAACACCGCCGACGTCGTTGAGGGCCAGTGCCATTTCCAGTGCATGGAGTTTTGACTTGAGATCAACCCAAGGCAAAAACTCCTCATGAGCCTTCATGATTCTGGGGTGGGCGGTAGGCTTCGGATTGTCACCGATCAGTAACTCTTCGAAGACCTTCTCACCAGGGCGGAGACCCGTAATTTTAATTTCGATGTCACCTTCAGGATGGGTTTCATCTTGAACGGTCAAGCCGGAGAGCTCAATCATCCGCCGCGCCAGATTCACGATCTTTACAGGCTGCCCCATGTCCAACACGAACACATCTCCCCCTTTGGCCATGGCTCCGGCTTGGATCACCAATTGGGCAGCTTCCGGAATGGTCATGAAGAAGCGAGTGACGTCAGGGTGAGTCAGTGTTATGGGTCCACCATCACGGATCTGCTGGCGAAACTTGGGTACTACCGAACCAGAGGATCCCAACACGTTACCGAAGCGGACCATAGTGAATTTCGTATTCTGGTTGTTGGCCGCCAGCGCTTGCAGCACCATTTCAGCGAGGCGCTTGCTCGCGCCCATGATATTGGTCGGGCGAACGGATTTGTCGGTGCTAACCAAGACGAAGTCAGAAACGCCGTTCTCTGCCGCAGACTGCGCGACTTTCAGTGTGCCCAGTACATTGTTCTTGATGCCTTCGGTCGGGTTGTGCTCCACCAACGGCACATGCTTATAGGCGGCCGCGTGATACACCGTATCTGGCCTCCATGTGGAAATGATCTTCCGCATCCGATCCTCGTCTTGTACAGACGCCAGCAGCGGGACTAGCACTGCTGCGCGGCCGGCCAGCTTTTTCTCCAACTCTTGATGAATGGCATACAAAGCGAATTCGTTTTGCTCGATCAGCAGGAGTTTTTTTGGGCCAACGTTTAGAATCTGACGACATAACTCGCTGCCGATAGAGCCGCCAGCACCCGTTACCAACAATACTTTGCCAACGATATTCTTGTTCAGAAGGATGTGGTTTGGGGTAATAGGCTCACGTCCGAGCAGATCATCGATGTCCAGCTCACGCAGGGCGGAGATGCCGACTTTACCTTGGGCTAGTTCAGTCACGCTAGGCAGGGTTTGAACTGACACGTGGGCGGCTCGAACTTGGGCCAAGATCGCGTTTCGGCGCTTGCGAGCGACGCTAGGTAAGGCCAGTAACACATCGCTGATATGAAGCGTCGCGACCAACTGAGACAGGTCTGCCGGGTTGTAAACGGGGTGGCCATTCAGCACATGCCCGTGCAACCGATCGTCATCATCCAAGTAACCTTTCACCTGCATCTCGTGGCTGTTCGCCATGGCGGCAGCCAGTTGTCTACCGGCGGTACCGGCGCCGTAAATCAGTACCTTGGGCCGGGCCGCATGGCGTAGGGTGCTCCGGTACATTCCGCCGAGCCAGTAGCGCGCCAATGCCCGCGATGCGCCGATGGCGAACAACAAAAGCAAGGGCTGAATTAGGCCTATGGTGCGTGGCACGCCAGGGATACCTATCGCCGTGAATACCGAGGCATATATCAAGGCATAAATGACTGAGGCTTTGGCGATCGTCAGGAGCGCGGGCCAACCGGCATAGCGAAAAATAGCGCGATAGAAACCGAAAACGACGAATATGGGTAACGCGATTATTAGCGAACCGAGCATCGCGGCCCATGGAGTGAACACGGCATCATTGAAAATACTAACAAACGTGTCCAAGCGCAGATAGAAAGCCAGCGACACAGTCAGTATGCACAAGCTGGCGTCTACCAAGAGGACGAGGATCTGCTTGGTGCCGCGGGGCAGCGACAGGGCCGGCGTAGCAAGTTTGTGCAATAGCATTTTGATCCCTCTTTAGTGGGAAACATTTTCACGATGAAACACCTTAACTAAGGTGATCCAGAGTATCTTGAGATCGAATAGGCAGGACTGCCGCTGTAGGTATTCAAGGTCGAAGCGCACCTTCTCTTCAACGGATAGTTCGTCGCGGCCGTTGATCTGCGCCAATCCAGTGAGGCCTGGTAGAATTTCGTGTATACTATGCTGCGTACGCAAAGCGATAAGGTCGTCTTGGTTGAACAGCGCGGGTCGCGGCCCAACAAATCCCATGTCGCCCACGAGAATGCTCCAAAGCTGCGGCAATTCATCGAGGCTGGTTTTCCGCAAAAAAGAGCCTACGGGTGTGAGGTAGCGCCCGGAATCTGTCATCAGATGCGAGGCAACGTTCGGTGTGCCGAGATGCATGGTGCGAAACTTTGGCATCTTGAAGAGCCTATTGTGCCTGCCCACGCGTGATGACCAGTGGAATGCGGGTCCCTTTGACGTAGCCCGCACTAGTAGCGCGATGAGCAGTATGGCCGGCAAGAAAAAGATCAACGCGAACAAAGCGCCGATCCTGTCCAGCAAGATTTTTGCAAAGGCATTCAACATGCTGGATCTCACATCTTGTGATCGCGGCAGTAGATTCCGATAGACGCTCAGTGTTTTCGCGATCACCAGCTCGGAACGGAACTCTTGCGCCGCAATTTCACGACTACGCTCACCCATCCTCTCGCGCAAGGTTGGGTCGCACAACAACTTGTTGATAGCTTCGGCTAGAAGAGGGACGTTGCGCGTGGGCACGAGAAAGCCGTTGTCGCCGTCCTTGACCACTTCACGGCAACCGGGGGTGTCGGTGGTCACGATTGGCAGGGCGCATGCGGCTGCTTCTAGGAGCGATTTCGGAAGTCCTTCCCGATAGGAGGGAAGACACATCACATCGATTTCGCTCAGTACCTGAGGGATATTTTCGCGCCAGCCCCACCACTCGACACTTTTCTTGCCATGCCAGCTACGCAATACCTCTTCGGTGATCGAGGTAGGGTTCATGGGGTCAGGGGAGCCGACTAGAACAAAGCGCGCCACTACGCCCCGATCATGCAGGACGTGTGCGGCCGCTACGAATTCGTTAACCCCCTTGTCGCGCAACATGCGTGCCACGAAGGCTACTACAGGAACCGGGTTTTGTTTTGCCGAGGGTCTAAACTTGTCCAGATTGATACCAGCACCACGAATTAGAACCGCATCCGAGGCGCTGACCGCATCCCATTGCACGAAGATTTTCAAATCATCGCCGTTTTCGAAAATGACACGGCTGCGGCGTGGATTCGCCAGTATCCTGTAGGCAATGTATATGAATGGGCGCAACAGATACGCGCGCCAATCGTGGGCGGAAAAAATGTAGCCCATTCCGATGGGCGCATTCACGATCGCGGTCACACCCGTTAGGAGCGCAGCGGCGGTTCCATAAAGTATCGGCTTGGGCGACACGTGATGGACGATGTCCGGTCGCTCCCGGCGGTATAGCGTGATAATCTGCCAGAACAGGCTCAGCTCCTTGATGGGATTGGCGCTACGCCGCTCGAGTTCGTGTCCAATGAAGCGCAGACCGGCCGCGCGAATCTGTCCGCCGTGTTCTCTTTCACGGGCCACAATCAAGACCTCGTAGCCGGCTTCTTGGGCGGCGATAGCACGCTCGATGAAGTGCGAACAGAAGAACCAGTCCTCAGTCAGCAGGAAAAGAATCTTTGCTTTCGACATGTTAGGCGGCTGGCTTGTGGCGCAGCTGCCTGAAAAGCCCGGAAAACATCGGTGCGGGGAGCAGGCGATGCAAGGCTAGCCAGATCAGATATAACGCCAAAGGATAGCGGGAGGGCTTGTCCGCCCATTTGCGCCACAGTGGGATCAAGCTCCGCCAGTGATAGAGAGCCTTGTGCCGAGCTTGGATTTCCGACCATAAGGTGCCATGCCGCCGGTTTGATTTTGAAATGAGCATGCCGCTGCTACTGACGCGGTAGTGGAAAAGCGGCCGAGTCACGTGTAGGCCGTAACAGCCGAGCACTCCGAGCCGGATGTTGAATTCCCAGTCCTCGTAGCCTTGGCGCATGCTTTCGTCGTAACCGCCGGACATAGTCCAGATATGTTTGGGCATGAAAAGGCAGTATGGTAGCTGATTCAGCGACAGCTGCTCGAAGAAGTTGCAGTACGCCTGCAGCAGGCCGGAGGCTTCGCCTTCAAGTCTGATGTCGCAATAGGCGTAGGCCGCGTTCGGCGCAGATTTGAGAGCCTGGAACATGATCGCAAGTGTTTCGGGCTCGATCCAGTCGTCGGCGTCCAGCGGCAGTACGTATGCACCATGGGCGGTGCGGAAGCCGGTGTTGCGTGCGGCGGGCAGGCCGGTATTGGATTGACGAACAACAGTGACCCCTTCCAGTGCAGCTAGCACGGTGCAGGTATGCGGGTCGTTGGAACCGTCGTCCACGACAATGATTTCGAGATTCGGCCAGGTTTGCGCCTTGACCGAGGCGATCGTCTGCTCAAGCGTGATGCCGCTGTTGTAGCAAGGAATGACGACGCTGATAAGTTCCATGTGCTGCATTATCGCTGGCGGCAGTCGGCCCAGATTTCTCCCCACAGGGTGAAGGTTTCAGCGGCATGCAGACCTGCTTTGGCGAGTTCCGTATGGAATTCCTCGAGGCTGTGTTCGATCTTGTGGTCATCATCGGAGAAATAATTTATGCCGAGGTCGCGCCGCAGCGGCATCTGCCAGTCGCGCTCAAACAGGGGAACGCGGATTAGGCAGCGTGTCGCTTGGCTTGCTCTCAGCAGGTCTTTTAAGAAACCGGTGCGGTCGGCGATATGTTCAAGCACATTGGACAGGACGACGACGTCCCAGCCGCCCATCGGTACTTCCTGAGTGGCGTCCCCTTTGACGAACGAGAGATTGGGAGGGTTGTCGGCTGCGCGGGCCAGGGCCAGACGTGGCTCGTTCAGATCTATGCCTAAAACCGTACTGCGTGGGCGTTCTCGGGCAATGCTGCGTGCTACCGCGCCGCAGCCGCAACCCACATCCAGCACTCGTCGGCCATCCTCAATACGTTCGATAAAGAAGCGGTGGTATCGGGTCAGGCGGTGTTTGGGGTGTTCGCCTTTTCCGTAAGCTATCGAGCGTTCATTGATGACCCACTCGAGCCTGTCCTTCAGTGCGAGTAGCCGGCGTAATCCGTGCGCAGGTTCAGGTGCGCGCGAATCCAAGACAAACAGACCAGTCATGAGACCGGTACGCAGGCGGTCGGGGAGGAGGCGCCAGATCCGTGCGATTAGGTTCGCAAGGCACAGCAACACGGACTTCACTTCCGGAATTCTAGCAGGCGCTGGAAGACCTGACAATGTCGTTCTATCCAGCGTGTGATTTCAAATTCGGATTCGGCGCGTTGACGCGCCGCGCCACCCATGGCGGCGGAGTTTTTGGCAATTTTTACCATGCCGCCGCCGATGACTTCGGGGCTGGGCGTATGTGCGGGGTCTTCCCAGCTCTCGGGCACTGGCATACCCACGCCCGCATCTGGCCCCACCTGTTCGGGGACACCGCCACTGATGGAATAGAGCACAGGTAAACCGCAGGCCATGGCTTCCAGTACCGTGTTGGGACAGGAATCGCGATACATAGTCATGATATAGGCATCGGCGGCCTGATAAATCGCCGCTGCGGTTTCCTGAGTGTAGGCGCCAAGAAAATCCACGTACCCGTCGATGCCGAGCCTTTGCGATAGGCGCCGGCTCGACTCAAGGGCCGTATTCTCAACCCGGCCTGCGATCAGCAGCCTGCATTTCAGCCCAGCATCGTGGGCCGCGCGTAGTCCTGCAATTGAGCTTTCGAGACGGTAGGCAAGGTGCGCGTCTATCCTGCCCGTGATCAGGAAAGTAAAGGGACGTTCGCCGCGCTGTAGGACGGGGCGGAAGCGTTGCTGTGTGTCAATCGCGTTGAACAGTATCTCACCCGGCCCTTCGCGGACGCCGAGAAACTGGTCCGCAGCACGCCGACAGAACTCGCTTTGCCAGAACACGTGATCAGCACGATGATACGCAGCCGCCATGATACGGTTCATTTTCTTCCAGTCTCCGGCATACCAGCCCGAATAGAACACGCCATTTTGGTTGAGAACGATCGGAATGCGTCGCATCTTCAGCCAGTCGAGAGCAGTGGCAGAAAGATATGGGGCGTTGGACAGGAGGTATACGAGGTTGTAATGCCAACGGCTCTCTGGAAAGTACTCGGAAAGGCGCTTTACCTTGACCCGAGGGCCACCCAAATCGCCACTTCGCGCGCCGCCATAGAAAAGCCGGATCGGTCCGCTGCCGCCTGATGTCACCGAGGAGGCGACAACATTCGCTGTCTGCGCGGAGCGCCAGCAGGCACGCATCAGGTGCTTCCCCCAAGAGTCGCTTCGCAGTGTTGTATTCATCCGTCTTGGCCACCTAGGGCATTGATTGGAATCCGAAAGCTTATCTTTCGATCGGCCACCCTCCGGTTTACTTGGCAACGTCCGGATGGCCGTCATCGGGTCGGCGCGCCACCGCTAGGATCATGTGGGCAACCCAAGTGCCTGGCAACAATGGTGCGAGAACGGCGGCAAGAGCACGGGTCAGGAGCCATCCATAAGGCAGGCCGAAATCGTGATGAAGCATGCGGAGGACTCCTTGGCGCTTGTGGATTGGGAGCACTGAGAGCACGTGAAATCCGCCGATCTCGAGTTCTCTCGCCAGTTCGGTCCGAGTAAAGCGGTACTGGTAGAAGCGTACTGGCTCGCCATTGTTCGCAGTTGGCTTGCCATTGCCACGTATGGCGTGGCGGAGGTTGTCCATGGGAACCGAGACGAAGAGCATCCCGCCGGGCTTGAGTACTCGATGGGCTTCCCGTATGCAGTCTTGCGGTCCGGCTTCGAAATGCTCGAATACGCCCCAAGAAAAGTAGGCATCAAGCTCGCCATCACCAAAACTGGTCTGACGTATGTCACCGGACCTGAACTCGGCCTCCGGAAAGTGCTCTTTTAGTTGAGCGATTGTCTTGTCACTAATGTCGAGTCCGATGGGGCGAAAGCCCTGTTGACCAAGCGCCAGAACCCAGTCGCCGAGACCACATCCGCCGTCGAGGATACGGGATCCCTTGGTGAGGCGCGCCAGGTGGGGTGCCATCAAACGGTACTCGTCTTGGCGCAACACCTTATCCATCCTGCCTTGTGGCCCGCCCTCCTGTTCCCAGATGCGGGTCCAGTGGCTGGCGATGAAATCGGTTTCGCCAAGGTCGGCCGTATCGGCGGCCGACATGTAGTCCTTACGCATATACGTATCTTGGATAGATTTTCATCCACGTAACAACAATTTCGGGCTGCGATGGCGCGTTGGTTAGCCCATGGCAGTCATGCGAAGACGGCGAGAGGCATCGGCTCATCACGATTGCAAAGCCGGTTGATAAACCTTAAACCAGTGCTCTCTGCCTACGACATTCCAGTCCGTCACCAAAGCTGCCTCGCGTGCCCGTTCGCGGAGCGCCGCGAGATTGCCGCCATGCAGGATCTGCATCGCCTTGGCAGCAATTACCGATGACATTTCGCCACTAACCAGTCCACCGGTCACGCCGTCCCGGATCAAATCGGACGCCATGCCCACTGAAGTTGAAACCACGGGCACGCCACTCGCCATTCCTTCCATGATACCCTTGGGACCACCTTCCTCACGGGAGGTTACCAGATACAAATCCAGCGCATGGTAACAGTCCGCGATTTCAGGCTGATTCTTGACATAGGTATGAACGAAAGGGATTCGCCGGCGCGCCAGTTCCGCCTTGACGTAGCCGCGGGCCGGACCGGTCAGAAGGACGGCGATAGGCAGGTCGCGCGCCATTTGCCCGACCGCTTCGACGAATAGATCAGGCCCCTTGATAAGCTTCGGTTCCATGCCGTCACCCCAACCTATCCCATCCTTCTGGAATGACCCAATGACGATCTGGTCGCCGCGAAATCCAAACCTTGCTCGCGCTTGCTCGCGTTCGAATTGAGTCGGCAATCGGAATGCCTGCGTATCCACACCGATAGGAATGCGCACCAGCTTTTTCCGAGGCACTCCCCAAGCCAGAAGCCTTTGCTCTGTCAACGAAGCGGCAGTGATGACCGTGGTAAGCGCTGGCACGCTCTTCATGAACAGATCGATATGTCGTGCTACCTCGGGCCCGTCTTCGGGTTTGCCGTGGAAGAAGGAGGCCGCAAAGCGGTTGCGTTTCGAAAGGTGAGGCCCCCAGTCCAGCCACATGTATTGGGAGCCGAAGTGCACAACCTGCGGTCCGATAATACGGTGAGCTGCATCCGTCACTTCGACGGTGGAGTTTTTTGTGATAGCATTAACCACATCGCGGATGTGTTTTCCCTCCCAGCGTATCGCCCAGTCGGCCTTTTCCACCACATAATTGACGGGCACATTGCTCCCTCCGGCGAGTCCAGAGTGGCTGCCGATTCTCCAGCTCGCAGCCTTGGCCCAGTTTCTGAGGGAACGGAGTCTGTCCTTTAGCATAGGTTCAGGCAATTACGATGAAGCTGGCCTCTTACATGGGCAACTGATTCCGAAAGACCTTCCAGGGAGAACGCCAGAGCCGGCGCGCTTGGGCGATCTGTTGGCGTCTGCTCAGCAACTGTTCGAAAAGTTTGTGATAAGCCTGCATGGTGCGCAGCGCGGTATGCGGGTAATCCGCCATCTCGGGCACCAAGCTGCTATAAACAGTTATGTAATGCGCTAGCGCGGTCTCGAGATCGTCGGCATTAAAGCCAACGCCATAACCATCGCAATATTCGGGCAGACAACCACTGCGCCTGTATAGCAAGGGAAGACCGCAGAGCGCCCCTTCGTTCTGGTGATTCCCACCGGGCTCATTGATTGAGGCGGTGATATAGCCATGATGATGCCGCAGTTCGTCGGCCAGCTGCTGACCGTCGAGAGGAGCCACATGACGAGCATGCTTGAAGCGGAAGCCGGCTGGCAGGTTTCCAATGTAGGTAAACTCCACGCGTCCTTGCCATGCCGGCATGACGAGCATTTCATCCAGCCGGGTATACACGTCGAACCCCTTCATCCAGTGGTTACCCCAATGATGTGTAACCAGTTTCAGGGGACCGGTACCGCTCCACGGTTGATGGCCCTCGGCATGGAAGATACGGTTGTCGGCGCCATTGGTAATGACGCTGCTGGAGGCACCGTCGCGACGATCCCAGAGGTCAAGATCGCGTAGCCAACTACCTACGAATACGGTGTGGTCGGCGCAATAGTTGGTCATCCGCAATTTTCGGTTCATCCCCTGGCCGTTCTTACGTTCATCGCATTCGTTGATGCGATGAACTACGACGGCGCGCGGGCTACGGGTCATTAGATAGCGTAGCACTCCGCCTGTCGTGAATGTGACATTGGGGTGCCACCAGCGCGGATCCATGAGCAGGATAAGGTCCAAGTCCGAATCGTCGAGAGTATCGTGGACCGTATGACCAGCCGAGGTCATGGATTCGGTCAGGGACTTGACGAAACGGTTGCCACCGCCCCATGGGCCTGTAGTTGTGCGGAATCCGATCGCGAGTTTCATCGCGGCGATGCGGTGATGTGTGCTCGGTATGGCCCCATGCCGCTCATGGGGAGACCTTGTCTCTCAGCGCCCGTAAAGGGCGCTTGATCATCCCGACGATGTCCTGCCCGAAGGCGCGAATGCGATCTTGGGTGGTGGGAAACACGGTCCAAGAGGGCTGGTTTAGATAGCGGTCGCATGCGTCGTAGAAATCGACCGAGAGCGGATCGATGCGGAAACGATGCTTCATAGAACCGCGCTGATGCGCAATCAGCGGTTGCCCGCCGAACTGGAATTCGTCATGGTAGGGGTTGCAACCCTTCAAGGCTTTGGATTCTGGGCTGCCGGGCTTTATTATTTCAAAGGCAAGGTACGGTATTTTATGTTCGTGCAGATATAGAGGAATCTGCCATCCAACATCCTTCAGCAATCTACTTCCTATTGGCAGATTAAAAATACTGGACAACTCGATGCTTGCCACGTCGATGCAGTTCTCCTTGTCCGGGATAACTGTAAGCCTTGAAAAATCATAGCGAGGGGACAAGGCCATCCAAGTTGCGGTCGGTATTCTCTTGTATGTCTGAAAATCTCCGTTACCTGAACTGAAGCCCCCCACCGTCTCATAAGGGACTCCGACAATTCCGTAAGAACTCGGCTTCAAAAGCAGATCGTCGAGTAGTAAATCCCAACCATTTCTCAACATGACGATGTCGGTGTCCGATATAATGTTAATTTCGTCAGCAACGAGGTTTGTAATTGCCGTGTCGATCGATTTCGCGTGGCCCATCGATCCGCGTCCGAACTCCATCGGAATTGCTTGGCACCCCCCCCCCTCATTTTGGCTGAACGCTCTATACGATTGACCATCTAGGCAGTATGCATAGAAGCGCAGCCTAGACGAATTGCTACAGAGGCCGATGTAGCTCTCGCGAACGTAGTCGAAATAGCGCTTCGAGTTGCTCGATACCGTAACGTGGATGTTAATATTCATCGCCATCGCGCTGCCTCGAAAATTCAATGCTGGTCATATTTCCTCTCGGATCTGATTAAGGCAGTGGTAGTTCAGTGCACGAAATAGAATAAACTGTACGAGGCCGAGTCGCTCTAGTCATCAGAGCGCTAACGCCGTAGCCAATATGTTGTTGTTATCAACGATGAGATTATTCTTCATGATCTCCCTAATGGTTCTCTTGCCGTTCCGTCGAGGCGCTCTGCTGGAGGAGCGTAACTTGGCCATGGCCTTCAAAGTTCAGAATCGTATCAGCCGCTGTCTTCAAAGCTTCGCGATGCGTGACTGCGACGATGGTGATCGAGCCGCGCAGGGCTTGGATGGTGTCGACGATTGCGCGCTCCGATTCGCTGTCTAGATTGGATGTGGCTTCGTCGAGGAGCAGCAGGCGCGGACGCCGCAGTAAAGCACGCGCAATCGACAGCCGCTGCTTCTGGCCGGCCGACAGCCCCGCGCCATGTTCGGCGATGTGGTGGTCCAAACTGTCCGGTAAGCCTTTGACGAAGTTGCAGTGCGCCTGCTCAAGCGCCTCGAACAATTGCGTGTCACCGATTTCCTTCTCTTGTCCGAACATCAAGAAATCGCGTATGGTGCCCGAAATCACGAAAGGATCTGGGCCTACATACGCGGTGACGGATAGAATCTGCTGGCGGACATCCTTGAGATCATGGCTGCTTCCGGAAAAGTGCACGATGACCCTACCTGTTCCCGGTGCAACCAGTCGACAAAGCAACAGGAGCAGCGTGGTCTTGCCAACTCCGGAGGGCCCGAGTACCACCGTGGTGCTGCCGGCTGGAAACTCGATGCTGGCGTTCGATAGAACCGGGGGAGACTCACCCCATGAGTAGCTGACGTTTTGCAGCGAGAGCCCGACAGCATTCGGTGCCGCGAACTGTGCATGGCCCTCCTCTATTTCCGCATTCATGCGCACCCGGTCCGGCAGGAATTCCTTCCTGTGCCAGTCTACGAGTACATTGAGACGGGGCCAGTTGCCGCGGATATTGGCGGTGACTCGGGCTACATCGGATAAGGTCTGGAAGAAGCGCATGACTAGGTAGAGGTATGCCACCAAGGCGCCCTTGTCTTGGCTGAACACCCCGCTGCCCTGAGTAGCGATAAACACGACGACGACAAGACCGAGTACCTGTGGAGCTACACTTCGTGTTGATGCTAGCGAATAGTACTGGCGCGACGAACGTTCGTAGTTGCCGATCAGTCTGCGCTGCCCAGCAACCTCTAAACCGAGGATACCGTGGATATGCAGGAAAATTGAATTCTTCACGCCGCGCATCAACCGGTCGGAAGCGCTAGCCAGTGAGTACTGGATTGTCTCGGATGCACGCGTGAGACTGCGATCTAGCTGGCGATGCAGCGGAGTTGCTAAAAGCAGCAGAAGCACAACGATACTCGTCAGGGCCGGGGAGTAATACAGCAGGGTCACGATCAAGGCTAGGATCATGAAAATGCGGCCC
>SXGR01384805.1_pt1 | contig 13478 bp, 15 predicted proteins | sample 3174711 | NCBI WGS metagenome assembly SXGR01 (sample SAMN11356860, study PRJNA531348) | freshwater metagenome | isolation source: freshwater sample F1-60 | place: China: Fuxian Lake, Yuxi | collected 2017-12-25
CGCAACCAGCGCTGGCAACGGCACCGGCAGCTGGGCCGCTACTGTGGGGTTGATTGCTAGTGCGTAGGGAAAAACCGCCAGCGTGCCAAGTACTCCGGCAACGGTCCAGAAGGCGGCCAACCGAGCGTTCTGCACGGGTCGAGTATTACTTGGGACCGCCGGCTTGTAAAGTACCGGTTTGGGACTGCTGCCAGCAGAGTGAGCGGCACCACGTCCGCCACGTTAAATTCTGTGCCAACCCCAAAAGTAGCTGTGCTGCATACGGAATTGGAGTTTGATCAGACCTTGGGCTTGGTATTCCTCTGCATAGGAATGGCACACGCGGCGCAGCGTGAGTAGGCGCAGTGCAGCTGCTGGCGGAGCGCCCTGAATGTTTAGGGCTGCTAATGCTGGCCTGCAGAAGTTGGGTAATTTCTGATTGTGACGCTCAGCGTACCTTTCGGAATATCCAACAAAAGTGATCGTTGACTATTAGGTAATGGCGGGGTGGAGGTTAGCGCAAATTGGTACTTGACAAAAGCGGTCCAGCGGTTATAGTTTGCAGGTGCTTGCAAGCCTGAATTTCCTATCCGTCGTTTTCGCTCGCAGCCTTAATCTCTCAGGAGGAGGATTACCATGTCTAGTATAGCTCCCGCAGCAAAGGAGACGGGCCGGCCCAGTCATGGCCGCCCGCCAGTATGGCTTCGGTCTTCTCCCCTACACGCCGCAGCCTCGTGCCTGAATGTGCAGTCGTTGAGGCGTTAATGCTTTTGACTATTCGGCACCCGCGGAATCTAGGGTCGTCCCGTTGAAGAGAGAGTAGGATCATGATGATGCTGCACTTCTGAATGACAAACCTAGAGGCCCCGTATTTTAAGTGATGGGATTAGCCCGGGCAAAGAACGAAAATGTTATTGAATATTTTGAAGTTCTTTACCGGGGTGACCGTTCGCGGTTTATGACTGAGAGCAAATGATTGGCTACTTTTATTTCTCGCGCGATTAGTTCAAAATGGCGCCGAAAAGTGGGCTGCGCCATTGAGCCTTACCTCTACATAGCTCCTGCTTTTTTAATTTTTATTTGTTTTATGTTTATTCCACTTGGTTTTTCTTTTTTCCTAAGCTTTACAAATTGGGATATGATCTCTCAAGGGGCGAAACTCATCGGTTTTAATAATTACATCCGCCTTTTTAATGATGAGGGTTTTTGGAAAGCTGCCTTGAATACTGGCATTTTTACTATTGGGATAGTTCCTACCCAAATGACTCTGGCGTTGGGAATTGCCCTTTTACTGAATAACCGCATTCGATTCCGAGGTTTATTTCGCTCAGTATTCTTTCTTCCGGTTGTTGTTCCAATCACCGTTGCAGCAACTGTATGGTTATTCATTTTCTCGCCAAGTTACGGCATTATGAACTATTTGCTTGGCTTGATTGGAATTTCTCCGATCAGCTGGCTTAACGATCCAAATTGGGCGTTACCAGCATTAATGATTCTTGCGGTTTGGACAAATTTTGGCTACTTCACCGTGATTTTCCTGGCTGGTCTGCAATCCATTCCTGAAGAACTAAAAGAAGCCGCTTCAATTGATGGCGCTAATCATTGGCAGGCTTTCTGGAAAATCACATTTCCATTGCTTAGCCCAACCTCATTCCTTGCTCTTATTATGTCAGTTATTGGTGGTTTTCAAATTTACCAAACAGTTGTTTTAACTACAAACGGCGGTCCGGCCGGTGCAACCGATGTTATTGTCTTTCATCTTTACCGTACCGCGTTTGAATATTTTGATATGGGATATGCCTCAGCAATGGCTTATATCCTCTTTACTTTCCTATTCATATTAACCCTGATCCAATTCCGTTTTGTCGGTTCGCGAGTGCATTACCGCTAAGGCTCATAATGACTAGTCAAAAATTCCCTCCTTTTCAGGCTTTCATAACCAGCAATAACTTGCAAAAGTTCATTATTTCTTTTGTTTTATCTGTCGGAGCGTTGGTGGTTGCAGCCCCATTTATCTGGATGTTTTCCACAGCCTTAAAAGAAACTCGTCAGGTGTATCAGCTGCCACCCCAACTAATCCCGCCGGTTTTACATTGGGAAAATTTTTTACGTGCCTGGAATGGCTCAAATTTTCCACGCTATTTCTTAAATAGTGCTATTATGGCTACAACAATTTCTCTTGGCCAGGTTATCACAGGCTCATTGGCGGCTTTTGCTTTCGCACGAATGCAATTCAAAGGTAAAAATATTCTGTTTTACCTTGTGCTTGGCACGATGATGATCCCCAGCGAAATGCTATTAATTCCGAATTTCGTAATCATTAATGCCCTGAAATGGACTAATTCATACCTGGCTTTAACTGTACCTTTCATGGCTGGGGCATTTGGTATCTTCATTCTACGTCAGCACTTCATGACAATACCACAAGAGCTTGAAGATGCAGCCACCATCGATGGTTGCAGCCGTCTGCGATTTCTTACGAATATTGTTCTTCCCATATCAAAACCCGCTTTTGCAACAGTTGCTGTATTTACGTTTATTAACCATTGGAATGCTTATATATGGCCATTGATCGTCACTCGCGATGATTCAATGCGGACCATTCAAGTTGGTTTGGCAGTCTTTAAGGATGCCCAGATGGGCGGGGGGAGTCCTGATTGGACTTTGCTCATGGCAGGATCAACGATAACTCTTATCCCAGTTTTGCTCATTTATGGATTTGCACAACAATGGTTCACACAGGGATATACAACCAGTGGAATCCGAGGATAAAAGCAGGTAAACGAGAGAAGAAAAGTTCCAAAAATTTTTATAGCCCAATCAACCTCTTCAAAGATCACAAAAGGAGAATACAATGCGCTAGACTATTTCAAACTAGAGAAGAAAAGTTTCAACAGTTTTATAGCCCAATCAACCTCTTCAAAGATGGCAAAAGGAGAATATAATGCGTAAATCTATTTTGTTCGTTTTGTTACTCAGCCTGCTACTGGCTTCCTGCGCGACACCGACACCACAAGCGCTACAGGCAACTCAGGTTCCTCCAACACAGGCACCCAAAACAACAACACCTCCAACTGTGGCTCCTACCACACCTCCCACTCAACCACCGGCGCCTAAGGCAGTCGAGATTGAATTCTGGCACTCACTGACGGGTGATTTTGGTAAGGTGCTTGAGCAATTGGTAAATGACTATAACAAAGCTCAGTCGGCTGTCATCGTGTGGTCGGTTTATAAGGGTAATTACCAGGACACACAAAAAGCTCTCTTGGCGGCTCTTGCAGCCAACGGCGCGCCCGCTGTTGCACAATTAGAAGTTTCATTTGCTGCCTCGATGGCTGCCAAAGGCGCTCTGAAACCTGTTCAGGATTTCTTTATGGATGCAAAAACTGGGATTTCGGATAAGGAAGCGAGCGCGATTTATCCTGGTTTCCGTGATGCTAACAGCCAGAAGGGTGTTATGTTTACCATGCCTTTTAATACAAGCATGCCGGTGCTTTATTACAATGCAGATATGTTAGCTAAAGCAAAAATCACCACTCCAGAAAATTGGGCAGATTTCCTCAAGGCCTGCAAAGATGTTACAACTAAAGACCAGTTTGGTTTCACAATTAACTCTGGTAATGTGTGGATTTATGAGGCAATGATTTGGCAAAATGGTGGGGAACTCTTCAATAAAGATTACACGAAAGCTATGTTTAATGAAGCTGCTGGCGTTGAAGCCCTAAAATCCTGGGTGGATATGTTAGAAGCTGGTTGTGGCAAGATGCAGAAATGGGATGAAGGTCGTACTGAATTCTTCACTGGTAAAGTTGCTTTCCTTGAAGACTCAAGCGGTTCTTTGCGTGGAATGCTCAAGAGCGTGAACTTCAAGATGGGCGTTTCCCATTTACCCTGGGGCAAAAATAAGGTTGTGACCATCGGTGGTGGTAGTCTCGGTCTCTTCGCGGCTTCATCAAAGGAAAATCAAGCTGCGGCATGGGATTTTGTGAAGTTTATGACCTCACCCACCGCGATTTCTCGTCTGTGCGCCGATACTGGATACCTGCCTATGACATCGCTGGCAGTAGACCTGGATCCGCTAAAGAGCACGATTGCTAAGGATGCGTTGTTTGCTAATATGCTCAAGGATCTATCCTATACTCGCCCACGGCCAATGGTCGCTAATTATGCTGAGATTCAAAACCAGATTAAAGCAGCTATTGAAAATGCGCTTTTGAAAAAGAAAACACCTCAAGAAGCATTGGATGCTGCGGCGGGTGAAGCCAACCGTATCCTAACAACTAGATAATTTACCTAAGGTAAACTGGGCCGGTGGTAATGGCCGGCCCAGTTCGATAACCAGGGAACATGACTAACAAACGCCTTCAAATCCTTTTAAGAAGTGACGATGGAATTGAATCTTCAGGCTTGTGGGGAGCTGCCGAGGCGCTATCATTTATTGGTTTTGTGACGGTTGTTGCGCCTCGAGATCAAGTTTCTGAGATAGAACGCAGCGTGCCAAGTTCCTCTGATGGCACCACTTTTCTCACCCAAATAAACTAACAAACGCCTTCCAATCCTGTTAACAAATGAGAATGGAATTGAATCTCCAAGCTTGTGGGCAGCTGCCGAGGTACTATCATTTATTGGTTTTGTGACGGTTTTTGCGCCTCGAGATCAAGCTTCTGCCACAGGACGCAGCATGCCAAGTTCCTCTGATGGCACCATTTTTCCCACCCAAATAAACGTCAAAGGACAGGATTGGACCGTTTATTCGATTGGTGGGACTCCAGCACAGGTAGTTCAGCACGGAGTTTTAGAGGTCGTGACCAGTCGTCCCGACCTCGTGGTTGCCGGAATAAACTATGGGGAGAGCCTCGGGCAAAGTATTACGATTTCGGGAAATCTTGGAGCTGCTATGGTAGCTGCTGCACTTGGGGTTCCTGCACTTGCGGTTTCGCTACAATTGCTTGAGAAAGCCCATTTTTATAACTACGAACTTCTTGACTTTTCTGCAGCTGCTTTTTTCACCCAATACTTTGCTCAAATGATCATAACTCATGGCCTTCCAGAAGGGACCAATCTTCTTGAAGTTGACGTGCCAGCTTGCGCCACAACTCAGACACCCTGGCGAATAACCTCCTTAGCAAAGCATAGGTATTACCAGCCAGAAGCAACATGGCGAAAATCCTTGAATGATGAAAGTTCAATTACATTTCATTCTAATGTAAATCCATCGGATATTTCCCATGAATCAGATATTCAGGCTGTTCTATTCGACCGTGTAGTCTCAGCCACGCCTTTGACTTTAGATATGACCGCACGAATCAATCTTGAGGGATTGAATCAAAAATGGCATAACACGAACATGAAATGAGGAGACACATGGAGTGGTTTAATGGTCAACCGCAGGATTTATTGGAAAATTGGCGATTTGGTGAGGATCCGCTCTGGGTAGATTACTAGGTATTAGGGCCAAATTTTGGCGCTCTTTCAGTATTTTTGGGCATGGAGGATGTCCTTCCAATTATGATCGGATCACGCAGTTGTGTCACTCACCTTCGCTTCACCAAAATAGCGTGGGGAATCGACTATACTCTTAATCCAAGACCGTATCCATTTATCGAAGTTCATCGTAATGATGTAATCCAAAGCCGTTACGATATCAGCAACCCACAATTATCTGCATAAAAAAGTTGATTAAAAATCATAATCCTAGCAGGTTGGTATTGATGAATAATGATGATGTCATACTTCCATGCGCAGACCTAACTGCCCTACAATCCAAGCTGGAATACGAAACCTCAATTCGGATTAAGACTCTCGATGTTAGTGCAATTGCGAGTACAAACCAATGGGTTGGCTGCGATCGTGGACTTGGGGTTTTATATGAACCCTTTTGGAATGAGTATGTTGCCAAGCGAGAAGGAGTGAACCTGATTGAATGCAAGTGGCCATCCCGTGAGCGGCATCATGACGTTGGCTCTTGTCTAGCGTTGTTGAATTCACTCGGAATTAGCGTCAATCATGTCATCCCTGAGGGAGGGCGTATGGATGATATCAGAGACACCTTGGCTTCTCAAGCCAATGTTTTGTGGTGTCCTTAGTATTTTGGTCAGACTCTGGAACGTCTGGAGAAAGAACGCGGCATAAGAATTACTGGTCGTACGCCTCTATATGGATACCAGGGAACGTTGGACTGGCTTTCAGAAGTTGATACGGCCATTGGAGGGGAAATTAATTTGGTAAATAAGGCACAATCCCAACTTGATGAAGCACGCGAGCGATTGGAACCATTGAGAAAGAGGTTGTCAGGTTTGCGTGCATTTATCAGTGGTGGCCCGGGTCGTTTGCCAGATTTATTATCTGTTATGCTTGATCTTGGAGTGGAGGTTGTTGCCTGTGCACTCTATTGGCCGCATTCAAGCTCTCAACCAACTCTAAAAAAATTACTTGGCAGGCTTCAAAATTTACCGGAAGACATTCTTGTTGCCCCGAGTTTGTACGAGATTGAGGAAATTGCCAGTCAAATCCATCCAGACTTTTGGATGGGAGGTTTTCGAGAACAACACTCCTGCAAACGTCATAAAATACCATTTATTCCCACAACAGTATATACGGCTAGCCACCAGTGTTTTGAAGGGGTTCGAAATGTAGATAGAAAGATAGAAATGGCCCTGGATGGTATGATTTTGTCGCCACCCCGTTTAGAAGTACGGAGGAATTATGAGCGTCACTACCAGCCGGGTCGAGCCATTCCTAGGCTGTGGGATTGGTGGAATATTAAAAGGTGTGTTTGGAATAGAGGGGGTAATGGCAGTAATTCACGGTCCGATGTCCTGTGCTTCTGGTCAGTGAATTGTGCCATTATTTGCGAATAAATCACCCCTGTTACCATCTACAGCGATCACGGAAATAGACGCTGTGATGGGTACAGAAGACCGTTTACGACAATCCATTCTAAGAGCAATTGAGATTTACATACCTAAATTATTAGTTGCGATTCTTTCCTGTGCAACCAGTCTGACTGGTGAAGTATATGATGCGGTGGTAAAAAGTATTGAAAAAGAAGCGGGGATACCAGTGTTGTTGTTGGTCGGCAGCGGTATAACGGCCAGTGCCGTGCTGATGCGGTCGGAAAACTAGGAGAAGATAACTTTTTAGCGACAGAAGGAATATTTTTGGAGAATATTCAGAAAAAGAAAGAAATTGCCTTGACTGAAGGCAGGAGCGAATGAATTGGATCCTCATAACTATCAAGTACTGATCGAAAAGAAAGGTCATTTGACGCCACCAAGACCATTTCATTACGAGGATATTCCTTTTAGTGTAATGGAAAAAGCCAGCAAAGTCGGTGTAGTCATGACTCATATTCGCAAGTCCCAAGCTCAATTATATTTATCATTACACGATCCCAATGGTTTTCGCGGTAATCGCATGAACCTGTCTGACAACGGAACAGTTGTGACAGAATTATGGGTCGCTCCAGATGAAGCTAGTCTTGGGGCAATTCCAGGAAATTTACCTTTAGGTTTGTGGCGAGTTCAAATGGATTGCGACCAGCTCGCTGAAGAGACAGATTATCAAATAGTTGTCTATGCTGAGTACAATCAGAGCAAAGAACCAGCCAACGTTGATTATTCAAAATTTCCGATAATAAACCAACAAGCAGGTTGGTATAAAGGTGAACTCCACGCTCATTCGACTGAAAGTGACGGGAAACATTCATATGATGAAATGGTTACTGCAGCTTTGAATGCGGGATTGAATTTTTTCTCTCTCACGGACCATTTTACTTGTAGCCAGTGGTATAAATTATCCCATTTAGAACAATCAAAAATTGCCTTACTCCATTCACTTGAAATAACCAGCCATCACGGTCATGCCAACATGCATGGTTTGAAACAATGGGTTGATGTTTTTGTAGATCGTCCTGGCTGGGATATGGAACAAGCAGCCGAATCATCGCATGCTCAAGGAGGATTATTCTGCATTAATCATGCTTTTAGTTCAGAATGCTCATGGAGAGCATATAATTTTGATTGGAGTAAGGCTGACTTGATTGAGATTTACCACAATCTGGAAGGGCCGAATAATCATTACCAGCTTGGCTTATGGGATCGGATTCTGATGGAAGGCCACCGGATAATCGGCGTGGCTGGCACAGATAGCCACAATCTTAATATTAGTATACAACGTCTGGGTTATTTAGTAACATGGGTGTACGCAAAGGAATTAAGCGAAGAGGGGATTATTGAAGGTCTTCGGAAGGGTAGAGTTTATGTAAGCCGTGGTGGAGAAATGCGGTTTTGGGCAGAAAATATTGGCGGAAATCATGCTGAAATGGGTGAAGAGTTGCTTTGCGAACATTCAAAGGTTTTATTTACGGTCCAAGTTAAAACTCAAAACGAATTACGCATGTATGTCCTGAAAAACGGTCTCTATTTTAAAAGGATTATGGTGCCCGTGTCTGATTCTTGGCAGACAATCACATTCACCGACCAACCTGATAGTGTGAGTTACTATCGCCTAGAATTTCACAAGATATTTATAGATCAAGACTTTCCTGGAATCGAGTGGAGGGATTTTTCCACAACTGATATGCTTAGTAATCCCATTTGGTTGACATAGTAGATCTACCGATAATTTTAGAATATCAAATTTCCTATAACGGCAAAGGAGGTGTTGGCAAATCTACGATTTCGGCTAATCTAGCCGTCAATTTATCGACCTGTGGAAAAAGAGTTTTAGTTGCCGGCTGCTCTCCAAAAGGTGATTGCACATACCTCTTGATGGGAAAAATGTGTACCCCAACGATATTGGATGCCATACAAAAAAAGGCAATTCACGATCCACCTTGAACGAGTGCATTCAACCTAGTGAAATCCAAAGCATTTATTGTACAGAAACAGGTGGTCCAGAACCTATATCTGGCCGTGCAGGTAGTGGAGTTTATCTGGCATTAGAGTTATTGAAAAAATGCAAAAACGTAGGAGCGACTTGCGCTTGAGTTAATCATTTACGACGTAATCGCTGATGTTGCCTGTAGCGGTTTTTCCCAGCCCATGAAAAACGGCTTCTCGAATGAGATCTTCATTGTTACAACAGAAGAATTGATGTCCCTATATGCATTGAATAACATTTGCTACGCTGTTGTAGCGATCAACGAACAATTCCACACGCATATCCGAGTTCGAGGCCTGATTTATAATGCTCGGAACGAATTTGGTGAATGCGTTTTACATCGATTTTCCGAATTTATCAATGTACCTATTATTGCCACTTTGCCTCGAAGTGTCCTCGTTCAAAAAGGCGATCTTCAAAAGAAGACGGTCGTTTCACTCTTCCGGTTTCCAATTTCTGCATAGCAATCAACGATTTAGCAAACAAGATACTTAGCCCGATTGGAGTGATTCCAAAGCCGATTGAACCCCTTTAAGCTGTTGAAACGATTTCGCTGCTGCTTAATACAGGAAATTCCTTACACCAAAGAAGAGTTGCTGCAAAAAATGATTTATTTCCAGTGGATCACATTCTAAAGGTTTCTACCAATAATCACCGACGTATTGCCATTTATGGTAAAGCTGGACTTGGGAAATCCATCACAGCTTCGAATATATGTGCTGCCTTATCAGATTTGGGTGAACGTGTCATGCAGATCGGGTGTGATCCCAAGCGGGATTCTGTTGTTTCACTCACACACCAGATGATACCGACAATTCTTGAACAGATTGATGCCTGGCAAGCAGCAGGAAATGATGGTGGTAATTTACCTCGCGAAGAGGTTGAAAAAGTAATTGTTAAAGGTCATAGCAACATCTTACGTGCTGCGTCGGGGGGACCTCCAGCCGGGATAGGCTGCAGTGGACTTGGAGTTAAACTAGCCTTGGAGCAACTCTGGTTTGCCGATATTTTTGCTCGGCATGGAATAACATTTTCGGTCTTCGATATCTTGGGGGATGTTGTTTGTGGCGAGTTTGCACAACCTTTACGCAGTGGATTTTGTAAAGAAGTCAATATTGTAACTAGTGGAGAAACACTTTCTATTTATGTTACGAATAATATTCTAAAGGGTGTAAAGAGGCTGTTTGACGAAGGGTTGGATATCGGTATTGGAGGTTTGATTATTAACAATCAGGTGGCCGAACATGATTGAGAAATAGTAGCTATGCCTAGACAGTCGGAATCCCTGTCTTGGTCAATATTCCGCGCTCTCCAACTGTACAATCAGCTGAGGAGCTAGGGATGACCGTAATTGAAGCTTACCCCGAATCTGAACAGGCTGATGTTTATCGCGATCTTGCCAGACGGTTGCTATTGCCTCCAGTTCTCTATAAACCGCTCCCTCTTGAGAATATTGAAGAGATTATTAATTTGATTGGATTCAACCAAGCAAATTTTGTAATATGAATTTTGTGGCAACCTTAACAAAAAGCCATACTTTTCACAAGGTAGGTTTTTAGCTTTCTTGGTTTGCGAGCTGCCTGCCCTTTTACAAAATTGATTTTTCTTACTCACCAAGATGTTTTGAGAAAAAACGTGGGTAACGCGTGGGTAACTACCGTAAAAACAGTCCAAAACATTGAAAAATACACGATTTACCCTCCATATATACTAGCTATGTACAATATTAGTCCATATATAGGGGATGGAAATCGATCTAGCCAACTGTTGATCAAGATGTTGTGGGTTCGACCCCCATCAGCGACCCACTTAATCAAGAATTTCGCTTGTGAAATGAATCATCGACATCCATCAGCCATACATAGAAATAGGCTCCCATGAAGGGGACCTATTTCTAGATATCCAATTCAGATCAGAAAATTCATTATTTTACATAATATGCCAGACAAAATTGGTGCTAAATTCATAAATCCCACCCAGATGTAACTTAGGAGGAGTCTACTTTGGCTGTTAAATTATTAAGTCGGCTTTCTGACCGTCTGCATTTCGGCAACTTGTTCCGATTTATGTCACAGGTTAAGGAAACGAACGGCTGAACATCTCAATCGCACTTCAGAACGATTATCCTGATTAATTACTGTTTCAATCGCGACCCATTCATCTTCGCCGAGGTGGTGATCTCCTGGTTTTGGCATATTTCAGTTTATGGTATTTAGAAAAGTATTTTCGAAAGATTACTCATGCAAAACTTTTACCACTTTTCTTTTAGAAAGAAGGTAATCAAGTATCTCTCCGTGATATCCACTCTTTTCTGTGTATGAACTTCCTGTTTTTGGAGAGATACTAATTGTGGTTTTTAGATGGAAAACTCGGCTTTCTATTTCAACAGGGTGAGATAACAATAATGACAGCCTTCAAACTACTCCATTAATTGATTTTTCATCAGGCAGGTTTTCTAAGAGAAATGCAAATATGCCACCATCCAAAAATGCGAGAGAATCGCTTTCCCTTCGCAATTTTTGAAGCCGATCAACTATTATAGTTAAAATGTTACTTCACTGGTTTTTGGTAATTATTTCATTCGGATGGTTAATATCTATCTCGACGAACATCACCAATGGGTGGGTTTTATAGCGTTTTGATAAAGCGAGTGAAGTAATCAAGCCTGAAAAAGAGTGCGATTAGGAAGCCCTGTAAAACTATCATGTAATGTCAGGTATTCATGATAAATTTCCGACCAGAGCGAAAAAACCGGCGGTGTTAACGGTATAGTCAATTGTCGACTGGTAAATTTTGATAGGTTATCCAAGAAGATCAATCTCATCATTCAATTCGTCTGTGAATTGACGGCATATTCTTTAATTTTCTGGGGTACGGTTTAATGTAGTGAATTACAATTATGTTGATGTTTTGCAGCTTAACTATTTTCGGTAGATCAGCAACTCTAACTAAAATCAGGCAACCATTTAGGATCATGCCGTGATTTGCCGAAATGGTATCGACCAACACGCCAATAATGTTGAAAATATAATGTGAGTCACTTCGCCTAATAAGCCAATTAGCAGTTTGGAAATTATCACCAGCTCCAACGATTAGTAATCTTTCACCAATTTCCGTTCTATTGCAACGTAGAATTAACCAACTGGTAGCAAGGGCTGTAAGTAAACGCCAACGGTAACGGATGACCGTCAATCCAATTTGGGTGATTAATCCAATAATTATGATCAACGAAGCTGGGAGAGGCGGAAAAGGTAACCAATTAAATGTGGTTTTCAGGAAATTTTGGATTAGTAGTAAGAAGGTGACTATCCAGCAAGAAAGGATAAATTTTATGGCGTCAAAAAGGTTGGCACCCTGCCAAACAATTCGATTAGGGCAAAAAGCGGAGTTTAATCTGCTAAATATTTCTGCAATCGCAAGAGCGAATCTTGCAAGATTCACCACCCCCCAATTTATGGGATCCTGAAGACGCCAAAGAAAAGTAATTCCGATTACAACAGTAAATGAAACGATAAAGTCGGGTAAAAATTTGGAAATATAACGGTTCAAGAGTCGACTGATTGGGCCTGTAAAAAGATAGCCTTCTGGTATCTTTGTTTGAACCATAAACGGAATGAAGATAATCAAAGTCCACAAGATAATGTCAAAATCAGAAGCAAAGGACTAATTTTGAATATATAGCCGTTCAAGTCGCATTTTATCAGGAAGGATATTCGTGAGATAATCCTCCATCAGGTTGTCTTTTGATAGAAGCTGTTCTTCATCTCGATAAACAATACTAGCCTGGCTTGTGATGCCTGGACGGACAGATAATTTCTACGGAGTGATTCGATCTTCTTCAGTGCATGTGATACGAGGACCTTCGTAACTGCTCGGGATCTTATACATGGTACGAAATTTCATTATCATTAAAAGACGCCGACCTTTTCCCAATCGAGGGCACTTAAAAATTACAGGGCCGGGAGAATCCCGCCGAATGACTTCCCTGATTACTTAAAAGAAAGGTGAAAGGATCAGCAAGCCGATGAATGAGACGCATACATCAACGAGCCGCTTTGTGAAGCTACTAATTTTCGCCATGCTGTAACGCTCATGCATTACAGTCGGATAGACTGAGGTTGGTTGCACTGATGCATAAAGGGTGCTGTCCATATTTAAATAAACTGTTTGAAGCGGGTGGCGGGGATCCCGATGAGCGAAGTGCAGCGCGCGACTGCGGCAGCGAGCACAATCACGGCGGTGGCAGGCCGCAGCGGCGGGGTGGTGTTTGTGCACCGCTTTGGCGCTACGCTGAACGCACACGTGCATTTGCATTTGTGCATGCTGGACGGGATGGTGGCGCAGGGGCGGTAGGGGCTGGTGTTTCGCAGGGCTGAGGTGGATGAAGTATGTTTTGAGCGGGTGCAGGCGGCAGTGCGGCAGCGGGTGCTGGGGCTGTTTGAGCGGCGCGGGTTGGTGAGCAGGGAGATGGTAGGGGTAATGCAGGGGTGGGGGCACAGGGGCGGATTTTCAGTGCATGCGGGTGAGCGGGTGGCAGCGCAGGATAGCGCCGGGCGCGAGCGGCTGTTGCGTTATCGAAGGTTGATCAGACAGTGGGTTGGTAATTCTGCGCTGCA
>SXGR01295988.1_pt1 | contig 13475 bp, 20 predicted proteins | sample 3174711 | NCBI WGS metagenome assembly SXGR01 (sample SAMN11356860, study PRJNA531348) | freshwater metagenome | isolation source: freshwater sample F1-60 | place: China: Fuxian Lake, Yuxi | collected 2017-12-25
ATTCCCGGCTGGCACATTGTCCAGCGGGAAGACTGCATACGACACCGTGACGAAGTAGGCCGACCCGGAGAAGGCCGGATCGGGTGCGATCTGGATGTCGTTGGCTAGAAGGTTGCGGTCAAAGGCGTTGTCGGGGAACGCATCGCCGTAGTTGGGGAGTCCGTCACCGAGGGAGGCTTTGACACCCTCGATGGAGTTGTACGACAACCCGCTGATATGGAACCGCCTCCGCGCCGTCAGGCGAGGCCCGCTGGTTTCCACCTCGCGGCTACCTATCAGTTCGATGATCGTCGCCACTATGAAGCCTGCGCTCTCAGGTGGGATGCCACCTCGGTCATCACATCTAGCAGCCGTGCCATCTGTGGATCACCACCAATCGACCCGATGGACGGCGCACCACCAGACCCCAACCCGGTCATGTACTCCCCGGGATCCCGTTGTATGCCTCGCAGGAACTCCGCTGGGTTGAACGCCCCCCTGCCACCACCAGTCGGGTTGAACCGTGGTGTAGCCGCCGGCCTCATCCACTCCCCAAACCCATCCCACCCAAGACGCGGATCGAACTTCCCTCCACCAAGTCCACCAAACCCCACCTGCTTGTTGGGGTTTGCCCTGAGGAATTTCTCCGTGTCTAGGAAGGACGGGAGCATCGCCTGTGGTCCTACCACCCCCGGCTCGTACTCGTAGTCGCGGGGAAAGTATCCCTTATCCGGAGTTCTGTCGCCGCTGTTGGCCCGCTCGGTTCTTTTCTTACGCCTCAGTGCATCCAGTTGGTTTCCCAGCTCAGACCCCGGAGCAGCCAGCATTTCCCCCGTTTCTGGGTTGCTCCTGGTCTGTAGTAGCTCAATATTTTCAATCTGTTCGTCCAGCGTCTTACCACTAAAGCCGCGGATTCCGAATCTTTCCTCCTCCCTTTCCCACTCCTGGTCCCGCTGGGCTTTCAGACGCAAAGCCCAGGCTAGTTGCTCTTTCTCCTTTTGGGTAAGTTCCCTCTCGGTTGGCTTCTTGGTAGCTGGTCCCCTCTCGGCTTGAAGTTCCCACTCAGCCCCCTTCTCCCTGATGGACCGTGCAATAGACTCAGCAGTGCCCTGGGCCTTGCCGAGTTCCTCTAGCCCTGTTGGTGGTACTGGGCTGGTTAGCCTTTCGATCTCCCTCTCTACCGCACCCACATCGGGTGTGGCCGGAAGGGTGGGGGCTGCGGTAAGCATCGACAACTGCTCGGTGCTATCCCCGCCGGCTTGTAGGGCTGAAGCGAACCTGAACGCGCCGATTGCCGTCTGGCCGCCCTCGGAGTGGCGGAACCGCTCAATCATGCGGATCCTGTCCCGCTCCTGTGCCGCCAGCACGCCAGTCTGGTACTGGAGATCCGCTAGGTGTTCAAGCTCTTTCTGTCTTGCCGAATCCTCCTCCTGCGCCGCTGTTGCGTAGGCGATCTCCCGTTCTCTTGTGGCAGCGGCTATGGCCGATTCGAGTTCCAACTTCTCGCGCAGGTGTGGGAGTTCGGCAGCTCGCGCCAGTAGCAACTTCGCCTCTGAATCGGCCACCTTGTCCGTCAGACTAAGGCTCTCAACCTGGGCCTTGTGCATGGCCCTCTCTAAGTCGTGGGTTGACTGAAGGATGCTCAGTTCCTTCGTCTTGTCGGCTATGGCCGTCGCGTTCTTCCTCTCGCGGTCATCAACGATCTTGTTGATCTGACCCTCTGCGAGCGCCCGTTCCCGTGTCGCCTCCTTTATCTCATGGGCGTATCGGATGGTGGCATCCTGTTGGGGCGTAACCGACTGAAGCTCGGCTATGGAGGCTTCGATGCCCTCAAGGGAGCCGGCTGATTTGACGAGCCGTTCGGCCAAAGCCAGCCGTTCCTCTGCCATTTCCAGGGCACGCTCCTGGTTGGCTTGATCTTTCGCGGCTGCGGCTGCTTGCTCCAACAACGCCGTCTGTGCCAGTATTTCCTGCGGTGTTCCCGACACCTTCAAGGCGTTTTCGGCGTTTTCCCTGTCGATCTGGCGCATCCGTTCGGCGTGAAGGAGCTTGCTTGCCCCCAACTCATCACCGACACTCCTGAGTATCCCGGCGCGGTGCGACGCCTCCCGTTTGGCGGCGCTTTCCACCACGGCCCCAACCTCAATAGCGCCCCGTATGCGTTTTTGCGCTAGGTCTTGCGCCTCTTTTGCCTTACGGGCCACCTCTTCCGTGGTGTCGTAATCATCCCCAAACATCGACTCCAACAAAGCCTCGCCCATCGCCTCGCCAAGTTTGAGGGCGGAGCCGATTAGCGGTAGGTTTCGTATCTGTTTTTCAAGGGCGAGCCCGACCCCGACCATTCCCCGCTCAGACTTGATGCCCTCGGCAAGACCATCCATCAGCGCGGCGGCCATGCCGACCCCAACCAGTCCCATCGCGCCGCGCATGGCCGTCTTTTCAAACTGACGCCCGACCATGCCGACCAAAGATCGGCGTGGCCGTAAGCGGCGAGCAGGATCACCAGCCATGGCGGCTTCTGGGGAGATAGGACCGTGTGGCTGTGGTGGCCGTGGTGGTGGCGGTGGTGGGGTGGGTACTTGAGGGACGGGTGTTGGGGGGAGCGTTGGGGAATAGGCTCTGTCGGCTGGGTTCATCCCGCCTGGGTACAGCCTTTGCGCCCGGGACATGGCCTGCGCCGCGATGGTCGCAGCCCTAGCAATATCTTTTTCCCACGCCGTAAGATCTGCCCGGAGTTCGATCTTGAATACATCATCTGGGCCGGCGCCGGTTGCCATAGTGAATCTTAGTCAGTCCGCTCTCGTAGTTCGCGGGCAACCCGTTCGTGGTGGGTTTCGGCGGTCGATTTGACCCTACGCTCCTTACACGACTGCACCCAAAACACAAACCGATCTAGGGGGAGTTTCATTGGGTCACCAAGCCCGGGAAAGTGGAGCGCGACGAGTCGGGCGGCTAGAAGGTAGTCTTGCTCCCGCCCACCGTAGGGTTTGCATCCGAATCCTCGCTGTTGTACCCAACTAACAGCATGGCTGTCCGAACGGTCTTGTCCATCCCCATCGCCTTCATACAGTCTCCGGCCGCCGACTCTCTCCCAATCCGTTTTAGGGCGAGGGTAATTGTCTCTGTCGCTCCCGTGATGGTCGAGATGTGCAAGAGGGCATCCATCACTGATCCCTTCGTGCTGGAGTGAGCCCGTAGCGCCCCCAGCCGAGCATCAGCCGATGCGCCAGACTCTTCTAGGTCGGCTACCAACTGCCGGCGTACCGCCGCCCATCGTTGCTCCGACATGGCTACCCAATCGTTGGGTGTGAGTAGATCGACTACGATGCTGCCGTCGGGGTGTGGAATGGTGATCATGCGGGTAGTGTACAGACGGGGGTCAGTATTTTTAGCACACCCGCGCCAGTTTGGTGGTTGACGGTGGACAACCCCCCCGATAGAATAGCGGCATGAGTGCTACCACCCCCATCGCCTACGCCACCGACACCGGCATTTGGTGTCTCGGCTGTATTGCAAAGGCCGGCCTCGACAAGCCAGACTCTGTTGACCAAGGGGGGAACCCAATACACCCCATCTTCTCCCACAACGGGCACGGTAGTGATCTGGTGTGCGGTGGTTGCCTGGGGCCAATCCGCCGCCAGGGCAACTCCGTAGACAACCTTTGCGGCATCCCAGCCGAGCGGATCAATACCCTGATTCGGCAATGCCGCGCCATAACCGCGCTGTTGCCAGCCGCCACAACCATGAACGAGTCGGGGATCATTGTCCGCTTTACCCCCGTGGCGGGGCTGGAGATCGGGGTAATCGCCTCTTGGGCTGAGAATGGTTCTGTCGGGGTGTCCACGGAGGTGGCTGTTGTTGGATTGGGCAACCCACTCTCCCTCACCACGAACGAGGCCGCTCTAGTCACTAGAGTCTTCGCTGCCGCCAATCTGGTCGCACGGCACATTGAGTGTTACTTCCGTTGAGGACGGGCCAGCGCCCCAGCGGGTGGACCCCCCTTTGGGCGCATAGACTAGACCGTGCGAATCAAACTCACACTCAAGGATTGCGGTACGGGGGCCGGCGGATTTCAACCGGGCAACACCTGCGGGGCCGGAGGTGGCGGTGGGAGGAGCAGAATCTCAGCCGCCAGCAACCCCAAAACACCGCCGGCCACACTAGCCGCAATGTCTAAGGACGAGGCGTTTCAAGTGCGTTACGGGGTAGCCAGCCACCTACGCACACCGCCAGCCACGCTGTCCGAACTGGCTAAGGATAAGGATTGGGAAGTGCGCGAGGCGCTGGCCGGCAACCCATCCACACCGCCAACCACACTAGACGCACTCAGCAGGGATGAAGACGAGAAGGTGCGCGGGGCCGTAGGCAAGAACCCAAACACACCGTCGGACGCACTCGACGACCTAGCCTTCGATGGCGAATGGCAGGTGCGTCGTGCGGTACGCGACAACCCATCTACTCCACCGAGGACGCTAGCCGACCTTGCTCAAGACCTGGATGATCGTGTGGGTGGTGGGGACCGACGGTAGTTTAGTTGCCCATGCGCGTAACCGTCAATCTCAAAGACTGCGGTACGGGGGCCGGCGGGTTCCAGCCGGGTAACACCTGTGCATCCGGCGGCGGCGGGGGCAGGGATGGTTCGTTTGGGAACAGGATCGCTAGCGCCCAGGACCGCTCCACACCACCAGCCACGCTGGTTGAACTGTCCAAGCATAGGGACTGGAGTGTGCGTATTGCGGTCGCCCGTAACCCAAGCTCACCACCAGCCGCGCTAGCCGCAATGGCTGGGGACAAGAACGAGGCTGTGCGCTATTCGGTAGCCAAGAACCCCGAAACACCAGTCGCCACGCTGGTGGCGATGTCCAAGGACAAGGCTTGGCGTGTGCGCCACGGCGTAACGAGCAACCCAAAAACGCCGCCAGACGCGCTAGTCAAACTGTCCATTGATAGAGACGGGGGCGTGCGCGAAATGGTTGCCGACAACCCCAACACACCGCTCGCCACACTAACCCAGCTGTCCAGGGACAAGGATCCGCGAGTGCGCTTTTTGGTAGCCAAGAACACAAACACGCCCGCTGCCGCGCTAGCCAAACTATCCAAGGACGAGGATTTGGGCGTGCGCTATCGGGTAGCCAAGAACCCCCAAACACCAGCAGCCACACTAGCCGAACTAGCCAACGACGAGAACGAGGAAGTTCGCAACGCCGCACGGCGCTGATGGCCGCGCTATAGTTGGCCATGAAGATCAAACTCACACTCAAAGACTGTGGGACGGGGGCCGGCGGATTCAAACCCGGGAATACCTGTGCGTCGGGTGGGGGTAGTAGTAGCGGAGGTAGCGGTGGCACACCGGGCAGAAGCCCAGCCGCCAGCAGCCCGCACACACCGCCAGACGCGCTGGACAAACTGTCCACGAACTGGGATGCGTTTGTGCGTATTGATGTAGCCAAGAACCCCAAAACACCGTCAGCCACGCTGGACAAACTATCCAAGGATGAGCATGGGCGGGTGCGTTACGAGGTAGCCCAGAACCGCTCCACACCACCAGACACACTAGCCGCAATGTCCAAAGATGTGGATGTTAGTGTGCGCCGTGGTGTAGCCGACAACCCCAACACACCGCAAGCCACGCTGGCGCGACTAGCCAGCGAGGATGATGATTTGGGTGTTCGTGTCGCGGCAGAACGCTTCTAACCAGCGCCAGACCCACCCATGAAGATCAAACTCACACTCAAAGACTGTGGTACGGGTGCGGGCGGATTCAAACCCGGGAATACCTGTGGCGCAGGCGGTGGGGGAGGAGGGGGAGGCAGCGCGGGTGGTGGTTCGGGGGGCGCGGATGGTGCAAGCGCGGCGGGGCAGATCAAGTTACCGTGGCCTAGCGGCGCGACCGTCGAAGAGGTAGATCGCGCCTTCTTTGAACTGCCGGAAGCCGATAAGCCGGGTGTGGCGCTAGCGGTGGTCAGCAACCCCAAAAGCACCATGGAAGAACTCGCTGGCATTGACTACGACATAGTAAATGACTCTGAAGAGTTGTCCGTGGCCTTGGCCTCCAATCCAGTCTACGCACACTCCGATGTCTACGAATTCGCGTTGGAAGATCCCCGAACCTCAGTCATGATGGCAGCGGTCTGGAACAAGGGGTTGGATGAGGAGGATCTCTTCGGTTGGCTTGAAATCAACCTAAAAGGATGGGCCCATTACGAAATCAGGAAACGGTTGGAAAAGGAGTTCGGAAAAGACTTCTCAATCCCCAGAGAAGGCTACTACGATATCTAGACGAAGCCCCCGTGTCTGGGCCTAGTCGCGGATCTTCGACCGAACGATCTCCTCCGGGGAAATGCAGGTCTCAACCTCATGCCGCCGGTGGGTCTTGATCCAATCAATGTCGTTCAGCCGGCATCTCCAAAAGTGGAGAACGGTGTTGATCGCGTCCTCCTTCGTGGCCGACGAGTTGACATACCGCTTCAAGACCTTGCCCCTGTAAGACACCTCAATCACCCAATCAGAGGCTGTGGTAACGACAGGCCACCGACCAACAGGCTGACCGACTAGGGTTACGGGGCGCATTTAGACCCAGGTTAGCGTGTAGGGGGCCGCGGTTCCGGTTGCTGTATGTGGGGTGGCGAGTCCGAAACTGAAACTAACCGTGGCATCGCCGGCCTTAGAGACTCCCATCGACACCTGGTCGATGACCGCTGGGAAGGTGATCTTTTCTGTGGCTCCGTTTGCCTCAAGGACCATGGTTACGGTTCCACCACTGGTAAACACGCCGGTCATCGGGGATATCGCGGCTGTTCCTGATGTCGCCGTTGTCGCATCGAGCTTCCCACCCGCAGATCCCGTGATGTCCCACAGACCGAGAACCCGGTTGTGGCCGACATTGGAAAAGCCAGTGATGTCGGATACGGCCCGGGTAATCGTGACGCTCCATGTATCGAGAATGCCCGGAACATACCCCGATACGCTACCGCTAAATCCTGAGAGGCCAGCCATTGCTTCTCCTTACGACCAAGAAAGTGTGTATGGCAAACCGCTGGTTGCCGTTGATGCCAGTAGGAAGTTGAACGACACAGACGAATCGCCGGCCTTCGCCACGCTCATGGACACCTGATCCACAACTGCCGTAAACGCGAGTGTGTTGTCGGCTTGTGCGGTCAAGGTGATGGAAGTGGTTGGGCCATTCAGACCCCCCTCTGGGGACACCGCGTCATCAAGTACCCCAGATGCCTGTCCGCTGATGTCCCACAGACCGATGGCGCGTCCACGCCCCGGATGGGCAAAGCCGGTGATGTCGGATTGGTTGCGGGAGATCGTGACCTGCCAAGAGCTCAGCAGCCCGTTTACCCCGCCACTAATGTTTCCTTCAAATCCTGAAAACCCTGCCATTGGGACTCCTTATGTATCAAACGCCCGAATCCGAAAGGTGTCTGATACGGCGTGTGCGTTCTCAATCATCCTATGCACGGATCTGGATAGGCAGAGAATGCTGGTCGCCCCGATGGTGAACCCAGCCCCAGCAGCCGTGGTGGTGTTGTGGATCAGGGCGAATAGTTTGGCTTCCGCATCCATGGCCGTAGCGAGTGCGCCACGGGTGGCGTAGATGGTGACCTCCACCGACATCTCATGGGCGTTTTTCCCAGTGAACGAGGTGTCTACTCCAGAGTTCAGTACTAGCCAGACGGCCAACGGCATTGCCGAGTTCTGGGGGGCTTGATCGTGGTAAATCCGGCCCGACACGGCGGCGTGGAACGAGCCGGGAGCCTGACTACTGAACAGGGCGGTCTTGAATGATTTGATGAGTTCGCTCATGGCCGAGCCCTACCAAGCCCCTTGAGGTTTAGCCTGAGTTGCTTCTGCCACTCCTTGCCAATCCGCCGTAGGAATGGTCTGGCCTCCATGTCCACCGTGCCGTATTCCAGGAAGGCCGCGTAGGGGGTCTGTACCCCGAGGTGGTATTTGCCCTGAGCGACCTTCTTGCTAAAGACACTCCGCATTAGGTCGCCGGTTTGCATGGCTGGCGGGAAGCCAGGCAAGCTGACCATTGAGCCGTCCTTTGCTGGCATCTTTCCGGGTTTTGACAGGGAGTCGATGAGGCGTTCGCGCATCTGGAGCGTGGTCTTTTCGATCCGCTTCAGCATCTCCTTCCGTAGTCGAGCAGATAGGCCGGCGGCTTGTGTTGTTAGGGGGTGCTGCACTTCAATCGGCGCTCATGGTTTGGTGAGGTTGAGGACTAGCACCATGAAGGCTAGGTAGTCGTTGGAGTCCCGTTCGTTGGGGGTCTGAACGGAGGTGATCTCATAGGTCTTGCTTCCGATGACTACGCGATCCTTCTCGAGTATGTCCTGCCCGGGGAGGACATACCCATAGGCTCCGTACTGGTTGTTCAGCCGGCCATAGCGCACGCTTTCTCCCCCGTTGCCCGAGGACAGGTAGACCTTGAGGGAGGAGATGCTGGTGCTAAAGGTAAGGGTCTCTGCTCCGTAGTCATCGACACCGGAGGTGGGGCGTTGGGTAGAGGCGGTTGCCCCCATGCGCCTGATGGTGTTCTCAACGCTCATTGGTCATCAAGGTACGGAGCGAGTAGCTCATCTAACTCCTTGTTGGATAGTAGGAACTCGCCACGCTTGTTCTCGCTGACCACCACGATGCCGTTGATGTTGTGGCCCAGCGATTCGGCGTGTTGGCGCGAGTCGGAGGTTGGGAGTTCGTGGTCGGACACCCTTACCCGAGCCTGACCGTTGGTGAGGTAGACAGAGTCGCTTTCCGGTGAGCGCCCGGAGATTTTCCAGCCTGCCGATTGCAACCTGCTTACAACCCGGTCAATAGCCGCCCGTGCGTCATCTTGCGAAACGGTGGGTTTGGTGATTGGTTTGGGTGGTGGGGCGGGGCGGAAGCCTGTGTTACGAATACGGGTGCGTTCGGCTGATCGCGCTGCGGCATAGATTTCATCCCGCTCCGTCTTGTTCAGACCGCGCTGGCCGGAGGCTATCCGTTCATCCTGTGCGTTGCGTACTGCGACCTTTCCGGCCCGGTCAAGGGCGGCGAGATAGCCGGCTTGTGAGCCACAGGTATTCCCCGGCTTGAAGCCACCCGCGCCTGTGCCGCAGTCTGATTTCATTGCCACCCGGACGCGCACTAGCGGATCTTTCGACGGTGGTTGAGTCTGGTCAAGACAGACAATGAGAGCTCTCTGTTCTGGCCGAGGTTGTAGGAAAAGCCGCCCAGCCCAGATGACTGGTTGTTCCAGTCGGCTTTCCGGCGGTGGTAGAGCATGGCGGCAAGTTCCAGGGCGATCTGTTCGACTTCGTAGGGGGTGGTTGCTTCGCCGGCGGTGTATTTCGTCCAAATCATTCCCGACGCGCTGTAGGTGTAGGCGTTTGGGATATGGATCGTTCCCCGCTCCATGTCGATGGTTCCGGCAATTGCCGTGTCCGCCGCGTAGAGCTGGGTGCTTCCAAGCACTGTGTCTTGCGCCGCGAGTGGGATGAGGGTTTCGGTTGGGAGGTTGCGGTGTGAGGTGGCTGAGAATCCGGTGACAGCTTCGATGGCCGTCTTCAGGGCGTCGGTGGTCTTGGTGGTGGCGAGGTTGATTGAGTTGGAGGTGACCGTTCCATCTGAGGTACGGCGGGTCAGGATGGCTGTTGGGGAGGCTGAGTCGGTCAGTACGGCGATGGTTGCCTGCGTATCGGTGGTTACCGACGAGGTGATGGTCATAGCGTGCGCCATCCCGACCATCATCCCGGCCATCGAAGTTATGGGGCGCTGGCGAAGCCGTATGTCCGTCTGCCTGGGATGCCACTCTACGAACGAGCGCGAGAGAATCTTGCGGCCTAGATAGGCTTCGATCTCGGCGCTGGCCGCGTCAATACAATCCTCAAGGATGGCATCGTCCGTAGAGGCGGTGATGTCCATTCTTGTTTTGAGCGTTGCGAGTGCCGTTAGAGCGTACTGATCCAGTGCCATGCGTTGATTCTAGGTGTGCTTGGTGGTGGCTATGATTGAGCCATGAAGATCAAACTCGTCCTCAAAGATTGTGGGACGGGGGCTGGTGGCTTTCAACCCGGAAACACCTGTGCGTCGGGTAGAGGATCGAGCGGGGGATCGAGCGGGGGATCGAGCGGGGGATCGAGTGGGGGATCGGGCGGGGGATCGGGCAAGTTCGAAATGTACGGGGAAACCTACGCCAACATGGGCGCGGTGGTTGATGCCCTCAACGACCTCCGTTCTGCGGAGTTCCAGTCCAGCAGGTGGAATGCTGAGGGGGCGCGTGGGTCTATGGGAGAGTCTAGCTTCGACATCAAACACGGCAAGCTGGTCTTTTTGAGGGGAAATGCTGTAGAGGCAACCTGGGACCCCTCGAAGGACTCTCTCACCACCTTCTACGAAAGTCAGCCGTCCCTCGACGACGACGCTGACAACCTTTTTGGCTGAGATCCCTACCGAAATGTTTGAGGGGGGAGTTGCAGCTCTTTGACTGCGCTGTACCACCTAGCCGTTGATTCGGGGTGGTAAAGGTTTCGGGCCAGCACATCGCCGGCTTGGATGAGGGGCCGAAGCGTTCGCTGGCGTGGGTTGCCCCTGATGTCCCTGTAGTCCTCTAGCGCCGACCACCACCGGCTCTTTCCGTACGGGGGGGCGCGGAGAGCCATTTCGTTGCCGATGGTTATCAGCTCGCTGGGGTCTGGGGTTGTTTCAGGGGATGCCACAGAAGCTTCCGATTGTTTTTCCTCTTGTCATTCTACCACCGTTGGTGGCTTGGGGCAACCCGGGCACAAGGGGATGTGGGGCAAACCGGATTGTGTTGGTGTGCGCTAGTTTGGCGAGGATGAATTGTGGAGATTTTCCGCTGGGGTTGACGGTGGTAGTGGCTACTCTGCCCCCACCGACATCCTTTTGGCCGAACCCTGAATCGGAACCTGCCTGCGGGCATCAGGGCGTGTATGCACGAACGCACCCGTATCGAGATTCAGTCGGTGAGTGGAGGAAGTTACCCCTACCTCCATCCAGCGCCCATCGGGCGTTGCACTCCAATGCACACGGCGGTGAGAATAGTGATGCCTAGGTAACACGGTTGCCTCGGCTAGTGTGCAGTCGTTCTCCAAACGACCCCAGCGGTAAGGGGTCGTTCTCTCTCGATCCCTCTCTCGATCCCTCTGTCGATCCCTCTGTCGATCTCTCTCTCCCAGTCGTTGTCTGAAACAAGTAGTTAGAGCCGTGCGAGGCTTCTGAGCCGAGCAACTTCTTGCGAGGCTTCTGAGCCGAGCAGACTGCGTACTCGCATCCGAAAAGGACGCGACTCGAAGGACCTGATCCGAAGGACTCGATCTGAAGGACTCGATCCGATGGCGAGGGAAATCAGTTCTTGATTTCCCGAGCCTCAAAAAAAATTTTTTTTCAGCCACTCATCGGATGCGAGTACGCAGTCTGCTCGGCTAGGAAGCCTCGCAAGTACTGCAACTACTTTTTCAACAGAACGACCCGGAAACGGAGACGGAATTTGCGGTATGCAAAAGGTGCTAAGTCTGCACTCTGTTTGCTACTGGCACACCCAGGATGGTTACAGCAAGCGCGCTCCGGTTGATCTCGAGCGAACAGAGAATGGCTAGGGCTGAAGCGGTCTAGTTGGATTCTGGCACGGCTGGCGAGGCCGGCGCGAGGCTGGCGCGGGGGCTAAGGCGCGGGGGGTAGTTCGGGGGCTGGCGTTTCGGCCGGCGAGGCCGGCGCGGTGTTGGTGAGGTTGTAGAGCCGTCTGGCGTAGTGGGGCTTGCCAGATGTTGTCCATTGACTGAGGTACTGGTGGCGGGTGGCGAGGCTGTGATCGGGCCATGACACCAACAGTTGCAGGTGGCCTACCCGTACCTTCCAAGAGGTGTGCGCCTTGAAGCCGGCTTTCTCCCACGCTCGCCAGAAGTGAATGTCGGCATCCATTCGCCCCTCACCCCAAGACTTGTCGGGGGCCGTATGTCCAATGAACCAGGGCTGGGGGAGTTGTCTGAGTTTCTCTACCCGAATCAGCGTCAGCCCAAAGTGCATGGTCGATACCCGTAGTACCTCCTCGTTGGGTTCGGGAGCCGGGACCTTTATGAGTGGGTTGCCATTGTCATCGTTGATCGTCAGTAGCACCGTGTCGCGCTCCCTGCCCACCTGAAGGGGGGACAGCGCATCAAGGCCCAAACGCTCCGCTTGCTCCAGCAGCGTCAACACATCGCTGGCGCTGAACACCGTGTCGTAGTCCACCGCCAAGATCCATTTGACATCGGGGATCTTCAGAGCCTGCTCAAACGCCCTGGTTATCCCCGCCTCCCAAAACGCGCCACTAGACCGTATCGCCGGCATCCCAAGATCAGCGATAGCCAGCATGAGGTTGGTGGAGTTCTCCGAAAAGCCCAGACGGGGTAGGGTCATTGCAATCGCCACATCCCGGCGCGGCTCGTTAGGGGTTGCCGCAGAACGCTTGGGCTTCTGCCCCATCAGGTTCAGGGAACACGGGTGCATGGAGGTGTCGAACGAACCGGGCCACCGCTGGATGTGTTCCAAGCCGGCGAGTGACAACATCGTTGACAACTTTGTCTCGTTGAAGATGGCCCGGTGGAAATCATCCGGCGACACCTGCCCCCCCATCAAATACCACTCAAGCTGATGATCCCCGCCACCACCATCACAGTATTGCTTCACGATCCAATCAAAGTCCGGAACGCTGATCTTCAGCCAGCCCTCCTCCTGAAGCAAATCTACCCAATGGCGAATAGCCAACAACGATTCACCGTGACCAAGATGTTCAAGGACATGGCTCGCCCGAATCTCGTCGCAAGTATCCGGCACTACTGGGATGCAACGAACATCGTGCCCCAGGGTCATGTCGATTGGCGTAAACCCCTCTAGCCGTACCGGTCCGCAGCCAACATCCAACTTCATTCAGTCCTCCATGACCGTGACGCAGCATACCGAACCCGTTGTTCAGGTGGTTGCTACTGCTTTTTCTCGTAGGTTCGTCGTGAAGCCCGACACATCTTCCGATACTCCGCGAAGATGTCCGTGTTTGTCTTGCCAGCAGCCCGGACAGACAAGCGGTAATACTGCCCGTAACTCCAGCCCAGGCCGCGGTGTCGAATCGAAATCGGGGTCATGGACCCCGCCTCGAGCGCGACAACTACCGCCAGACGAATGTGGGACTGCACAACCGCCCTGTCGTTGGGGGTGTTGACGGCGTACATCACCGCCTCACCGCCGGCCGGGTGGTCAAGTGCCACCGCTTGAATGATCGTTAGGTCGCTTTGCGGAATGGTTGTGGCAATCACAGATCCTCAATTCGGGATGGTGGGTTGGTCTTCAGCCCTGCCGGGGGAATGTCAGAAGGGGATCTCGTCCTCAACGGGAGCCTGATGGCTGTATGTCGGCGCGGCCATCATGGGGTCGAATGGTTGCCCACGATCAATACGCAGGGAGCGGCGGCCCTGATACTCCTCCCACCGACACACCCCCTGCCAAGAGGC
>SXGR01077131.1_pt1 | contig 13474 bp, 15 predicted proteins | sample 3174711 | NCBI WGS metagenome assembly SXGR01 (sample SAMN11356860, study PRJNA531348) | freshwater metagenome | isolation source: freshwater sample F1-60 | place: China: Fuxian Lake, Yuxi | collected 2017-12-25
GGTCGGTGTCGGGGTCGGTGTCGGTCACGGCAGTGTCGGTGTCGACAACATCGGTGTCGGCGGTGTCGGTGTCGGTGTCGGCCACGGCGGTGTCGGTGTCGACAACATCGGTGTCGACAACGTCCGTGTCCGTGTCCGCGGCGTCGGTATCGGTGTCGACTCCGGCCCAGGCGGGCGTCGCCAACCATAGACCAAGGCCGAGAATCAATTTGCTGGTGCTGAACACGGACCCTCCCTGGTCCTCCATCGGCACGAGGAGGGCCGACTTGAGGGCCAAGCGCCTACACTCGCCGGTTCAGATTTTGTCCGGTCTTAAAACTACGGAGTGCGGCGTATTTTTTAAGTGCCTGGGTCCACTCGCGCGTGGAACTCAACTGATCGCCGAGGTTGTTCATCTGAAATTCGATGGCAGCAGCGACCCGTTCAAAGCTCTCGAGGAGAAGCTGCTTTTCATCATCAGGAATTTCGGCCGCTCGTAGTGCGACGTCCTGTCCGATGGACTGCAGTTCTTCCGCGTTGAGCGGCTCGCCCCGACGAAATTGCTCTAACTGAGCTTCCAATCGCTGAAGCGGGGTCACGGTGCTGGCGCGGCCTGACCTTCGCGACCGAGAGATTCCAAAGCTCCTTGCCAACCTTCCGTCAGCAGGGTGGTCACTCGGATCACTGGACCAATCCTGGTGGGCTGGGATTCGCGCCCGGCCGCGATCAGCTCATCATTGCACCACTGGTACAAGCTTCGGAGGGTAGCGCACAGTTCGGGAGCTGCGGTGTCATCCAGGGCGTGTCGCAGCTCCAAGAAAATTTCGCGAACGTGATGAAGATGCGCCCGCCAGACGGAAGGTTTATTGTCGTTCATGGCTTGAACAGCAAATTCCATCCGGCGTAGTGCTTCCTGAAACAGCATCAGAACGATCTGGGGCTTGGAAGCCGATTCAATTCGATTTGAGCGATATTGTGCGATGGCGCGCATGGATCAACTCGAGCTAGAAGTGAGACCGGCGAACGCCGAGGTCAAGGCATCTTGTGAGGAGCGGATCGAGGCGAGGGTTTTCTCCAGAGCGGTGAACTGAGTGCGGAGCATCGCCTCATAGGTATCCAACCGCTCTTGCATTTTCTCGATACGTTCCTCATTGTCCTTGATGCTCTCTTCGAGCGAGTCGGCCGCCGAGGTAAGAACGCCGGTGTCGGAATCGATGTAGTAATCGTCGATCTGCTTCTGAAGTGCCTGAATCGGACCCGAGCTGCTGGTGAACAGCTTCGAAACGTCGGAGTAGTTGGAGTCCAACTTCTCTTTGAACTCGTCTTCGTCGAAGGTCAGGGTCCCGTCACGGTTGGTGGAAACTCCGATCTGCGACAATGCCGAAAAAGCTCCTCCGACCGAATAGCTGTCGCTGATGAAGTCGCCGATGCCGGAAATCACGCGACGGGACGAGCTTTCTCCGAACAATGCACCGATGAGGTCTTCCTCTTTGTTGTAGACGGTGTTGGTGGAGTAGTAGGTCATCACATCGTTGTACGCGGTGACGATCGCCTTCATTTTTGCAGCGATCGCTGCGTTGTCCTGTCCGATGGTCAGAGTGGTCGCGCTCGCCCCGGTCGCCTTCAAGGTGAACGTGACGCCGGCGATGGCGTCGGATACCGTGTTTGAAGCGGACGAAATTGATACGCCATTTACCGAAATTTGCGCGTCACTCGCGGGCTGGGTGGTGGTCCAGGTGGGGGTCACGCCGCCCGTACCTACGGACTCAGTCACGGAAATAGACTTTGAAGCGCCAGTATCGGTCCCCGTGAGCACAATCTTGTACGGGTTTGCGCCGCCGACGTTCAATATCGATGCTTTGGCGCCGGTAACCGACGAGTTAAACTTGCTGACCCAATCCTCCATGGAGGAAGTGCCCGCGTCTGTCGTGAAATTGTAGGAAGTGCCGCCTACGTTCACGGTGTAGGTGCCCACATTGAGGACGCCGTCGCTGGATTTGTCGGCAAAGCCCTGCGATGCGTCGGTCTCCACCTTCGCCAAGCTTGTGACCTGAACGGACCAAGTGCCGGCGGCTGCCGCGGTACTGATCGACGTTGAAAATTGGGTATTCCCGTCTGCTGCCGTCGCCGTCCGGATGCCGAATTCGGAGTCGGAGTTGAAAGCGGACAGGAGACCAGAGAGGGTTGAAAGGCGGTTTTTTACGCCCGACAACTTGTCAAGTCGATCGCCATCGTCCTCGACCTTCTGCTCCAGAAGGTCCTTCGGAACGGCCTGAGCTGCGATTATCGCGTCGATAATCTTGGTAGTATCGAGGCCGGAGACGATGCCATCGATGGTCGTGGACATTGCGTCCTCCACAGGGTTCGTAAGGTCCTGTCGGATCCCTACGGGTAAAGTTTAGGCTGCGTTCCGGATCGATGCACGTTGGAAACCGCAAAAGAAAAAGGCCGGCATTTCTGCCGACCTTTCCTTTGAACGGGCCGGCATTCCTGCCGACCTTGGTTCTAAACCGAACCGCGAATCAGCCGAGGAGGCGGAGTGCAGCTTGGTTGACAGCATTCGCCTGGCCGAGGACGGCCACGCCGGACTGCTGCAGAATCTGGTACTTAGCCAACTGCGCCGTTTCGTAGGCGAAGTCTGCATCGAGGATTCGCGACTTGGCAGCGGCGATGTTCTCGGTGTAGGTCGTGATGTTGCGGATGGTCGATTCCAGACGGTTCTGGATCGAACCGAAGTCCGAACGGTAGCTGTTGACGGACGCCAGTGCGGTGTCGAGAGTGGTCAACGCGGCTTGCGCGGTAGACGCGCTGTTCAGATCGGTGGTGGTCAGACCCAACGTGGCCGTACGGAGGTCGCCAAGGGCGACGGTGATACGGTCGTTTGCGTTGCTGCTCGCGCCGACCTGGACGGCCACGCCGCTGGCGTACGTGCCCGCCGACAGGGAGATACCGTTGAACTCGGTCACCTGGGCGATACGGTCGATTTCCGAGGACAGTTGGGTGAATTCGTCCTGGATGTAGGCGCGCTCGGTGGAGCCCAAGGTCTCAGAAGACGATTGGACGGCGAGCTCTTTCATGCGCTTCAGGATGTTGGCAACTTCGTTCGACGCGCCTTCAGCGGTCTGAATCATCGAGATGCCGTCGTTGCTGTTGCGCAGCGCCTGGCGCATGCCACGGTATTCGGCGTCGAAGGACTCCGCCATTCCGAGGCCGGCGGCGTCGTCGCCTGCGCGATTGATGCGAAGTCCCGAGGACAACCGCTCGAACACCTTGCCCAACGTGTGGTTGGTCTGGCCGAGTCGATTGAGGGAATTCATTGCTTGCATGTTGGTATTTACGACAAGCGACATGGGTTACTCCAGTGAGGCTTTGGGTTCCGAGGCGTTGGTGGGGCGGGTGCCCCGAAACCTCACCGACCTTTTCGGATCGTTTGTGAGGGCTTTAGATTCTTTTTTACGGAAAATATGAGAAAGGAAAGTACGTAAGGTTCTTGGCGGATTTTCGACCGGAGATTTTTCTGGTCAAGCGATGAGGGCCCGCGAACGAGCCCACAGAGGGTCATCGGCGTTGCCGATGAAAAGGAAGCGTGGGTGATGGTGCAATCAGGGAGCATCCGAGTTTCACCCAATGTAGTTGAACAGGTTGGTGCTGCGAGACGAGCCCACCACGGCCAACGTGGCCTCATAATTGGATCTCAGTTCCGCCAGTTCTGTGAACGACTGAGCTGGATCTGCATTGACCAGATTGCCCAGTTGATTTTGCGACAACATGTCCAGGTTGGAGGCAATCTGTTTCATGTCGTCCATGGTCGCGGTGCGGTAGCCGTTTTCCTCCCACCACTGAATGTTCTGTTCGATGCCGGCGTCGACCGTGCTGATCATGTTGCGCACGGCGGTCGAGTCGTTGGCGGCCAGGGCAGTCGAAAGGTCGGAGAGTACCTGGAACGTGTTGACCGCACCTTGGAAGACTTGGGATCCGTCGTACCCGGTGGACACTCGCGTGTCGCGGCCCACCTGCATGTCAGGAATCTCGTTGGAACCTTGGTAAACGCCATTCTGGTCGAACGCGGCGACGTTCAACGCGGTGCCTGAAAACAGGTACCGCCCGTCGAGTTGCGTGTTCGCAACGTCGATCAGCTCCTGGCGGAGCGCGTTGATTTCGTTGGCGCCGTTGGTACGATCTTCCGCGGAGATCGTATCAGAACCGAGTTGAATCGCCCGTTCCTTGACCCGCTTAAGAATGTCGCTGACGGTTTTCAGCGCATTCTCGGAGGCCGCCAACCACGTTTCGCCGCGATCCGCGTTGGCCATGTAGGTAACTTGATCCTGCTGTTCTGCGCGAAGACGGTTCATCGACGTCCAGATTTCTGGCGCATCGGAGGGGAGCTGGATCCTGAGGCCGGTGCTCGCCCGTTCCTCGGCGTCCGCCATCCGTGTCTTCAGACGGGACAGGGTCAACACGCTCTGATCGGCATTGTAACTAGCAGTTCTGCGGATAGGTACCATGTTACACCAGGCTCATGAGGTCACCGAGCAGGCCGTTGGTGACGGAGATCACCCGCGCCGCTGCTTGGTAGGAGGCTTGATACTGCACAAGGTTGGAAGCTTCTTCGTCGAGATCGACGCCGTTGAGTTGGGAGTTCAACTCGTCCAGATCGGCCATGATCGCTTCTTGTTGGCTTGCGGCATCGAAAGTGGAGGCCACATCGCGACCGACTTGGGCCGTGAGGCGGCTGAGGTACAGTCCGGGTTGGGTGCCGTTGACGATATTGGAGGATTCAAGCCCAACCAGGAGCGCCAGGTTGTCGCCGTCGCCGATCCCGCCGCCGTCTGAAAACGCCAACTGGGAAGGGTTGCCGACGATGCCCGGGTCGAGGGAGAACGAAAGCGCCGGACCCGGAGAGTTGGCGAAGGCGAACACATTTCCGCCGGCGTTGCCGTTCAAATCTTGGCCCGCGGCGTGTTGGGTGTTGAATGCGTTGGTAAAGTCGGTAACGAAAGTGTCCAAAGAATCTAGGTATCCGGCAATCTGCGTCCGCGCAGCGAGGCGGCCGCCCACCTCTCCACCAACGGCGCTGCTGACGTTCAACTGGCCACTTCCGGCTGAAACGAAGACGTCGGGTTGAGCATTCGGGTAGGTGACGATGTCGACCTTTCGAGCGACGGTTCCAGAGACAATGGCGTGTCCCCCGAGGAAGACCGTGGCCGTGTCGTCGCGGTTGAAATGTACCGTCGTGCCAAGTTTTTGGCTCAGATCTTTGATGATGGCGTCGCGCCGGTCGGCGAGGTCGCCCGCTGCCATTTCTCCGCCAACGACACCTTGAAGTTTAGCGTTAAGAACGGCTATTTCTTCGAGCTGGGCGTTGATTCCCTCTTCGTAGCCTTCGACCGTCTCGCTTAAGGCATCGAGCTGTTCTTGTAGGCCGGTGGCGGTCTGACGGACAGTGCGCGTGAACGCTTCACCGGCGGACAACGCCCCATAACGGAGACCTACGTCCGAAGGGTCGGAGCTGGCGAGCACGAGCGTGTTCATAAATTTGTCGAACTGTTCGCGGATACCGGAGGTGTCGGCCTCCTCAAACAGGCCTTCAATAGCGGACAAGGCTTTGTACTGTTCGCTCGACTCCGATGTGCGACCTTGTTGGGCGATCCGACGGGATCCCAAAATGGTATCGGTGATTCGAGCGATGGCCTCCGTGCGCACGCCGCGGCCGATCCAGAGATTGGCGTATGGAACGGGATCGGCGTTGCTTTGGACGACCCGGCGACGGGTAAAGTCGCGGTTGGACGCATTCGCCACGTTGTGGCTGGTCGCAGACAACCCTGCGGTGGCTGCTCGAAGTCCGGATTGAGCCGCTATGAGGGAGGAAAGGAGTGGCATGAGCTATCCTTGAAGTCGACCACTTCGCCCGTACGTTCGGGAAGGTCCCGAAGATGCGATGGAGTCGAGCGTTTCGATGACGGTTCCAGCGATACTTGTGAGTCGCTCTTCGGCGCGATGCAGCCGAAGCACCTCCCGGGAAAGCTCCGCTTTGTCCGGGTCGGCCGGATCGAGGGGTGTGGCCATGACGACCCGGAGGTCGAAAATCATGTCCATCCTTCGTCCGTTCAGCTCCTGCAGAAGTTCACTTTGAAGGGATCTTGCGGCAGCTACTTGGGCCTCGGTGAGCTCACATAGGCTTCGAACCAGAGGAAGCAGCTCGCGCGCAGCCATTCGCTACCGCGCAAACTCGGCTAGCAGCGAGTCAACCGCCGTTTCACCGAAAAGCTTCTCTAGACTGCCGTCTTTGAGCTGTGCCTTAGTTTCTGCTACCACTTCATCGCGAACCGGAGCGAGCGTTCGGATTTCCGTCTGGAGAGACGAGATCCAAGCCGCGGGCTGCGACAAAGAAACCTTCGAGGAGGTTGGCTCTTCAAGCTTCGGCTGGCCCTGGTCGGGCAGGCGATGACCGATGAGACTCTCGGTCTGAACCTGGGTTTGTCCGGCAGTGGGCTTGATCTGCATGACGGTACCTCGCCGACCGGGTCTAAGGGCGACCCGGCTTAGCTACCTCCTCGGATCACTTCTGTGTGCTGTTGAGATTTTTTTTGTCCTGATCCAAGCCATTCGGCTGGGTCGAGGATCTTTCCCTCCTTTCGCACTTCGAAGTGCAGGTGTGGGCCGGTGCTCCGGCCGGTTGAACCAACGGTCGCAACAGTCTGGCCGGCTTGAATCCGGTCGCCTTCGCGCACTTTCAGCGAACTGCAGTGCCCGTAGCGGGTTTCGGTTCCGTCGGCGTGGCGCAAAATGACGAGATTTCCGTATCCCCCGCGATCTCCCGCGTAAGTTACGGTGCCGTCCAAAGTCGCCCGGATCGGGGTGCCGGATGGAGCGGCGATGTCCAAGCCATGGTGCTCTTTGAGCCGGCCATGGAAAGGGTCGATTCGGGTACCAAAATTGGAGGTCAGGCGTCCTCCCTCGACCGGGAAGATGGGATCTTCGCCGCCTTCTATGTGGCGCGGCAGGAAAGAATGGTGCCCGGTGGGAGGCACCACCTTGCCGTTTGCAGTGCGCTCCATCTGATCGGCATATCCCAATCCACCGCCGGCTTTTACGGCATCGGCGATCGCCTGGTCGAAATAGTCGGCGAACATAGCGGTTTCACCGCTGCCAAACAGGCCGCCTTCTTCGGAGCGCATGCTCTTGAGCATGGTCTGAATGATGATCGTCTCGAATTGTTCGGCGACTTCGCGATCCGTGGACTTGGGGCCGACGGTCGCGGTGGGCCGGGAGGCAGAAACGAACATGGAAGGATCGGTGATCATAAGGCTACAATCTCCGCTTGAAGTGCACCGGATGCCTTAATGGCTTGAAGGATGATCATCAGATCGCGTGGCGTGACGCCCATGGCGTTCAGTGCGCTCACGAGCTCGCCGATGGTGACCCCCTCAACCATGATGAGCTGACCCTGCGCTTCCGTAGCTCGGACGCTGCTTCCGGTGGTGCTGCGTGTGGTGCCGTTGGAGAAGGGGGCTGGCTGGGATACATTGGTGTCGCGCCGAACTTCGATGGTCAGGCCGCCATGTGCCACGGCGACCGCCGATATTTTGACATCGGCGCCCATTACCACGGTTCCGGTGCGTTCGCTGATCACGACGCGGGCCGGGGCGTCCACAGAGACTTCGACGGCTTCAACCTTTGCTGCAAACGAAGCAAATTTTCCCTTGTACGCATCGGGGATGGTGAGCTTGATGGTGGAGGAGCTGAATGCCTCGGCGAGTTCGGCTCCAAAAGAGGCGTCGATTGCGTCCGCGAGCCGAGTCGCGGTGGTAAAGTCGGGCGTGGCGAGCACGTAATCCACCGACGTCATTTCGTTAAACTTGGGTTGGGAAGCAACTTCCCGCTCGACAACCCCGCCGCCGACCACCCAACCGGTGGTCACGTGATTTTTCATCGAGGTAGAACCGAGCGCTTCGGCGCCATATCCGCCGACGACCACAGGGCCTTCGCTCACGGCATACACCTGGCCGTCGGGACCCATCAACGGAGTCATGAGGAGATAACCGCCTTCCAACGAATTGGCGTCGCCGGTGGAGGCGACGGTGACGTCCATGCGGCTACCCGTGCGCGCTTCGGGTCCCAGCGTCCCTGCGACCATGACTAAAGCGACGTTTCGCGCCATGATATCGTCGACAGACAGGCTGACACCGAGGCCCTGCAGCCGGCTCGCCAAAGCGCGGATGGCGGCTTCATTTCGTGGCGTGTCGCCCGTGCGGCGCAAGCCAACCACCAAGCCAGCGCCGGTGATCGGATTGTCTCGGATGCCGTGAAACCCGCCAATGTCCTTCGCACGCGCCGCGAAAGCGGGCGTGGCCAGGGCTAAACTGGCGAGAAGGGTGAGTAGGATTCGCAAGGGACTCCTCCAATCAAACCATCGGCAAGGGGGAAACTGGCTTGAGGAAAACCTCAGAACGGCCAGACGCGATCAAGGATGCGGGTACCGATCCCGGGACCCTGTTTGTCAGAAAGAACGCCAGAACCAGTGATTTCAATTTTCGCTTGTGCGAGGAGCTCTGAGCTCACGGTGTTGTCCATTTGGATGTCTCGCGGGCGAACGATGCCGTCCAATACCAAGTACTGAATTTCGCGGTTGACTCGGACCTGCTTCCAGCCCCAAACCCGGAGGTTTCCACCAGGAAGAACCTCGATTACCTCGCACGTGAGGGTGGCTTCGACGTCCGCTCCGCGGGTGGTCTTGCCGTCGCCAGCGAAGGAATTCTCGGAGCCGCCCTCGATGGCGATTTTTCCGCCGAGATTGGGGTGGGCATTGATCAGAGTTTGTTCGACGCCGAGCATGGCGGAAATGCCCGCCGATGCTTTGCTATTTTTGGAAGTGTTGGTAGAGGCGCCCAAACTGGTTGCCGTGCGTTCGGCGATCTGGATGGTGATCAGATCCCCTACCTGTCGAGCGTTGCCGTCGAGCCCCATCAATTGTCGAGCGGAAACCTCGCTCCACAGCGAGCCTGCGGTGTAGACCACCTCATTTCCCGTGGGGTTGGAGAGGGCGGGTTTTTCCGGCGGAGGAGGCGTTGTTTTGGGCTTCTTGGCTTCTGCCGAGAACAGCGCCAACAGGATCAGGGAAGAGATCATGTTTTCTCCTAGGGAAGTTCGACGGTTTGGGAATCGATCAATGTACCTTCGAGCGCCACTCGGGTGGCCTCGTTGATCACCTTGACTTTTTCGCCAACGCGCGCAGATTGTAAGGTTCGACCTGGCGCGGTAATCGTGAGTGAACCTCGCGATACGCGCAATGAGACCGATTGATCCCGTTCGATGTCCATGGGTACCATGACCACCGTGGAGTCTAAAGGATCTCCGGCTTTGATGAGCCGTTTCGAGACGCCGGTGGTCATGGGGGTCCCACGGAGCTTCTCCCATGGAACGTCTGCCAGTTGGGACGCTGAGATGGGTGTTCCGCTGGGGATGTCTTCGATGGCTACCGGCACGCTCTGCCACAATGCCAGTTGTGGTCGAACCGTAACTGAGGTGCGGCCAGCACTTCCGTTGAATGAAACCCGGAGCTCGGGCCGGTTTCGGCAGGCATCGCCGGTCCAGGCAATCCGGTCGATGTCGGCCGGAAGCATACGTTCTTCCACGCCGATCCAGCGGACGTCGACGCGGGAGGCCGTGCAGGTCTCCTTCGCGTAGTCCACGAGCGCGAGCTCGATCGCTGAAATCGGCGGCAGATCGCTCATCGTTTCAAGTTCACGGCGGTGCCCATCATTTGCTCCGCGGTAGAAATGGCTTTGGAGTTGAGCTCATAGGCGCGTTGTGCGAGAATCATCGCAATCAACTCGGTGGCGACGTCCACGTTCGAACCTTCCAGGAAACCGTTGACCAGCTGAACGTCGGGTTCTCCGTTGATCGGTAGCGCTTCACCGGACTCGGGTGTCTCTTCGAAAAGGTTGTTTCCGAGTGGGCGAAGCCCCGAAGCGTTGGTGAAGCCAGCGACTTCCAACTGACCAACGGTGGTGTACTCAGTGTCGCCCGGCATCAGCGCTTGAACCGTGCCATCGCCGGTTACCACGACATATTGGGCGTCGGAAGGGATGTTAATGTCGCCGGCTACCTTGAGCCCACCGCTGGAGATCAGGGTTCCATCGGCGTCTTTTCGGAACGAACCGTCTCGGGTGTAGACTCGGTCGCCTTCGATGGTCTCAAGAGCGAACATTCCGCGACCTTGAATCGCCACATCCAGTTGGTTCCCGGTTTCGGTGAGCTGGCCGTTGGTGTGTTCTTTTTCAAGGCCAACCAACCGAACGCCGCTACCGACCTCCACTCGCGCGGACGAGATGCCTTGTCCACCGGAGGTGAGTTCTTGGTAGAAGAGATCCTGAAAGTCTTCTCGGCCGCGTTTGAAGCCGGTGGTACTGACGTTTGCCGGGTTGTTGGCGATGTTGTCCAGGCGAACTTGCTGCGCGGCCATGCCGGAGGCAGCGGTTTGTAGGGCCTTCATTATTTGCCTCCAAGGCGGTTGATTCGTGCATCGAGCTCGTCGGTGGACTGCATGGCCTTTTTATAGGCTTCGAAGTACTGTCCGATTTCGATCAATTCGGTCATGGAACGGAGAATGTCGACATTGCTGCCTTCCAGGGCGCCCTGGATGACGGTCGGCTTGGCGGCGTGCATCTGTGAGGTAGGCTCCCAGAGGTTGTCGCCAATTCGTTCTGCGCTCTCGACGCCGACGAGTTTGAGTTTGTCGATTTCGCCGGATTCGCTGCCATAGATGGTGCCATCGGTCCCGACGCGAAGGGTTTCGTTGAGGGGCACTTCGATGGGGCCACCTTCTCCGAGAAGAGGCATTCCCTGCCCGTTGACGACCATACGGTCCTCGTTCATAAAAAACCGGCCGTCGCGGGTGAGCAGAGTTCGATCTCCGTCTCGAACTGCAAGGAAACCGCTGCCTTGAAGGGCGAAGTGAAGCGGGTCGTCATCGTTCATCACCGCGCCGTCGCTGAAGTCGGCAACGGGCTCGTCGGCCATCGCGTACACTTCGCCCAAGACGTGATCGTTGGGACCCTCCACTTTGAAGGGGAGTTTGTCCTGCTTGAACCCCACGGTGGACGTGTTCGCCATGTTGTTGGCGACGATGTCCATCTGGGCCCAAGTGGAGGTAGCACCTGAGAGACTCACGTAGATGTCGCGGCTCATCCTGGTAACTCCATGCCGACGTCATCGGCGCCGATGTAGGGTTCGAGTCGTTTACGGAGCCTGATGCGGGCTTCCGATAGGATTTGCGATACCCGACTGACGGTAACATCGTAAACTTGGGCGATTTCGGCTAAGGTAAGACCCTTTCCGTAGTACATAATGACGCACTGGCGGTGCTTTTCGGGGAGGGAGAGGATCCCATCCTTAAGCGCCTGGCGAACTTCCTGTATGGCGAGGCCTGAATCTGGGGCGGTCGACGGGCCGCTGATCAGGCGATCGAGGAGGGTTCTGCTTGCGCCGTCCTCATCGGATGTGGCGTCGATCGAGATGTGGGAGATGGGTTTGACCCGATCAACCGCGGCCCAATAATCCTCAAGCTGTATACCTAGGTATTGAGCGACCTCTTCGGGATTGGGCTCGCGATCGTGTCGGCGCCGGATCTCGTCGGTGGCGTCCTGGACCCGGCGCGCGAGTTGCCGATGTCGTCGACTGAAATTGTCGTTTTCGCGGAGGGCATCGTACATCGCACCCCGGATACGGTATTCGGCGTACGTGGTGAATTGAACGCCGCGCGCGCCGTCAAAGCGGTCGAACGCCTCGAGCAGTCCGATGGCGCCGCACGATACAAGATCTTCAAGCTGAATAGCGCTGTCTCGCGAGAACCGCTCATGCACCCTACGCGCCAGCAATTGGACTTTGCTTCCGAACCGGTGGCAGACCTCATCACGCGTCATCCCTTCGACGGTTCTCACCGTTTCATCGGCATAACGCTTTGCAACCACCCGTGCGGGAGGTGCTTCGCGGCGGAGGTGGTCGTGCTCAGAACTCACTTGGTTTTCTTCGGATCGGCTTTGAGGTCAATGATTCCGATGCGATCGAGTTTGACCGTCGGAAGAAGTTCGGCGGAGGAGAGGACCACAGCGCGGGGAAGCGCGCGTTCCAACATGCGGCGCAAAGCGCCTCGGGTGAGGGGAGGACACAGCACCACCGGTTGGCCCGGGCCGGTGTATCCGTCGGACAGTTCGCGGATTCGCGTAAAGAATCGGCGAGCGACATCGGGTTCCAGCGACAACGAAGGGGCGGATCCTTCTTGCGTCTGAAGGCCACGGAGCAGCGCGTCCTCAGCATCTGGCCCGAGCCCGATGTAGTGCAAAACACCATCGGTATCGGCGAAACGTCGGGTGATGTGCCGGGCGAGACGCTGGCGCACGAACTCGGTGAGAACGTCCGGATCTCTGGTCTTGTGGGCGTACTCGGCGAGCGCTTCCAGGATCGTCTGGGTGTCGCGGATCGAGATGCCTTCGCGCACGAGGTTGCGGAATACGCGCAGGCACGCCTGCCGAGGAAGTGGATCGGGGACCAAGTCGTCGACCAGTTTCGGGCTGTCGACCGACACTCTTTCCAGGGCTTTGGTCAACTGCGAGGCATCGTAGAGCTCGCTGCCGGCGGACTGCATCAATTCCACGAAATGGGTGGTGAGAACCGTCGGAACGTCGACGACGGTGTACCCCAACGCCTGCGCTTTGAGGACATAGGATTCCTGGATCCAGTAGGCGGGGAGGTTGAACACGGGATCTGTAGTTTGAATACCGCGAATGGGTCCGGTGGTGCCGCCTGGATCGAGGGCCAAGTGTTGGCGCGCGTACACCTTGCCGCGACCGATTTCTTCGCCGCGAAGCAGGATCGCATACTCTCCGCCTTCTAGGCGGAGATTGTCACGAAGGTGGACTGGCGGAAGCACCACGCCGAGATCCTGCGCAAACTGGTTTCGAATGCGTTGAATGCGCGACACCAATTCGCCGCCGGTGCGTTCGTCAACCATGTATAGAAGATCGAGGCCAACTTCGATGGTGAGCGGTTCCACGGGCAGGAGATCTTCAGGTCGTGCTTCCGCTCGTTCCTTGGCTCCCATTGGGTGGGTAACGCCAGCGGCACTTTTGGCGGCCGCGGCCGCAGCAGCGGAACCCTTGGCGGGTACGGCTGGCTGCTTGTCGATTTCGCGCGATGCCCAAAGCGCGAGACAGCCGAGCACGAAAAATGGAATGCGCATGCCGGGAATCAGAGCGAAGCCGCCCAGCACAGTGGCCAGGAGCGTGAGCACTCGCGGCGACTGCATCAACTGGCTGCCCAATTGATGGTGAAGGGGTTGACTATCTTCGTCATGAACCCGGGTGACCAAAAGACCGGCCGCCATCGACAACATGAGGGATGGAATCTGGGCGACGATGCCGTCACCGATGGTCATGATGGCGAATACCTGGAGAGCGTCGAGCACTTTGAGATCGTGCTGGAAAACTCCAATGAC
>SXGR01467152.1_pt1 | contig 13473 bp, 7 predicted proteins | sample 3174711 | NCBI WGS metagenome assembly SXGR01 (sample SAMN11356860, study PRJNA531348) | freshwater metagenome | isolation source: freshwater sample F1-60 | place: China: Fuxian Lake, Yuxi | collected 2017-12-25
CCGCAAGACGCAAGTCGATCTGACAAAATCTTCCTCACTGCAGGTGTCCCTCAGCAATTTCACGAACTCATTGGTGGATGGCATGGCAACCGGACTCAACCATATTCATTGGAGCGACCGCGATGCCTCTCCGGATTCCGGTGGTTTCTTCTGGATCGAATATCCCGAGACAACCGTGCGTGGTACGGTGTACGGTGACAATGCGAACAATGTTCCCCTTCTACAATTTTCCAACCCCTAACCATGGAAAGGAAGCAAAAAATTCGCCTCGCGCTCTGCGGGACCACAGTGGTTCTGGTCGTTGCGGCAGCTGCCATCAATCAGTATCTGACGGCGAAGAATGATGTTCCACTTCCTTTCGGAGAGCAGCGTGGCTCTTCCCTTGCGGGGGATATCACGAAGATCGGTCAGAGTGATATCGCCGAGGTGTTCAAAGTGACATTCCCGGAAGGGGTCGATGGCGAAGATCTCGGCGCAGACAAATTCTTCCTCGTGTATACGCCTGAAGATGCGTTGCAGGGAGTACCGCTGGACTCCGTTCTGACTCTGGAAGACGGCAGTCACGATGTGAGCTTCTTCGGGTACCAGTACTCTTCTCCTCGCGCAGAACTGGAGCGGGAGCATAGAAATGATGAGCTTCTGAAGGACAGATTCCCGACTCCCCCCGGAAAATTCTTCGCTTCTTACAAGGCTCGCTTCGGCGATGACCCGGAGGTCGATGCTTTTGCGGATTTCGAGGCGGGGAATGAAGTAACGATGTTTCCGACCGACACGGTTGAAGGGGCAACTCTGGAGCCGAATCAGCTCTACCTCATCATCGTCAATGAGCCCTTTGCACGGATCACCGTTCGTTCGGTTGGCGGAGGTGATGGAGGAGGCACTGCGATGTTGTGCAGCAATGGAATCGCAGACGGCATTCAGGATCCCGGAGAGGAGTGCGATGATGGAAATGATGTCGATGACGATGACTGTATGAATACCTGTCAGCTGTACGTCGTGAATCCGTTCGCAACGAGAGTGGGTGGCGGAGGTGGAAATGGCGGCGGCGATCCGAATCTCTGCGGTGATGGCAAGCAGGATCCCGGCGAGGAGTGCGATAACGGTGAAATGAACGGCACGCCCGAGGGTCGCTGCACGCAAGATTGCAGAAACCCTGAGGAAGGTCCTTCCGGACCCGTGTGCGGCGACGGCAGTGTCGATGAGGGTGAGCAGTGCGACGATGCCAACCCGGACTTGGGAGATGGCTGCACTGACGCCTGCAGCATTGAAGAAAAATTCAGGTGTACCGGAACACCGAGCGTTTGTCTTTCATACAATGCGTACGTGAAAGTCATTTCGGGAATCAAGGATTCCGATTCCGTCGATGCAAAGGGAAGGAAGGCATTGCTTCTTGTTGTGAATATCATGGAAGCACAGGACAAAGAGTACGATTTGGTGAAAAGGTATGACATCAATAATGACGGCGTCATCGATTCTGTCGATTCAGGCCTTGCCGATGATGAGCTTGCGATTCTTGCTCCGTCTCCTACGTAATAACGATAGAAAAAATAAAGAGAAAGGAGGGGTGCAATACCCCTCCTTTTTTTGAAGATTTTCTTATTCCATTTTCCGCATCTTTCTGCTATAATTAGCAGATTATTCCATCATTTTGCTTGCCCGTGAACGATCAAACATTGCATGCCCGGCTTCTCCTGATCACGGCGATCCTGATGTTTCTCGGTGCCGCGTTCTTCGCGCTGTCTCCTTCGATCGGATTTCTTCAGACCGTGCCCGTAAACGAGCGCGTGCTCACTCTTGCGGATGGCAATCGCGACGGTGTTCTTTCCGTTGCCGAGATGCGGAGGTCCATCTCCGCGATGATCACGGCGATTACCAGGAACACGCTCACGTACGATTTGAATAACAGTGGCAAGACCGACAAAGCGGACTTGAAAGTTCTCATCGGAAGCATTCGATCATTCCTCTCTGCTGAGTGCGGAAATGGGGTCATTGAAGGGATTGAGCAGTGTGATGACGGGAACCGGATCGATAACGACACGTGCACCGGTCTCTGTAAGAACGCAGCGTGCGGTGACGGATACAGGCAAGGAGCCGAGCTCTGCGACGATGGAAACAAAATCGATACCGACTCGTGCAAGAACACCTGCGTGACGAATAATTGCGGCAACGGCCAACTTGATGCCGGAGAGGAATGCGATGACGCGAATCAGGTCAATGCGGATTCCTGTTCGAATGCATGCCGCGATGCGATCTGCGGTGACGGCATCAAGCAGGTGAATGAAGTCTGCGACGATGGAAACCGGAGCAACATGGATCGCTGCACGAATGAATGTGTTGCACCTTACTGCGGGAATGGCATCCTCGAGGGAACCGAGCAGTGTGACGACGGCAATCAGGATACGGCGGATTCATGCACCTATCGTTGCACCATTGCCGTCTGCGGTGACGGCATCAAGGCGGCAACCGAGCAGTGTGACGATGCCAACCAGAACAATATCGATGACACGTGCACCACTTCCTGCAAGGCTCCCGCCTGCGGCGACCAGTACCTCGGGTACTTCGAAGAGTGTGAAGATGGCAATGCAGTTGCAGGCGACGGTTGCGCACCCACGACCTGCAAGGTCGAAGTCGTTCCCCCTGCGCTCCCCGGATTTGTGTGGAAGGCGGACAATCCTCCCGTGGAGGATCTGCTTAGTGACTCTCTTGCCGAATTCACCGTGGTGCCGGCATTCGGCAAGGTGCTCGTCATCGGCGGGGTCGGGAGTGAAGGCATCTCGGATGCGATCTACGTCGGAGACGAATATAACTGGACGAAGAAAGGCAATCTTCCGCACCCTCTCTTCAACGCATCTGTGATCGACATCAACGAAAATTTGTGGGTGATCGGCGGTACGTGCGAAACGAACGACTGCGGCAATCGCACCCAGTACACGAGAGATGCCATTCATTGGACCACCGGCCCCTCTCTTCCTGCCGACGTGACGGTGCAGGATTCCCCTGTTTTCTTCTTGAATGGTTCGATCTTCGTGGAAGCAACGACTGCGAGTGGCCAGAGGAGAACATACTCGCTGGCTTTGGGGGCGACATCGTGGCAGCAGGTCGGAGGATCCATGAGCGGCAGTGCCATCACATTCAGAGATAAGGCATGGATCTTACACGGACGATCGATTTTCAGCTCGACCGACGGCATTCATTTCACAAAAGTATCGACGTTGCCGACATCGGTTAGCACTCGAAATGAGCCGCAGAATCTCGGCACGCTGCTGGCTGATTACGGTCGCCTGATCGTCGTCGGCAATGCAGATGCTCTGTCTCCTGCGAATACGTGCAACAAAATCGTCCTCTCTTCCTACGACGGCGTTCGCTGGTCGAAAGGTGGGACCGCTCTCTGCGCGAAGCCCCTCCGCGACCATTACACGATCACAGTCGGCGGTCGCGTATGGCTGGTCTTGCCCGTATTCGCTCCATTCTCGCAAGCACCTTTCACGTATTCCGCCCGTATTCCGCTTCCTCCTTCTCTGTGCGGAGACGGCTACAGGCAGCCGGATACCGAGCAGTGCGACGATGGCAATACCGACAATGGAGATATGTGCACGACCCTCTGCAAGCCTCCTTCCTGCGGCGATGGTTTCAAGCAGGGCAGCGAGCAATGCGATGACGGAAATCAGATCAATACGGACGCGTGTACAACGCTTTGCAAGAAACCCTTCTGCGGCAACGGGAAGATCGACGGTACGGAAGAGTGTGACGACGCGAATCAGGTCAATACCGACGCCTGCACCATCGCCTGCAAACTCCCTGCCTGTCCCGACGGTTACGTGCAGGGAGCCGAGCAGTGCGACGATGGAAATACGGATAACAATGATGCGTGTACCGCCGTATGCAAAGCCCCCTTCTGCGGTGACGGCTTCAAGCAGCAGAATGAACAGTGTGACGACGGCAACAGAATCGATACGGATGCGTGTCTCAATTCCTGCATCGTTCCAGTCTGCGGCAACGGCACGATCGAAGGTGCCGAGAAATGTGACGACGGCAATGCGGTTCCCTCCGACGGCTGTTCTGCCGTGTGTGCACTTGAATCGAATTATCATTGCTTCGGCGTTCCGAGCACGTGCAGGGCAGATAAGGATCGGGTGAAGGAGCTCGCCGATACGAGTCATGACGGGAGCGTCTCCGAGCGGGAGGCTCTCGTGATGATGCTCGATGCAGCGGAGAGCGTGAGTAAACCGTTCGATACGGTGAAACATTTCGATCTGAACTACGACGGAAAAATTTCACAGGAAGATCTGCAGATCATCGTCTACCAAATGAACAGTCTTTTCCCGAATTAAAGCTTTCATGACACTCAGACTTTCCCGCAGGCTCCTGACACTGATCGCTCTCACAGCCGTGACTGCAGCGATCTTCTTTTTTTCATCGGGGTCTTTCCAGAACATGCGCGGTTCACTTCTGGAGAGCTATACCCTCTTCTACCTTTTTGATGTCAATAACGATAGCAAGCTTTCAGAGACCGAGATGCGGAAAGGTTTTGCGAAAGCCATGCTCGAAATTCCGCTTCAGTACGTGAAATATGATGTGAATCGCGACAATAAAGTCGATCAAGCGGATATGCAGGACATCATCGACAGTCTTCGTTCGGCACTCCAGAGCGTGTGCGGCAACGGCATCAAGGAATCCGGAGAGCAATGTGATGCAGGTACTCAGAACGGCGTGCAGTGCAGCGTTGCTCACTCGGGCCTGCAGTGCACGTACTGCACGACTGAGTGCACGAATAGGAACTACAGCCCGCCACCGCTGTGTGGCAACGGCTACGTCGAATCCGGCGAACAGTGTGACGATGGGAACAAGGTCTCGCAGGACAACTGCAGCAGCACCTGCGTCGCCGAAACGCATTACGGATGCCAGAACAAAGCTTGTGCGGTAATTCAAGGTTTCGGTACCAACACCTGTACCAATAACAGTCAGTGTCTTGTTGTCTGCGGTGACGGCGTGAAAGACAGCAATGAGCAGTGTGACGATGGCAACAAGGTCGATAACGACACCTGTAATAACTCCTGTCAGACGTTGCAGCAGTCCTGTACGTCCACCAAGCCGTTCTGTGCTCAGGGAGGAAAAGCGGCATGTTGCGGAGGAAATCAGTGGACGTGCACCCTCGAGAACAATTGCTCGTGTTACTGTTCGGGCAGCACCTATGTTCGCGGTGTCACAAGCTGTCCCACGTATATTACGAATCCCTGCGTTCCACCCGCTTCCATTTGCGGCAATGGTGTCAAAGAAGCCAGCGAGCAATGCGATGACGGGAATTTTGCAGACGGAGACGTTTGCAGCAGTGCGTGCATTCTTCCGGCATGCGGACCTCTCAGCGAAATTACGGTGACGACGGCGAACAGCAGACCGGGGGACTTGGTCACCGGACCCGATAAAAATCTCTGGTTCATCGAAGCTGCAACGAAAAAAATCGGGAAAATCACTCCTGCGGGTGCTCTCAAAGAATTTACGACATCGCTTCTGGTGCCATCACATCTCACTTCGGGAATCGACGGGAATCTCTGGTTCACGAGTCCCGGAAAACTGAGCAGGATCAGCCAGACCGGAGCCATCAAAAGTTTCCCGATCACCGTGAACAATGATCTCTACGGCATTGCCGCAGGATCGGACGGGAATCTCTGGATCACGAATGGAACGCAGGGAGGGGATGCCATCATCAAAATGACGCCGCAGGGCACGTATGGAGCTACCGCCGTTACACCCAATAGCATGCCTGTTGCCATCACATTGGGGACGGATAACAATCTCTGGTTTACGGAAGTAAAGGGCAATGCGATCGGCAGAATAACGACGGCCGGAGAGAAGCAGGAATATCCTCTTCTCACGGCAAGAAATGCCCCCGATGTGAGTGCGCAGAGCGATATCGTCTCCGGTCCGGACGGGAATCTCTGGTTCGTGATGCAGGGGAAAAACAGCGTCGGCAAAATAACGAAAACCGGAGTTCCGACGGAATTTCCTCTTGCCGCTGGTCGCAATCCGACAAGCATTACCGCGGGTCCGGATGGCAACCTTTGGTACACGCAGGCAGGGGCCAAAAAAATCGGCAAGATCACGCCGACCGGAACGATCACGGAATTGGCACTGCCACTGGGCGTCAATCCGGACGGCATTCACGCGGGTCCGGACGGACACATTTGGTTCACGGACAGCCAGCGGAACAAGATCGGAAAAATCTCCGCATCGTGCAGCATCGTTCCCTTCTGCGGCAACGGTGCGGTGGACGGCAGCGAGCAGTGTGACGATGGCAACCAGGTCAATACGGATACCTGTCTGGATTCATGCAGGACACCGTACTGCGGCGACGGCTACAAGCAGGCGGATGAAGAGTGTGATCTCGGCGGCAATAATGGGGGGCTTTGGTGCACATCTCTTTGTAAGAATCCGGACTGTGGTGACTATGAAATCAACGGTTCTGAACAGTGCGACGACGGCAACCAGTACGATGATGACGAATGCTCGAATGAGTGCACGAATCCGGTCTGCGGCGATGGAGTGCGCCAAGGCAACGAGCAGTGCGACGACGGTAATTATGATACGACTGACGATTGTACGATTTGCAGACCGGCATACTGCGGAGATCAATTCGTTCATCAGGCGTATGAGGAATGTGACTATGGTGCTCTGAACGGCAGGAACGGGATTCCGTGTACGACTTCGTGTCAATCGACGATTCAGATCATCAATTACTAGGAGGAATCGAGAAAGGTCGTTCAATGTTTTCTTCCAATTTTGGCGTATTTCTGCTATAATCAAGAGATTATTCTTTGATGTTCACACGTCTTTTCCACTCACGGCTTTTCCTTCTCACGTTGGCCGTGGCAGCAGTGACGGGCGTGGTGGTATCGCTTTCCCCAGCAACTCGTTTTCTTCGCGGCTCTCTGACGGATGATCGCGTGCTCACGCTCTGCGATACGAATGCGGACGGCATGTTCGAGGTCCCTGAAATGCGTCGTTGCATCAGCAACGCGATCACGGCAATCGTCAGAAACACTCCCGCTTACGATCTCGATGGAAGCGGTACGGTCAGCAGAGCGGATCTGAGGATTCTCATCCAAAGCATTCGCGCTTTCCTGTCGGCTGAATGCGGAAACGGACAAGCCGAGGCAGGGGAACAATGTGACGATGGAAACCAGAGCAATGCGGATGCCTGTACGAATGCATGTACGACGCCTTTCTGTGGCAATAGAGCGGTGGAAGGCAGCGAGCAGTGTGACGACGGCAATCAGGTGAATACCGATTCTTGCACCAATTCCTGCAGGATGCTTTCATGCGGAGACGGGTTCATTCAGAGTACGGAAGAATGTGATGACCAAAATCAGATCAACACGGACACCTGCACCAATTCATGCAAGAACGCGGTTTGCGGTGACGGCTTCGAGCAGGGCGCCGAGCAGTGTGACGACGGAAACCAGATCGATACGGATGCTTGTCTCACAAGTTGCATCATTCCCGTGTGTGGCAACGGAATTCTTGAGGGGGCAGAGCAGTGTGACGATCATAATACGATCAGTACCGATTCTTGCACGGCCTCTTGCAGACCTGCTTCCTGCAGCGACGGATTCATCCAAGGTGCCGAACAGTGTGATGATAGTAACCAGATCAATACCGATTCCTGCACCAATGTGTGCGTGAACGCCGCTTGCGGTGACGGATTCAAGCAGGGCACGGAACAGTGCGATGACGGGAACCAAATCAATACCGATTCTTGTACCACTTTTTGCAAGACCGCGGCTTGCGGCGATACGTTCAAGCAGGGAACCGAACAGTGCGACGACGGGAACCAGATCAACAATGACACCTGCACCGGATTGTGTAAGCTCGCTTCCTGCAGCGACGGATATATCCAGGGTGCCGAGCAGTGCGATGATGGCAATACGATCAATACGGATTCCTGCAGCAATCAATGTACGTCTGCTCGATGCGGAGATTCCATCACTCAGTCACCCGAGCAGTGTGACGACGGAAACCAGATCAACGAGGATTCCTGCACGGGCATTTGTAAGAGTGCAGTGTGTGGTGATGGGTACAAGCAGGGAGTCGAACAGTGCGACGACGGTAATCGGGTCAATACGGATTCCTGCATCAATACTTGTAAACTCTCTGCTTGCGGTGACGGATTCAAACAGGGCGCCGAACAGTGTGATGACGGCAACGCCATGGACAGCGACATTTGCAGCAATACATGCATCCCGGCGGTCTGCGGTGCGATCACCGAATACCCTCTGGGAGCGGGGAGTAACCCTTACGGCATCGCAAGCGGACCGGAGAATACTCTCTGGTTCACGCAGAGAGGCACGAATAAAATTGCGAAGAGGACTCAGGACGGAGCTCTCAGTGAGTACCCTATTCCCACCGTCGCCAATATCGTTCCGATGGGGATTACGGCAGGTCCGAATGGGAAGATGTATTTCGTCCAATACAGCGGCAACAAAATCGGCAAAGTGACAGCGAACGGATCGTTTGAGGAAGTGCTCATCCCAACGCCAAGCAGTCAGACATTCAACATTGCTGCAGCGCTGGACGGAAGCATCTGGTTTGCTGAAAAGAATGGAAATGCGATCGGAAAAATTCCGGCGGCCGGAGGTGCTCCGGTCGAGTACGTTGTTCCGACGACTGCCAGTAACCCCTTTGGCATTGCAGCGGGGCCGACCGGAGAGATGTGGTTTACCGAGCGTACCGGAAACAGAATCGGAAAAATTTCATCGAATGGCGGCTTCAGCGAATACACTCCTCTGCCGACCGGCACCGCTCCGTTCAATATCGCAAAAGGATCCGACGGTAATATGTGGTTTACGACGGCCCTCAATAAAATCGGCAGGATCACGCCTGCCGAAGCGGTGGATTATTTCACGATTTCAACTCCGGGCAGCAGCCCGAATGCGATCACCGGCGGCCCCGATGGCAACGTGTGGTTCACAGAGCAGGGTGTGAATAAAATCGGGAAAATTACGCCTCAAGGCGATATCACCGAGTATTCTGTTCCCTCTGCAAATACGCAGCTCAATGGCATCACGACCGGACCGGATGGAAATATTTGGTTTACCCAGTTCAATGCCAATAAGCTCGGAAAGATTCAGGTATGTCCGGGAACAGGCATTTGCGGCAACGGCATTCGTGAGGGCACGGAACAGTGTGAAGACAGGAATTCACTTAGTGGTGACGGTTGCAGCGCAAGTTGCGCAGTCGAAGCAGGATTCACTTGCACGGGAGTACCCGAAAGTGTGTGTCTTCCGACAGTGCCTGCTTGTGGCGACGGCTATAAGCAGGGAACGGAAGAGTGTGACGACAAAAATAAAGTGAACGACGACGCGTGCAGCAACGTGTGCAAGATTGCCGTGTGTGGCGACAGCATCGTGCAGCCGGCCACTGAAAAGTGTGACGACGGCAATACCGCAAACGGAGACGAGTGTTCCGCGTCGTGTCAGTCGACGTTCTCCATTGCAAGCTCGTGTACGGGCGCAGTTGCATTCAAATCGATCGGCACTTCCCCCGCGTTCATCTCTTCCATTCTTTCGCATAACGATTCGGCGTACGCAGTCGGATTCGTCGCGCAGCCCGATCTGAAGAGCAAGATGTCGGTTTACCGTCATTCGAGGAATGGCACGGGGTCGGTGTGGCTTCCGGAAGCATCGCTTGGAGTGCCGTCCGTCGGGGCGAAGGCGAAGATTCTCAATGCAGGCGGCACACTCTATGCCTTCAAGCAGAAAGATCCCGGCCAGTGGACCGAAGCGACGAGAGAAGATCTTGTCTTCAGACGGGCCGCGAACGGTCAGTGGGAATCGCTCGGCAGCCCGTGGAAGAGCCCCGATATTCCGCAGATTTCTTCTCTGGCTGTGCTGAACGGCGTTCCCTACGTTTCGGTTTTTAATTACGGCTTCGTCTATCGGTACGATGGCAACAAATCGTGGACGCAGCTTGGAACGACTGCGATTACAAGCATCGGCAATCTCACGAGTGTGTACGGCAAGCTCTACGCCCTTGGTTCATTCCTGGGGTACAATGCGGATTTCTCGCAGAGTTGGGTCGGAAGAATGGTGGTGTGGGATGGTGCTTCTTGGAAGGGAACGACGAGTCTCTGGAGCGTTCTGGAAATGAAGGCTTCCAATGATACGCTTCTGTTGGTTGGGCAATGGGGTCCCGCGGACTCAGCCTCCAGACGAGGCGTCTATTATCTTCCGCCCGATTCGACGACGGTGGTCGATACCCGTATCGACGACACGCTTCCGATCTATGCGGTTCCTCGGCTGGGTGTTGTCGATGGCACGTTGTATGGATACGTATCGAATACTCTCTACGTCTATCCTTTCTTCGGTCAGGGCTGGAGGAAAATCGGTTTGATCACCGATATTACCAGTGCTCCCGGGGGCATCACTGCGTACGATTTGCAGGATGGTTTGGTGATCCTGAGAACGAATCTCACCTGTAAGAAAGTGAATGTTCCGTCGCTTCTGATCACATGCGGCAACGGACTCGTGCAGACAGGCGAACAATGTGATGATGGAAATCAGGTCGACAATGATTTTTGCAGAAGCAGCTGCATTCTCGCTCGTTGCGGCGACGGTATCGTGCAGGGAGCAGAGCAGTGTGATGCAGGAGGCAATTCTGCGACGTGCACAAATACATGCCAAAATCGCATCCCGCTGTGCGGTGACGGATTCCAGACCGGAACCGAACAGTGCGATGACGGAAATACGACGGGTGGCGACGGATGCAGCAGCACCTGCACCACCTTTTGCGGAGACGGCATCGTCAGGGGTGCCGAACAGTGTGACGATGGGAATCTGAACAGTGAGGATGCCTGTTCGAATTTTTGCACAAAAATTCAATGCATCACACCAGCAGGTCAATATGGCACCGTAAGAATTAAGGTGGGGCAAGAATGCATCGTGAACGTTCAAGCTCTTCATGATCGATGTGCTTGGTATCCGGGAAGCTGCAAGCCCAATGCCCCTCTCGATTGTTATGTCGAAAATCGACCGGGATTGACAAAAATCTGCCAATCGAATGGTGTGTATGGAGGTTGTGGTGGTAAGCCGGAATCGACGTGCACCAACGATCCCTTGTGCAAGCTCGGATTGGAATGTATTTAAAAAAGTCACCGCAAAAGCTCTTACACTGAGGGTTTCTTCGTGTGCCACAGGGTCGCGTTCTGGTACGCGTGTGCGGCACTGAGGATCCCTGCTTCCCCCCACTGCGGTCCCATCATCTGGAGCCCTATCGGAAGCCCTTCTTTACTGTATCCGCATGGCACCGAAAGTGCGGGGATCCCCGCCATCACCGCGCCGTCCATGAAGATGTCTTCCAGATACATCGCCACCGGATCATTCGCGTGCGCAGCGACCTTGAAAGCCGGAGTCGGTGCGACCGGGGAAAGAATGACGTCGAAATGTTTGAATGCTTCCGTGAAATCTTTTGCGATCAGGGTACGAACTTTCTGTGCCTTCAGATAATAGGCATCGTAGTAGCCCGCCGAGAGTGCGTACGTTCCGATCATGATGCGACGCTTCACTTCCGCACCGAATCCCTCGCTGCGTGCACGATGATAGTAGTCGACAAGGTCTTTCGGTTTATCCTTCGGACCGTGACCGAAGCGGATCCCGTCGTAGCGCGCCATGTTCGAGCTCACTTCGCACGGGCAGAGCACGTAGTACGTGGCGAGCGCGTACTTCGTATGCGGCAAGCTCATCTCTTTCACCGTTGCTCCGAGAGAGATGCAAACCTCGGCCGCCTCTCTTACAGCGCGTTCCGTATCATCGTCCATGCCGTCGATGAAGTATTCCTTGGGGAGCCCAATAGACAGGCCTTTCATATCTTTCTTTAAGTGCTTTCGGTAGGGCTCTACCGGTTTATCGGATGTTGTTCCGTCCATAGGGTCCTTCCCTGCGATTGATTCGAGCACGATCGCAAGGTCCTCGATCGACTTGCACATCGGTCCGATGGTATCGAGGGAGCTCGCCATGCTCATCACTCCGTATCTGCTGTTCCTGCCGTAGGTGCAGCGAATACCGCTGATGCCGCAGAAACTTGCAGGCTGCCTGATCGATCCGCCGGTATCCGTGCCGAGTGCAAAAAGCGCTTCGTCTGCGGCAACGGCCGCTGCCGATCCTCCGGAAGATCCTCCGGCAACTCGCGATGTATCCCACGGATTTCTCGTGACGCCGTAGCAGGAAGTTTCGGTGGATCCTCCCATCGTGAATTCATCGGTGTTCGTCTTTCCGATACTGATGGCGCCTGCAGCTTTCAGTCGTTTCGTCGTCGTGGAATCGAACGGAGGAATGTAGTCTTTACTTGCCCCTCGAAGCTCCCTCAGGAGCGAAGTGGGGTTTCGAAGCATGTTCGAGCAGGCAGTCGTCGGAATCCCGGCTTCGCAGTAGACGTCTTTGGCAAGATAGGGGATGCCGGCGAGTGTGGAATTCCACTGCGCGGCAGCATCTGCTTTCTTCGCTTCCTCTAGGGCTCGATCGAAATTCCGATGCACGACCGCATTCAGTTTTTTATCAACCGATTCAATGCGTTCGATGCACGATTTTGTAAGTTCCAGAGAAGTGATGTCTCCCTTCTTCAGTTTTTCATGAGCCTGCGAGATGGTGAGCGAGGAAAGCATATTCATCCGTGTGCGTGTGGGGCTTGGATTTGGTGTTCAACGATCGGAAGTGGTGATGTGCCGAGCAGATCGTCGGGTTGTGAATTGCTTGGTTGCACGATGTCCTCTCTCCATGCATTCGTCAGTCCCGTTATCTGCGAAGTCGGCTCGGTATTCGATGTATCCACTTCTCCCAGCATGTCGACGTACGCAAGAATGGAGGAAAGTTCTTTTGTCATTTTGTCTACTTCTTCTGACGTAAGAGTGAGCCGTGCAAGCTTTGCGATGTGCAGAACCTGTTCTTTCGTAAGTGTTGTCATGCGCCTCTGAGGATAGTACAGAAATAAAAAAGCGGATAGCGGTTAGCGCGTAGCGAATAGAGGAAATTCTACTCGCTATCCGCTACTCACTATTCGCTCTATCCTAGGACCACATGCACCTCTCTCGCCTCTCCGGTCGCAAAGTTTGTGAGCGTGTCAAAACCAAAGGCATACTTTGGAAGGGGAGGCACATGCAGGCGCGCGTTCTTTTTGGTCTGCCCAGGAATTTGTCCGAGAATACTCCGCCCTGCCTTCTTGTCGGTGTGCTTACGTCAACAAGGCTCGATAAGTCTGCGGTCAAGCGCAACCGTATGCGTCGTCGATGTAAGGAGTCGTTGCGGCTCACGCTCAAATCCCTAACCCCCGTCCCTACCCCCCGTCCCTATCCCTCCGCCCAGTTGCTGATCCTCCCCCGTTCCTCTAGCCTGTCTGCGCCGTTTGGCGAGATTCTTGCCGACGCCGCACTCCTTCTCTCTTTCCTCTCCGCACGTGGCTGATCAAAAGTCCAAGAAATCCATTCTC
>SXGR01057736.1_pt1 | contig 13469 bp, 2 predicted proteins | sample 3174711 | NCBI WGS metagenome assembly SXGR01 (sample SAMN11356860, study PRJNA531348) | freshwater metagenome | isolation source: freshwater sample F1-60 | place: China: Fuxian Lake, Yuxi | collected 2017-12-25
CGTTTGATCCGCTCGCCCGCACCACCAAGTTCATGCTCACCGAAGAGGCTCACCATATGTTCGTGGGCGAATCCGGCGTGTCGCGCGTCATCCAGCGCACCTGTCAGATGATGAACGAGCTGAAGACCGATGACCCGGGGAAGCTTCGTGCCGCCGGCGTGATCGACCTGCCGACGCTCCAGCGCTATCTCAATTTCCACTTCAGCGTCACCATCGATCTGTTTGGTGCCGATGAATCGAGCAACGCAGCCACGTTTTATTCAACGGGTCTGAAGGGCCGCTACGAGGAAGGCAAGCGAACCGACGATCATCAGCTGCGTGGGATGTCCTACAAGGTGCTCAACGTGCGGAACGGTCAGCTGGTGGAAAAGGAAGTCCCCATGCTGAATGCGCTCAATGAGGTGCTCCGCGACGACTACATCAAGGACAGCGTGGGCGGCATCGACCGCTGGAACCGCGTCATCGAAAAGGCCGGCATCCCTTTCCGCCTGAAGGCGCCGCACAAAGCCTTCCACCGCAACATCGGGGCGCTCTCGGGCGTGAAGGTGTCGCCGGATGGCCGTGTGGTGTCGGAGTCTGAGTGGGCTGCGCATGTTGATCAGTGGCTGCCCACCGCAGCCGATCGGATGTTCGTTTCCAGTCTGATGGGTCGCGTCGTCGAGCCGGGTAAGTTCGCCAACTGGATCGCACCGCCTGCCATGGGTATCAACCGTCAGCCGGTCAATTTCGAGTACGTTCGCTTCAACTGATCGCAGCGCGCAGATCCGGGACTGCACAAAAAAGGAGACCGCCCATGGGCATCAACGAAGACCAGCTTCTTCGTCAGCATCTGATCGACCCCGAGATCTGCATTCGCTGTAACACATGCGAGGCCACCTGCCCGGCGGGCGCCATCACCCATGATTCGCGCAACTACGTGGTGGACGCCGAGAAGTGCAACCTGTGCATGGCGTGCGTACCGCCCTGCCCTACCGGGTCGATTGATAACTGGCGCGCGGTGCCCAAAGCGCGCGCTTATTCGGTCACCGAGCAATTCGACTGGGACGAATTGCCAGCCGAGCTGAGCACCGAGCAGCTTGTCGAGATGGGGGTGGATACGGCGGGCGCGCCGGTTGACTCGGGTCAACCTGTGCAATCGGCACTAGCGGCCGGGCCGGGGGGCATCGAACCACTGGCGACAGATGCTGCGGCATTCAACAGTTCACAGGTTGGCGCCACGCTGCCCCCGTGGTCAGCGGCACACCCGTTCACCAATCTTTACGGCCCCAAAGCCGCCGATAAGTCCATCACCGCCACAGTGGTGGGTAATGTACGTGTTACGGAGGTGGGGAAGGACTACGACACGCGTCACATCGTGTTCGACTTCGGCCTGATGCCGTTCCCTGTTTTGGAGGGGCAATCAATCGGCGTGATTCCGCCGGGCGCAGATGAGCATGGCCGGGCGCACCATGCGCGTCAGTACTCCATCGCCAGCCCGCGTAACGGCGAGCGGCCGGGGTATAACAATGTGTCGCTCACCATCAAGCGGGTACTGGAAGACCATCAGGGCCAGCCGGTACGGGGTGTGGCGAGCAACTACATGTGCGACCTGAAGGTTGGCGACACCGTGCAGGTGATCGGACCCTTTGGCGCAAGCTTTCTGATGCCCAATCATCCCAAGAGCCATATCGTGATGATCTGCACCGGAACGGGCAGCGCGCCGATGCGGGCGATGACCGAGTGGCGCCGGCGGCTTCGATCCAGCGGAAAGTTCGAAGGTGGAAAGCTCATGCTGTTCTTTGGCGCGCGCACCAAGGAAGAGCTACCCTACTTCGGTCCGCTGCAAACCCTTCCGAAAGACTTCATCGATATCAATTTCGCATTTTCACGCGCGGTGGGTCAGTCCAAACGCTATGTGCAGGATGCGATGCGCGAGCGAGCCGCCGATGTGGCGAAGCTGCTCGCCGATCCGAATGCCTTTTTCTATGTGTGCGGGCTGAAGGCGATGGAGGAAGGGGTGGTGCTCGCGCTCAGGGATATTGCGATGGGGGCGGGGTTGAGTTGGGACGAGGTGGCGGGTGGGTTGAAGCGGGAGGGACGGTTGCATTTGGAGACGTATTGAGGGGTCAGGCTTATCTGACCGGCGCGTTCAACTCACCAAGCAAAGAGTCAAGCGTAGCGACCCAGCTGCCGTCCACGTCTCCGGACAGGATGCCTACCCAACGCAGCTCATCCGACAGATTCAGGTCGACCTGAGTTGAGATGGGCCAGTGCACCGCGGTCCGGTTGATCGAACCCAGGACCGCCCCTTCTGCGATGAACTGCCAGACGGGCTGCCTTGCCGCCGGACCCGAAGCCGCGAGCTCCGCTATCAATGACGCGTCAGCTCGCGTGAGGTGTCCACTCCCGTCAAGATCGGCCGCCACGAACTGGTAAGGCGACGCCGGCTGCGCCAAAGCCTGACCCGAGAGTCCATCTGGATCAGGATTCGGATTTCGGCCCACCGACATCTTGAGCGCAGCCAGAACATCGGCTGCAGTCACCGCGTTCAGTGCTCCGGAGGCTGTACCTGCCCGGTAAGCAGTGAGCTCGTAAGGCTGAAAATCGAGACCCTCGATCTGCCAAGCGCCCTGCCCGTTGGAACGATTGGCGAGCGTGGGCGCGGCCCCCGCTTCAGGGTCTGACGCACGTACGACCACGTTACTGATCGGTGCGCCGCTCTTCCAGAGGCTCGCCGAGCCACTCACCACCGCACTGCCGTTCGGGTTGTAGAGGAACAATCCGATGCCAGGATCATCATCTGACCCAACGAGATTACTCGCGGAAGAGGCGAACACCGCACGAGCACCGTTCGGACTGAGCACCGCGCTCAGAACCGCGTCGTCAGCAGCCTGACCGGTCGCGGAACCCGATAGAGACGTGATCGTCGAAGTCCTCAGGTTGACGAGAGCAAGCTGGTCAACTGCGGGATTGCCGAAGCCGAAGGTGGACGAGCGGCCACTGACCAGCAGCCTATCCCCGGATGAATCCACATCGACCAGCGACATGCCGCCTGACGCGTTCAACGCAGCCGGCCAGGCGGGCAGAACTGCTGAGCCAGTCGAGCTGATCCAGACATCCGATACAGCATTGACATCCGAGGCGGAGAACGAAGAACTATCGGACTGAAAGATCGTGCCTCGCGAGGCAAGCAAGGCTGCAGACCCGCCCTGCGCCTGTCCTGTCGCAAGGCTCGCGAGTTGCAGCGTCGCAGGCCCGGGCAACGATGATGCTGCCGCCGGCAATCGCCAGACGAATACATCGGTCAGCTCATTCCGATCAGAGACCGACAGGCCACCATCAGGCGTGGTGAACGCCACCGACAACACGCCGTCAGCGCCCAAGCGAACATCTTCCAGCGTGGCATCTGCCGCAATCTCAAGTCCGTTCTGTAGCGTGACCCGACTGATGACCGAACGCTCGCGATCGATCAGATAAATATCGGCGCAGGCGTTCGAATCGATATCACCCGCCACCGCCAAATTGCTCGCCAGGGTCTGGAGGGCTACGAAGCGTCCGTCGGCACTCGTCAGCAAGCGATCAATGGGCGCATTCGGCTGCTCACCCGTGATCGACGCAACCAGATCGACCTCAATCACCTCCGAACCCCTCAGGACCGCGATTCTGTCGGAGACCTCGGCGACTGGCATTCCGCCCGACATCGCCTCGCGGTAGCGAACGGTTCGTTCGACAGCGCCCGCCCGGGATGACGGCGCGAGTTCCAACACATCGACCGAGCGCCCGTCCAGGGCGGACGACAGCAGCGAATTGACCGAACGCTCCCAGACCTCATCCCGTATGCGATAGAACCAGACGCCCTCGCGCACCCGTCCCTCATCCGCAAACGTAGCGCGCACGTGGACGCCACTGCCAGACAGATCGAATCCGAGTGGTTCGAGATGGACAAGCACCGACAGACCGCTGGCAAGTTCAGCCAGGGGCGGCGCGGCGATCCGTAGAAGTGTCACGGCAGGCCTCAGACGATCAGATACACATCACCGGCCGACAGCTGACCCAGATCCACCCCGTTGATGAACACGACCGGAACCGGTGTCTGCGCGCCCGAGCCATCGCGATCGAGCAGCAGGGCCTGCGAGGCCGTATCAAAGAGAAAATAGTCATCGGGATCAAGCGCCCGCGCACCCACCCCACGAACGAACGAGTCGCCCCCCAGCGATCCGGAAGAGCCGAGCTTCAGGGCCACCGGATCGATACCGAACGACGCAAGATCGACCATCACCAGATCAACGCCAGGTTCGAAATCGGTGATCCGATCGGGCCCCCCACCCGTGACGTTGCGTGCAATCACGAAGCCATCACCACCAGCCCCCCCAGTGAGCGTATCCACGCCGTCGCCGCCCTCGAGGATGTTGTCGGAGGGATTTCCGACCAGGGTGTTGTTGCCGGCATGGCCAGTAAGCGCCACGGGCTGAATACCCAGCAGTTCCCCCCGCTCGATGAACTCGGGCAAGGTATAAGAAAACGCTGTTCTTACCGTATCAACCCCCGCGGTATCGATCAGGGTGTCCAGCGCATCCGTCAGCACGTAGATATCGTTGCCAGCGCCCCCTTCAAGCGTATCGGCCCCCGTCCCTCCCGAGAGCAGATTGGCTGCGCTGTTGCCGACGATCCGGTTCGCGAGCGAATTGCCTCCACCCGCCCAGTCGCCACCTTCCATCAGCACCAGATGTTCTACATGCGCTGGCAGCGTGTAACTGCCCGAGGCCTCAACGGTATCGATTCCCTCGGCACTTACCTCGATGACCAGATCGCTGCGGCTGTCCACGCGGTACAGGTCATTGCCCGCGCCGCCCGCCATGCGGTCCACGCCTTTGCCACCATCCAGCGTGTCATCGGCCCCGAACCCGATCAGCGTATCGGCGCCCTCACCGCCCGAAAGTGAATTCGGCTGGTCATTACCCGCAAGCACATTGGCGAGGGTATTTCCAGCGAGCGAAATCGCACCCTCACGCGCCGCGGTCAGGTTCTCAACATTGGCGGGCGCGGTCATTGATACCGAGGTTTCAACGCCGTCCATACCGCCCGCACCACGGGTCAGCGCTTCAATGACCAGATCGAGCGCGGAGTCGACCACATAGCTGTCGTTACCAGGGCCACCAGCCATCGTGTCAGCGCCGCTGCCGCCATCGAGCAGATCGCTGCCGCTGCTGCCATCCAGCAGATCATTACCTGAGCCACCGATCAGTGTGTCGTCACCTGCTCCGCCGATCAGCCGGTCATGACCGGGGTTACCCACAAGCAGATCATTCCCTCCAAGCCCGTATAACGCATCGTCGCCCGCGCTGCCGTAAATGGAATCGGGACCCGCGGTGCCGTTTGACGAATAGGACTGCCCCTGGACCGATAGCGCCAGGGCCCAGCGGGCGCTGGCGCCTTCCGGATCGGTAGCAGTGATCTGCAGCTTGCCCACAGGGCCGTTCACATTTTCGGCGATTGCGAAGCGCAGTTTGGCCAGATCTGCCAACGGAAGCACCTGCCCGACCGTAACCGCGACACCGTTCAGCTCGACACGCCCAACGCCCGGCACCTCACTGACGCGGACCTCGCTAAGCGTGGATTCCGGATCAGACGGCAAAGCAACGTCCAGCGCGACAGATGACTGCTCAGGATAGCGAACGGCAAGCGACCCATCCGGTCCGAACCGCGGCGGGTCGTTCACTGGCGTGAGGAACACCTGAACAGCCGACTCGGCCACCACGCCTTCGGCATCGGTCGCGCGATACCGCAAGCTGCCCGCAACCCCCGAGGCATCCCGGTCTGCGGTAAACAATAATTCGTCTATCTCAGCCGCATCAAACACTGTGCCCACGGCAAGCTTCGCACCGCCCGGCCTCGACACCGAGCCTGAGGTGGGAACATCAAGTACCTCAATGCGAACCGCCGTGCCCTCGGGATCAACTGGAACCGGAATATTGATCGCCGCGAGCGCAGCGTCTTCATTCAACGTGAGCGTTCTTGAAGCTTCCACCGTTGGGGCCTGATTGTCCCCGATTTGAAGCGTGAGTTCGTCCTGTGCCTTGTCGCCAAATTCATCGATCGCCGTGATCAGCAGCTTCACCCTCCCCTTGAGGTCATCCGGCGGTGTACCACTCAGCTGCCTGGTTTTCGGATCGAAGCTGAGCCACGACGGTAATTCGCCCCCAGAGGCGCTGGTGGCCTCCACTGACAGCTCGCCTACGCTCGCGTTACGCTGTTTGAGTGCGTTCGCAATGCCCTGCCCGCTTGAGACAAGGTCGACGCGTGTGGCGTCGTTCACTACCGATGTTTCGGGCACACGCACGACCAGATCGATCGCGTCAATGCCATCTGCCGCGCCTGCCGCATTCGCATCAACACGCAGTTCGAGCACGAGCTTCTGACCCTTCAATGACTTCACGCTCAAATCGATCACGCCGTCGGTCACCTGCTGCAATTGTGCCGATCCGTTCCCGCCTGGTAGCGCGATGCTGTAGCGACTCGCGGACACACTTTGTCCATCGATTCGCACTGACTCAATGTCTACTGGAAGAGTCGTGACACCACTCGCCAGCGTGAACTCGAACTCTGCGAGTACCGATTCTGTACCGGCGGTAAACGGTTTGATGAAGTCGAGCGAGACCGCGACGCTTCCCGCCTGCGCGACCGCGCGCACCGGCGAGTCGCCCGATACACCGGGTGGTTGAGGCGCCTCAGCACCCTCGCTCACATGGTCGGGATCGAACAGCAGATCGGGCGGCAGCTCGAACTGTATCGCCATCCCCTGTCCCACCTTGACCGGCTGATCGAAAACCTTGGCGTTCATGACCGGCGCGCGGTTGCCGAGCTGTTTGCCAAGCGACCACTCCTGATCGCTGAACACAATCCTTTCGATACCCTTCAGTGAATCGGCACCGAGATCGCCATCAGCGGGGTTTGCATCGAGCACGCTGACTGTCTTGTTGAACGCATCGAACACCAGATTGAAGCCAGCCCGCGCTGCGGCATAGACCGCCGTGTCACGGCCAGGGCCGCCGTCGATCGTATCGTTACCCGCGCCCCCTTCCAGCGTGTCGTCACCAGATTGCCCAAGCAGACGGTTCGCAAGTTCGTTACCGTCCAGTCGGTCCGAGGCATCACCACCGACTGCGTTTTCAATCAGGGTCCACTCTGCGAGTTGAAACGTGCTTCCCGCAGAAGAGAGCGTACGCCCCGGAAGATTGATGAAGAGCTCAGTGCGTACCGCGGCGACATTGAGCGTATCAATGCCCGACTCATCCTCGAGTGCCGGGCGGATACGCTGGGGGTCGACGAACCCTTCATCAGTGAACACATAGGTGTCGTTGTCCGTGTCGCGCGCGCCGTAAGCGCGTAGCGAAAGGCTCTTGATCGACCCGACCGCTTCGGCTCGTACATCCTGGATGCTCACCGTCCAGTCGCCTGCCACCTTCTCGCCCAAAAACTGGACGCTGGAAAAGTCCCAGAGCAGATGGGTGGGGACAGGGCTGTCGGCACCGCTCAGGCCGAAGGGCTGCTCCGCATTCACCGACACCCGGTCGAGCAGCCGCGACACCGTTCCCGAAGGCGATGCGATTTCAATGATCACATCACCCATTCGGGCATGTCGAAGATCCACGCCCAGCTCCACATGCTCCACGGTGAGGTCACCCGACAGGGTGAAGGTCTTCCGCCAGACCGTACCGTCATCTGGAATCGCCTGATTGATTCCGAACGCTCGGGCGCTCGACGCAATCTCATTGACCGCTGTGGCGCTGCCTGTCCAGGTCTGGGACAGTCGCACGGCAGCATGCGCATCGACGAGCCCGAATCCCATCTGATCGTTAAACGAGAGGCCGCCCAGATTGAGCGACGTTGCGCCATTGGTCTTCCAGGACGAGCCTTCTGGATGCCGCGCGGACAACGCGAGAATCTGCTGGATGTCTCGGTAACCAAGTGCGGGATTCGCCTCCAGCATGAGCGCGGCTACGCCTGACACGACTGGTGCGGCAGCCGATGTACCCGTGAACTCGGTGTAGTTGGTCGGGCTGCTGCCCAACCCGGCCAGCCTGTCGGTGGTGAGCAGCCCTTCGCCATACGCTGCAACCAACACGCTGGCGCCCGGTGTGGAAAACGATGACGGCGATCCCGACTGAGTCGCCGCGCCGACGGTGATCACCTCGCGCGCATTCGCAAAGTTGCTGTTGTTGGTGTTTGCGCCCTGGCTGGCGCTGTTGCCGGCGGAAAACACCATCACCGTGCCTAGCCCACCCCGACCATCCTCCACCGCCCGCCGGATGGCTTCATAGGCAAAGGTCATGGTGGTGCTGTTGAAGTTGTCCGAAAACGGTTCGATGCTTCCCCAACTGTTGTTGGAAATATCGAACTGATACTGCCGGCTGAGCGCATTGGTGATCTGCGGCCAGGTCCATTTCACCCGGTTCGATGCGATCTCGGCCTCGTAGGCGATGCCCACCACACCCGTCTCATTGTTCGCCTCGGCGACCATGATGCCGGCCACCGGCGTGCCGTGAAAATCTAGAATCGATTTGTGACGACCATCCTGCACCCGACCGACCGAGTCCCAGGATTTCGCGAAGTCAATGCGAGGCTCGAGGTCGGGGTGTACGGTGTCAATCCCGTCATCGATCATGCCGATCAGCACGCCGGCGCCGCTGTACTCGCCCTGCAATTCGCCGAGTCCCAGCGAATCCAGATACCACTGCGATTCGCGCATCGGGTCGGCGGTGCCGCTGTAGAGCTCACGCAGCCGAAGCGTCCAGGTTCCGGTGCCGCCATCGGCACTCGCCACCTCAAAATAAACCGTACCCCCCGCGCCCGCAGCCACCATCAGGCGCGCATCCAGACCAGCGCCCGAGTCATCATCCGCACTCGATTCGTTCCCGTTCGCATCCAGCATGCGAAGGAATCCGTTTGCAAGCGTTCCACCCGGACCATTTCCGTTGGCGAGCAGATCCACCACATACGCTTTGCCAGCCCCCAGCGTCGCTGACACCCAATCCAGGTCGTCTTCATGGCCAACCCGACCGGCCACGGGCTTGCCCGGACGGACGATGGCTGGCGTTTGACTGTCACCGGGCAGGTCGTCTGCGGGCGGCGCGGCGCTCGCCCGCAGCCGCGACTCGATCTGATAGCTGCCAAGACTTCCCAGCACACCGGGCTCGCCCGCTACACGGAGGTAGTGCAACCCGCCATCGAACACCGCGAGTGAAAGTACCGTTCGCCCGCTTTCCGCATCGAAGCGGCCACTGCTCAGAAGCCGTCCCTGCGCATCGAGCAATTGAAGCGAGGCTTCACCGAGGGTACCCAGCCCATCCTGAAAGCCCAACACGCGGAAGTCGTACACGCTGCCTGCGGTCAGCTGGATCGCAAACAGATCAGCATCGGTTTCCTCGCCGATCACCGCGCGCCGTTCGCCGTTGCCAGCCAGCAGGCCGTCACGGTCGATAGCGTAGTCGGCAACCCGGTCGGGACGGTCGTCGTCCGCACCCGCTCCGAGATCCGTCACCCGAACCCGATACTGTCCGGTCTGGAGACTGGCAATCTCGCCATTCTGCCCACCCAGATTTCCGGGCGCGGCCACTTTCATGCGCACAATACCCGCGGCATTCGCTTCCACCAGCGACGCACCGAACGCCGATGGCGAGCGAGCGGTCACAACGTTATCGACCGCCTGCTCGGTCTGACCGGCAGGTTGGAAGGTCACAGCCACATCAGTGCCAGAGAGCGGCGCATGTGCGCCATCTCGGATCGCAAGCGTCTCGATTCGGTAACGGTGCCCTGCGGTCGCCTGGAAGCTGAAGGCGTCTTGATCACCGGGGAGTCCGATTTTTGCATTGGCAAGCGCAAAATTGCCAGCCTCGTTCGACGCAAACTGTAACGCTACGGTGCCCGCTGAATCCTCATCGGAGGCATCTCCGGGGCGCAATTGAATCGAGTAGGCGCCCGTTGCGCCTGCCCCGTCAACGACGCGTGCGTAGAGCGTTCCACCCTGCGCTGCGCGAAGCGTCGCAACCGCCGAGCCATCCGATGTTTCAAGGCCATCGCCGAGCGCCAACGTGCGCTTCTCAAGTGGATCCGACACCACTTCAATCATTAGTCGGCTGAGACCCGATGAAGCATCCGGCGTGGCGACCAGCGAGACGATCTCGCCCGCCGCCGCATCGAATCGGAACCAGTCGACATCCATATCGGTGGCTTCACCGAGCGAATCGGCCGCTCGCACGCCAAATGAACCAGAGGCCCATTGAATGCCGCCCGCGAGTGTTTGAGAGATCGCGATCGGCGTGGCGCGTTGCAAGGTGTCGCCGTGATCATCGGGCGCCCGTGCCACCAGTCGGTAGCTCCCGGTATCGCTATCAGGACTCGCCGACTTCACCACCAGGAAGAAGGTGCCCGAGGCCTGCGGACGATACACGGTGAATGCATCGCGCGAAATCATGCTGTCCTGATGCGAGCTGATCAGCGTGCCGTTACCGGAGCGGATCTCCAGTACCGGATCGAGCAGTTCGCCGTTGCCGCTCGACGCGCCCTGTGCACGGAACACGTAATCCTTGCCTGCTTCCAGCGAGATCCGGAACCAGTCCTGATCACCATGGGTGAGGAGCGTGGCCTCACGCGTCTCACCGGGGGCGATGTCGGCCTGTGTGGCGACATTGTCGCCCGCCTCGTCGGGAGGAAGATTGCGTTTGGCGAGTGAGATTTCGTAGCTGCCCATCCCACGATCTGAGCGCGCCGATACCTCGAACAAATACTCGCCCGACACCTTCGGCACGAAGTAAAGCGCAGGATCAGTGCCAGGCCCGCCGTCATCATCAAAGTCGACCAGACGCCCGCGGCTATCGAAGATGCGCAGATAGGGGTCGGCGAGCGTGCCCTTTTTCCCCGAAAACCCAGCCACCTCGATCCGGTAAACCAGATTCTCTTCGAGCGTGGCGTTGAAGAGATCCATATCGCCGGGCATGCCGATCTGGCCAGTACGCAAGGCAGACAGCGTCGCAGGGTCTGGTGCCAGGTTACCCACGCCCTGCCGGCTGGCACCCGACGTGATCGTGCGAATGCTGCTCGCGTAATCATCGGCTGGCGCCTGATTCACGGACAGTGACCATGCGCCGACGTCATAGCGGAAGGCACTCCGGGCCTCCAGGTAGTAGACGCCGGTGGTCTTTGGCGTGAACCAGGCGCGGGCGTCGAGCCCGGTGCCGAAATCGTCGGCGACCTGGACCACCCGCCCCGAGGCATCCCGAATCCAGAGTACGGGATCTCGCAGCGGATCGAGTAGCGCGCTATCGGAAAAGTCGCCCTTCAGATCGATCAGGTAGGTCTGACCCGCTGCGAGACCGATTTTCAGCCAGTCACTGTCGCCGTTATAGGAAATGGTGCCCGCAACCAACGTGCCTGGGGCGATCAGGCCGGCAGATGAAAAAGTATTGCCGTAGTCATCTTTCAGCGTAGAACCCGTGACGGTGTAGGTGCCCTTGCTGCTGTTGCCCGACGCGCCCACAGCAAGGAAATACCAGCCGGAGTCCACCGCGCGGAAAACAAGGCGATCATCGTTTCCAACAGTGTTCTCGCCAACCTCCACCAGATTACCTGTGGCCGAATAGAGCGCGAGCACTGGATCGGCCAGCGTGTTGCCCATGCCGAAGCTGGCACCCCGGCCGCCAAAGTCGTAGGTCTTGCCCTGGTCCAGCCAGACGCGGAACCAGTCCTGATCACCGAGCTTATTGACTTCGCTGGTGACGGAGAAGGTCTGATCAGCCGACCACTCGGCACGCGCCGTGGTGCTCACGTTGCCGGCGATCATGTCCAGGCTTTCCTGGGTCAGCATCCATGAGCCGGTGTAGAGCCCCGAGGCGTCCTTGGCCTCCAGATAGTAGATACCGGTGACCGTGGGTCTGAACACGATGCGGTCGTCGCCCCCCACGACGTCCTGCACGATGTCCACACCGGTTTCCAGCTTGCGACCTTTGGAATCGAAGAGCGTGAGCGTGGGGTCAGCGAGTGTCCCTTGTCCGCCGCCGAGCCCCTGCAGGTTGAACTCATAGTGGGTACCAGCGACCAGGCTGGTACGAATCCAGTCGGTGTCGCCGATGTCGCCGATGTAGCCTTTGATGCCGGCTTTCATGGGGTCGATCGCGCCCAGGGTGTCGACCGAGCCGGCGTAGTCGTCGAGATATTTCAGGGTGAAGGCGTAGTTCTGGGCGTCTCCGTCAAACTGAAAAGTGAAGCGAACGTTGCCGCCTTCGTAGGGGATAAAACCGTCTTGCGTATCGAAACCAGGTACCCAGCGATCGGATGCACGCATCGATGAAGACCAGCCCCACGCGGTGCCGTTCCCTCCCTGAACGTAACTCTTGAACCTTAGCTCCCGCCCAGTGGCGATATCGGTAAATAGGGCAGTCCAGTTCGCGCCAAACTGCGTGGAGCCCTCAACCACCATCGGCGAGTTGGGCACCAGCGTGGAGGTGAAGAGGTCCTGATCGCTCCTGTGATCCTTGCGCGCGGACACGCGCTTGTCGGTACCGGCATCAAGCTGATAGTTGACAAAGGTATGCGCTGACCAACCCATCCACTGATTGAAGTGATCATCCAGAACGATTGGCCGCGCCGTATCTGCGAACTGGATCTCGAGAACGTTGTTGAGGGTGTCCTTGCCGTCTACTGGAGTGCCCCGAGCGTGCTCCACGGTGTAGGCGCCCGACATGGCGGTCATCCCGCCTGTGCCCCAACCATGGTTATAGTCGGCCCAGTTACCCGAATAGACCGCCGTTTTGATGTTACTGAGTGAATCGTCGCCGCGCCCCCCCTCGACCACTTCGCCCCCTGTTCCACTGAACGTGTCCGCGGAGTCACTCAACTCAATCGTGTTCCCGACCCGGATGAATTTCCGGCCTGTACCTTCAAAGGACAGCGTCTCGGACTGGGTTTGCGTGAGTAGCAGCGTGGCGTTGTCGTGCTGGATGGTTTCGACATTCAAGATGGACAGACCGGTGATATCGATCTGTCCGCCTGAATACGACGACCCGAGGATCAAACGATCCTGACCTGGCCCCCCGTCGATCCGCCCGGAAACAGCAGGACCGCCCGTTACGCCAGAGGACATAGCGGGGGTGTTGTAGTTCGAACCCGGGGAGGACACTCGGATTACGTCGTTCCCTGCACCCGCATCCAGGACAAAGTTCGAGTCCTGATCCACCCGGATGGAGTCGGCGGACGCCCCCAGAAGAATCCGGTCAGCGTCGCGAACCGTTATTGCGCTTGAGCTGGACGCAGAACCCGACTCAACAGGAATCACCACCGTGGAGAGATCAACCGCGCCATATTTCCCCTGGAGATTAAGCGAGCGCAGCCCCGTGCCGTCGATACGACTGAAGTTCAGGTCTTCTCCGTCACCCACCAACAGGAGAGTGAGCAGCCAATTTCGGTCATCCGAATACACCCCAGTCACCGTGAAG
>SXGR01413841.1_pt1 | contig 13469 bp, 17 predicted proteins | sample 3174711 | NCBI WGS metagenome assembly SXGR01 (sample SAMN11356860, study PRJNA531348) | freshwater metagenome | isolation source: freshwater sample F1-60 | place: China: Fuxian Lake, Yuxi | collected 2017-12-25
CGCCATGGATCAGGATCGCCTCGCCCGGCTTGAGCCGCGCGCGCTGGAAGACGTTGGTCCAGACGGTGAAGAAGGTCTCAGGGACTCCTGCCGCCTCCGCCCATCCCATGCCGTCCGGCACCGGCAGGCCTTGCACGATCGGGGCGGCGGCATATTCGGCATAGCCGCCGCCGGCGAGCAGCGCCACCACCTTGTCGCCGACCTTGACCTCCCAGCGCATCGTCTCCGGCACCGGCGGTCCCTTCGGCCCCAGCGCCACCACCTCGCCCGCGACCTCGAGGCCGGGCAGGTCGGAAGCCCCGGCCGGCGGCGGGTATCCGCCCTTCCGCTGCAGCACGTCCGGCCGGTTGACGCCGGCGGCCCTGACCCGGATCAGCGCCTCGCCCGGGCCCGGTTCCGGCAGCGGCCGCGTCGCGGCTTTAAGCACCTCGGGGGCGCCGGGGGTCGAGATCTCGACCGCGGTCATCGTCTTCGGCAGCGTCATCGGCTCTCCTCGCCTCCCTCAGTGCTGGTCTAGTATCGCCGAAAGCTGCGGAAGCGGAAGGAGGGCTTCGATGTCGGAATTCGACGACCTGGAACCGCGCGCGCCCAGCAAGAAGGCGAGCCTGAAGAACCTCGAACCCATGGCGGTAGCCGAACTCGAGGACTACATCGGGAGGCTGAAGGCCGAGATCGCCCGCGCCGAGGCTCAGATCCAGGCGAAGAAGTCGCAAGCGAAGGGCGCTGCGAGCCTGTTCAAGTTCTGACCCGAATCCTGCCGGGGGGAAGGATGCGTCGAATCTTTTGCGTCGGACTTGCCGCCCTCGCGCTGCTGGGAGCGCCGGCGCCTGCCGAGGCGCTGATCGTCGAATCTCTGATCGAGCTTCCGGTCCAGGTGAAGGACCGGAAGGGGCAGGTCGTCAGCCACACGATCCCGGTCAACGTCACGCGCAATACGACGAAGGCCCGCGCGCCGTTCCTGATCTACAACCACGGCCGCGCGCCGACGGCGGCCGAGCGGACCAAGCCCGGCCGGATGCGCCTCGGCGACAACGCGCGCTACTTCGTGACGCTCGGATACACCGTCTTCACGCCGACACGGATTGGCTACCTCTCGGCCGGCGGCCCCGATGTCGAAGATTCAGGCGGCTGCAGCACCAAGAACTACCCGCCGGCCTACGAGGCGGGCGCGGCGCAGACCGTGGCGCTCATCGAGCATGTGAAGACGCTGCCCTACATCGAGCCCAAGGGCATCGTGCTCGGCCAGTCCTTCGGCGGCGCGATCGCGGTGGCGATTGCGGCCAAGAACATCCCGGGCGTCGTCGCGGCGGTGAACTTCGCCGGCGGTGCCGGCGGACGTCCGTCGACCCATCCTGAGCAGCCGTGCCAGCCCGAGCGGTTCGCGCGCCTCCTCGCCACCTACGGCGCGACCTCGAGGATCCCGACGCTCTGGCTCTACAGCGAGAACGACCGGTACTTCGGCAGGGGCCACCCGCATGCATGGTTCAAGGCGTTCACCGACAAGGGCGGAAATGCCAAGTTCATCCAGCTTCCGGCGCATGGCCGGGACGGCCATGTCAGCTTCACCTCGAACCCGACGGCCTGGCAGACCGCCTTCGAGGCGTTCCTGAATGGGCTCTGAGCGGCGCCTTACGCTTTCCAGGCGGGAACGGTCCGCATCATCGTCCACAGCGTCCGGTCGAGATCGCCGTCGAGGTCGTCGCCGCGATGGCGGGTGTTGAGAAGGGCGGCCCAGGCGAGCCCGTTCCTGGCCCTGAACATGCGGGCGGTGGTTCCCGCGAGGTGTCCGGTGTGCCACGCATTGCCGCCGGGGTTGACGCGCCAGCCCTTAGCGTAACGTCCGCGGTCGCTCGACGGCGCAAGCTCCTCGGCGATCGACGCAGGCTTCAGCACGGCCTCGAGCCCGGCGGCGAAGCGCGCGATCGACGATGCGCTGGCGATCCATCCGCCATGCGAGTCCATGCGGGCGACGTTGAGCGCGTAGGGATCGTCCTTGGCGCCCTTGTGATAGCGCACCTCGCGCGGCTGCCGCGCGGTCAGGCCGTTGCCGGCGATGCGCATGTCGAGCGCGCCGGCCGGCTTCAGCACCGCCGCCTGGACGTAGTCGGCGTAAGCCTGCCCGGTGACCGCCTCGATCATGCGGCCGATGAGGCAATAGCCGAAGTTCGAATAGGCGAAGGCGGTGCCCGGCGGATTGCCCAGCGACCGGTTCGCGAGCGTCCAGGCGATCAGCGCCGCGTGGTCGAGTCCGGTCCGGGCGAACATCGGGTCGGTCGAGTCGTTGGGCCAGCCGCCGGCGGTGTGGGTGAGGAGATGACGCAGCGTGACGGCGGCGAGCGGGGAAGAGGCGGCGATGGTGCCGAACCGGTCGCCAAGGATGCTGCCCGGCCCGAAGGCGCGATCGTCGAGGCGGAGCCGGCCCTGCTCGATCAGGGTGAAGACCGCGGTCGAGGTGATCGGCTTCGAAATGCTGGCGATGCGGAAGCGGTGCGACGACGCAAGCCACTCTCCGGTGAACGCGTCGGCGAGGCCGAAAGCCTCGTCGTAGAGCACGTCCTTCCCGCGCGCGACGGCGATGGCGATCCCCGGAACCTGATAGCGGGCGGCGAAGGCGGTCGCTGCCTCGGCCATCTTCGCGCGTTCGGCAGGCGAAGGCGAAAGGTCCTGGGCGAACGACGGACGGCCGAGCAGCATCGCCGTCGCCGCGCTTCCAGCCAGGAATTGTCGCCGTTCTAGGATCATCGTCAGGCAGCTCGTTTGCCTTAAGTCCGTCGCGTCGGGATCTTGACCGGCTTGTGCTTGAGCGCCGGTGCGGTGGTGACGTTGCCGAATCCTGCGTCCTCGGTCAGCGCCTCGCCCCAGTAGCCGATCAGCTCGGCATGGCGCTTCTCGATGTCGGAGATCTCGCGGGCGATCCGGCTCTTCATCACCAGCGAGACGACCGGCGGCGTCGCGAAGTAGATGACGCAGCCGACGGCGCCGGCGCCGACGACCACCGCACCGGTCGACGGATCGCCGAGCGCCTTCATCGCGCGCTCCATCGTGTGGCCCTGGACCCACAACGGCATCAGCACCGGGTAGAGGCCGGCGAGGTTGAGCGAGCCGATGCAGAGCACGCCGAACTTCTCGGGCGTGCGGTCGAACAGGAATGTGAGCAGCGTCGGGATCAGCCCGACCGCCAGGACCACGGCGGTCGGCCGGAACAGGACCGCGACGATGCCGATGGCGAAGAGCCAGAGCAGCGGCTTCAAAACCCGACCCCCATCAGCGCCATCATCGCGATCGCCGCCAGGCCCGAGGCCATGCCGATCATGCCGGCGATCTGCGGCCCGAGACCGCCCGCCCGCTTCTCGGCCTTGGTCAGCTGGTCCTTGAGCTCGGTGAGCTTCTTCTTGCCTTCGACGTACTCGACGCGCGCCGCCTCGAAGCCGCGCCTGTCGGCATCGAGCGCGCCGGACTCCTCGAGCGTCTTCAGCAGCGCGTCGATCTTGCCGAGCGGGGCGGCGGCCTCGAGGTCCTTGAGCACCAGATCCTTGAGCTCGCTGCCGCGGATCTCCGCGGCGGCGGTCTGCTTCAGGAGGTCGGCGAGATTGGTCGTCAGGTTGGGAACCAGGATCTTGGCCGAACTCTGCACCAGCGCCAGCATCTTGATCTGCTGAACCAGCCGCTGCAGCGCGCTCCGTCGGCCGACCGCCTGTCGCAGCAGCTGGTCGGTGATCTTCGAGCTGTGCGCCGCCAGGAATGCGAGGATGTGGCGGTCGGTCAGGAAATCCTCGACGAAGGCATCCCTGGGCAGCCGGTCGAGCGCGACCATCAGGTCGCTGAGGTCGACGACACAGCTCTCGATCAGCAACGGGCTCAGGCAGGGAACCGCGGGGCTCAGCTCGTAGAGGCAGCGCTCGATGCCGGCGCCGGGATCTCTCGTGGTGACGACGGTGCGCTGGCGCTCGAGCATCGAGCGGATCCGCGCCGCCTCGTTGCCGAGCGTCCCCTGCATGATCGCCCAGCCGCTCCACAGGCCGTTGGCGACCAGCGTCGAGAGGTCGGCGGCGGCGTCGCGCTCGCCGTCTGCATCCGCGAGGACGCCGGCGAGCAGGTTCGGCAGGCCTTCGAGCTGGAAGGAGAGATCCCGGTAGCGCATCGGGCCCGCCGGATCGAGGGCGAGCAGCACGTTGAGCGTCAGCTTGTCGGCGCGCTCGCGATGCGTGGTCTCGTGGGCGCCGCGGGTCACCTTGGTGACGCGGTCGACCACCGCCTCCTCGGCGAGGCTGCGGCGGAGCCAGGTCTGGAACTCCTCGCTGGTCAGGAGCTTGCCGGCGTGGTCCCAGTTGCGTGAGATGCCGAAGGCAAGGCTGCGGGCCGAGGATACCTCGTCCGAGCCGATCTTCAGCGGCCGGCCGGCGACCTTGGGCTGGGACACGCGCGGCGGATTCGGACGCCGGCCGTCCACCACCCATTGGGTGACCTCGGCGAGGCCCCAGCGCTCGCGGCGGGAATCGACGAGAAGCCCGCGCACGATCTCGGTCATCGTGGTCGACAGCCGGAACCCCGTCGCCATCGCCTCGAAGGAGCCCATCTCGAGCCGCTTGGCGGTGATCGCCTCCGGCTTTTCGCTCTTCAGCGGGTTGCGCCCGGTCGCCAGCATCAGCACCGTCACGCCGAGCGCGAACATGTCGTCGGAGAAGGTACTGCCGATCCGCGCTCGCGGATCGGTCATCGCGCTCTCGAGCGGCTCGAGATAGCTCGGCTGATCCTGGCCCGGCGGCGCCAGCCCGGGAGGCCCCAGAATGATCGCGCTGCGCGACTCGCCGGCATAGAAGAGGTTGGTCGGCCGGATCGCCCGGTGCGCGGTCCGGCGCGACTCGATCTCGCGCAGCGCCGGCAGTATCGAGCGGATGAGGCGCGTCGCGATCTGCTCGTCGGACAGCGGCTCGAAGGGCTGGGCCAGGCTCACCGACACCGGCTCGCCCAGCGGCTCGACGATCAGCGTGAAGTCGCGTCCGCCTTCGCCGGGCCGGGCGGCGACGCCGTAGTCGATGACCTTGGCCAGGCCCGGCGCCTGGAACTTGTCGAAGGCACGCAGCTGCTCGATCGGCAGCACGTTGCCGGGCTGGTAGAGGAAGGCGATCACCGGGCGGGAGGCGCCGGCTCCCGGGGTCGGGTCGACGTCCATGGCCTGGTAGGCGCGCGCAGCCGAGGTATCGAGCGCGGGCAGGCGGGCGTCGCGCTGGATCTGGTATCGGGGGCTAAGCTCGAGCATGGCGGTGCACGGTGATCGTCCGGAAGATCACCCTAAGCGGCGCCCGCGTCAATCGAGTGTGCGCTGGCTCACGCTCCGGCGCGTGGGATCCGTCACGTCCAGGACCAGCGGCCGATGACGCGGCCTCGGATATGCGCTTCCTCCAGCGTGCGCTCGTAGGGCTGGTAGCGCGGGTTGTCCGAGCTGAAGCGCACGCGCGGCGGATCGGAATGCGGCACGAACTCGACGCGCTTGATCACGGTGGCGAGCCCGTCCCAGGCGACGAAGACGCCGGGCGGGCTCGGCATCTGGTCTGAGATGTCGACCATCACGCGCTGGCCGGGGCGGAATTCCGGCTCCATCGAATCGCCGTAGACGGTGAGGATCTTGAGCGCGGTGGTCGGCGCGGTGGTCACCGAGCGGACCAAGTCGCCCGGAAGCTGCCAGTACCCGCTCTCCAGCTCCTCGGCGTTGAGCGCGCCGCCGCCGGCGCCGGCGCGGACGTCGAGCTCGACGATCGGCACCATCGGCCCATCACCGGTTGGCGCGCGCACGCCACCGCCGGCCTGCGCCGGCACCGGCCCGTCGTCCGACGCATCGAGCAGGTACGAGGCGGAGACGCCGAGCACGCCGGCGAGTGCCCGCAGCGTCGCGGCGCGCGGGTGGTTGCCGCGGCGGATGGTGCGGATCGCGTCGACCTTGAGCCCGGCCTTGAGGCAGGCCTTGCGCTCGGAAAGCCCGGTCGCCTTGAGCCGGGCCTCGATCCGCTGCAGAAGCAGGTCCTGAGACATGCGGCGATACTTCCGCAAGAGGCGTCGTGACGCACTAGGAAAATTATCCGTTGACGATCTGGATTTAATTCCTCAGTATCCGGATCGGACGCGGCATCGCGGAACGGGGCCGGCCATATCCGGTGCAACTCTTGCGGGAGACATTCGTCATGTCCTTGGGTCTCAAAGGCAGCCTCGCACGGGCGCAGCCGGCCAGCGCCGGCACGCCCGAGGAGATCGGCGCTCTCCGGCGCCGCGCCTTCGTCGAGCACGGCGTCGCGATGATCCATCTCTCCGACGTCCTCGATCCCTGGACCAAGCAGGCGGTGATCCACGAGGCCCGCCGGCAGATCGAGCAGAAAGCGGCGGCCGAGCCGGCCGCCTCTCCCCGCCGGCGGTCGCGCCGATGACCGCCCCGACCGTCGTCCGCGGGTACCGGCAGCGCGACGGCAAGCCGTCGCTGCTGGTCGCTGAGAGCGTCCGGGCATGGCAACCGGCGGCGCCGGACCCGGCCTCGCCTGCGGATCCGGTCGGAGCACCCGGGCAGGCGCCGGCGATCTGGACGGGGGAGCTGGTGCGAGCGCGTCTCGCCGAGGCGATGGCGGTGCTGCGCCGCCTGCCCGACGACGCGGCCTCGCGTCCTTCGAGCCAGCTCGCACGCTGGCCCGACATCGTCCACGACCTGGCCGAGGCCTATGGCTACGGGCGGACCAGGCCGGTCGACCGGCCGACGGCGGCCGAGATCGGCCGCCTCGACCAGACGCTGCCCTGGCTCTTCCTGATATCCTCCGGCCAGCAGCGGCTGGCGGTGATCGGGGTCGCCATGGGGCTCAACCTCCGCGTCATAGCCCGCACGTTCGGCTGCAGCCACGAGACCGTCCGCCAGCGCGAGCGGGCCGGGATCGCGGCGCTGGTCCGGGCCCTCAACTCCTGAGGATGACCATCCGATGAGCGGTCCTTCGCCCCGCGACAGAAATCCGCAGCCATCTCCTCCGCCGGGTCCGGCCGAGCCGGCGGGCGACCCGGTCGCCTACATGCTGGCGGTGATGGAGGACGGCGAGGCCGACCCCGGCCGTAGGGACGGCATGGCCAAGGCGGTCGCCGCATATCTCCGCCCGAAGGCCCGCGCCGGCGGCGCCGACGGACGCGAGCTGCTCGACCAGGCCGTCGCCGGATCGCGGGCGAGCTTGGCGCGGAAGCTGGGAAAGCTCGCGGACTTCGCAACGGCGAAGAATAGGAACCCTCTCCTTGGGGGAGAGGGTGCGACCGAAGGGAGCGGGTGAGGGGAACCGCCCGCACCCGGACTCTGCGTCGGAGGCATCGCGAGCCGAAACGCTTCCCCTCACCCGCTCGGCTTCGCCTCGCACCCTCTCCCCTAAGGAGAGGGTCTGTGAAACCTCGATTGGGTACACATGGCTCGAGTCGATGCCCGCACTTTCGCGCGCCTCTCGCCGGTAGACCGCGCTTCCTTCCTCGCCGATCTCTCCGAGCTCGAAGCAGCGCATCTGCTCTACGACTGGCGCTTCTGGGCGAGGCCCGAGCAGATCGCGCCCGAGACGCCGTGGGAGACCTGGCTGGTGCTAGCCGGGCGCGGCTTCGGCAAGACCCGCACCGGCGCCGAATGGGTGCGCACGGAGGCGGAAAGCGGGCGGCGCCGGCGCATCGCGCTGGTCGGCCCGACGCTCCGCGACGTGAAGAAGACGATGGTCGAGGGCGAGGCCGGCGTGATCGGCATCTCGCCGCCGTGGTTCCGGCCGCTGTTCGTGAAGTCGGAGCTTCGCCTCGTCTGGCCGAACGGCACGATCGCCGATCTCTACTCGGCCGAGCGGCCCGACCGGTTGCGCGGACCCAGCCATGATGCGGCATGGGCCGATGAGCTGGCTGCCTGGAAGCACCTGGAGGAGACCTGGGACAATCTGGAGCTGACGCTGCGCGGCGGCAGCGATCCGAAGCGCGTGGTCACGACGACGCCTAAGCCGCGCCAAGGCCTGAAGCGGCTGATGCTGGATCCGACCACGATCGTCACGCGCGGCTCGACCTCGGCCAATGCCGACAATCTGGCGAAGGGCTATGTCACGCGTCTTCAGCGCCGCTATGCCGGCACGCGCCTCGGCCGCCAGGAGCTGGAGGCCGAGGTGCTGGAGGAGGCCGAGGGCGCGCTGTGGAGCCTGAAGCGGCTCGACCAGCTTCGCGTCGCGGTGCCGCCGGATCTGAAGCGCGTTGTCGTCGCCGTCGATCCGGCGGTCTCGACCGGGTCGCGCTCGGCCGAGACCGGCATCGTCGTCGCCGGAACCGGTGCCGACGGCGTCGGCTATGTGCTGGCCGATCTCTCCGGCCGCCTGCGGCCGGAGGAATGGGCGGCGCGCGCGATCGCCGCCTTCCGCGCGCACCGCGCCGATCGCATCAACGGCAACACCTATACCGAGGCGATGTTCGCGGGCAACGGCTATGCCGATGCGCTGCCAAAGCTTCTGCGCGACGTCGCCTCGCATACGGCGCAGCTCTACCAGAGCCCGAGTGCGACCTCGATTCTGGTCTCAGGGTCGGGCGACGTGGCGCTGACCGTCGCCGCCAACAAGACCTTCGCCCGCGGCCAGCCAATCCGCATCGCCAGAACCTCGGACCCCGCCGCCGTGTGGATGACGGGCACGTGCCTCGACTACGCCCCGGGCACCGGCGTGCTGACCGTCAAGCGCTCGGACGCGCTCGGCAGCGGCACCTATGCCGACTGGACGGTCAGCGTCGACGGCGGCGCCGGGCCTGAAGGTCCGGCGGGCCCGATCGGCACGACCCCGCTGATCGCGACCTCGACGACGGCGACACTGACGATCCAGCTCGGCGCGACGCCGTCGTTCGTGACCGCCGCCGACCTGCCGCTGCTCCCCGGCGGCTTCGTGCTGATGACGGCCACCGCCGACCCGACAAAGTGGATGGCGGGCCAGATCGCGACGAAGTCCGGCACGACACTGACCGTCGACGTCCAGGCGACCAACGGCACCGGCAGCCATGCCGGCTGGACCGTCCAGCTCGTCGGCCCGCGGGGTATCCAAGGGCCGACGGGCCCGGCGGGTGGACTTTCTCTCGCCCAGGCTCACGCCGTCGCCCTCTCGTTCTAGATCAGGAGAAACCATGGCTGTCACCAATACCGCCGCGTTCGGACAAGCGCCGAATATCGGCCAGGCGATCCTCACCGCCGCCAAGTCCGCGCCGCTGTCGGGCGGCACAAATGCGGTGCTGCTCTTCACATCCGGAGTCAACGGTTCGCTTATCAACGGCATCGTGGCTATTCCGCGCAACACGCTGTCGAACCCGGCTCACATTGCCCTCTATTGCTCGACCGACAGCGGTACGACGGTAAATCTTGCCGCGATAGGTCTGCTCGCGGCCTGGACTTTCGCGGCGACGACCTCGCCCACGCCGCTGAGCCTAGTCAATCTGAACGGTACCGTCATCTCGGCGGCGAACCCGCTCTACATGCCTGCCGGCATGAAGCTCTACGCGTCGTCGTCCCAGGCCCTGAGCGACGGGATTCTGGTCACGGCGAACGGCGTCGATCTCTAAGGAGAGCAGCAATGCCCGCAGACGGTCTTCGAAATGCGCTTCCCGGTCTCTCGGTTTTCCCGCCGCTACCGCTCGAGCTGAGCGGCGCGCGCTTCGGCGTTCAGGTTTTCGCGTCGAGCGGCACCTTTGTGCGCCCGACCGGCGTCTCGTCGGTCACCGCCTCGGTCATCTGCGTTGGCGGTGGAGGCGGCGGTGGCGGCGGCTACGGAAATAGCGGCGGGTCGATCGCTAACGGCGGAAGCGGTAGCAGTGGCGGCACGAGTTTCATTGGCTCGTTGGCTTCAGCCTCCGGCGGCCTGGGTGGTGACGGTGGCTCGGGTGCAGCTCCGAATGAGCAGGGAGCTACTGGCTATCAACGTGGATCTTTTGGGCGATACGCACGTACCGAAACTAGTCCGAACGTCTCCTGGGTTGGCTCACCGTCCGCCGGCGGCTGCGGCTTTTTCGGCTTCGGTCATGGCGGCGAGGGCGGCTCGGCCATCATTGTTAACCTAGCAGGTACCTCAGGTAGCGGCGGCAATGGCGGCAACTCAGGCGCGGTCGCTACATACTTCGGCGTGATCGCCGCTGACGAAACTGTAACCGTCGGCGTTGGCGGGGCCGGGGGCACTGGCGGAATTTTCGGTACGCTCGGCGCTGGTCAGCGAGGGTCGGCCGGCGTCGTCATTGCCTTCTATTGGTGGTGAGAGCCAGACACGGAAGAGGCAGTGTGTAACGCCGGCTGATGCTGATGGCACCGCCAGCTTGGGCCACAGCAATTGCGCCGACAGGTGTGCAGGCACGGGTAATCCACCTGCACAAAGCGCTTAACTGGGCTAAAATCACTTGGTAGCCACTAGTGAGCAATCCTCGGCATGAGCGTGTTGCCTAAACTAATGCGGATTTTTCGCGATCATGGCTATCAGCCGCTGACCGGCTACAACTCGCACTTCTTTCAGAATCATCGAGACGCGCCGTTTACCCGGTTGCTTAGTGCGGATGGCCAGCTTCTTGGACATGCAGGCTTGGCCCTTCAAGAGGTAATGTTCATCGAAGGTCTTCAAGGCTATGTCGCTCCCAAGGGCATTTTTGCGATCGGAAACGCCTACGGATGGAGCTCCGTTGCGCTGGCGCTCATCTTTCCCGAAGCGCACGTTGTTGCTATCGACCCGCTGGTCGATGGAATAGATCTTACCAATCAATTAGCTGCGTCGAATGGCCTAGCGCTAACGGCGCTGGTCGGCTCGTCACCCGACGATGTCGCCGCCACCGTCGCACGGAATCTGCCGGGCGGTATCGACCTCGCTCTTATTGATGCAATGCATACGAATGAAGCAGCACTAGACGATTTCAAGGCCGTACAGGCCGCTGCTCATGATCGGACAGTCTTCATCTTTCATGATGTGATGACCTGGAAGCTAGAGGACGCGATGTTCGCCATTCGCGACCTCGGCTACACAATGCGCATCCTGACCCGTACACCGTCTGGCATGGCGATCGCCTATCGTGTTGCGACGCCTGAGCTGGACGCGTAAGTCGCGGCATTCAGCGACGAGCTGGAGTTCTTTAAGAGCTATCGTAAGTTTGTGATCGAGACTTATGTCGACAGCGTGTCGAAGATCATTCGCTGACATCGCCGCGAGACACACTCGCGTTGGCTGCTAAACCGCAGCCGAATCCGCCCGTCACACTAAAGATCTGATCGGAAGTCGAGCGGCGAAGGCGCGCGATGCGCCTTTGCGCCGCCCGCGCACGTCGTCCACTCCAGAACCAGGAGCTTGCCATGCGGCCCCTAATTGCTGCCGTGACGCTGCTCGCGTTCGCTTCGAGTTCCCTGCCGTCTACCGCGCATCCGGCCCAGGCATCGCCCTGCATGCTCCCACTCGCCGCCATCGAGTCGCGAATCCGCGAGGTCGTACCTCCCGACGCGCTGGAGATCGAGCGCCATCGCGGGAGCGAGGTTGTCGCCGTCCTCGCCCGCCTCAACGCCGAGCCGCCGGTGACCGACTTCGTCGCCGACTCGCTTCTGATCGCCTATTGGCAGGGGCAGCCGGGCGCGATCGTCATCCTCGGCCTCGAAGGCTGCTTTGCCGGACAGATCACGCTGCCGTCGGCGCGGGCGCGCGCGCTGTTCGGGGAGACGCTGTGAGCGAGCCGTTGCCGCACGTTCTCGTCGACATCGCCGAGCTCGAGGTCCTGCTCGACCGCGCCGCCGAGGAAGGTGCCAGGCGCGCGCTGGCGGCGATCGGCCTCGAGGACGGGCGGGCCGCGGCCGACGTTCGTGACCTTCGCGAGCTCCTGGCTGCCTGGCGTCAGGCAAAGCGGGCGGCGTGGCAGACCGCGGTCCGCTTCGTCACCACCGTCGTGCTGGCAGCACTCCTCGCCGGCCTCGCCCTCAAGGCCAAGCTCGGCCTCACCTGATCCCTCAACCCGAAAGGAGTTCCCATGCAGATCCTCTCCTATCTCGTCTCGCGCGCCGGCGAGGCCTCGTCCTGGGCTGGCCTCGCCGCGGTCATGGCCGGCCTCGGCATCCAGCTCGATCCCGGCCTCTGGCAGAACCTGGTCGCGGTGGCGACCGCGCTCGCCGGGCTTGCGGCATACCTGATCCGCGACCGGTGAGCTGGCTTGCCTCGTCCCTCGCGCTGGCGGCGGCGCTGGCCCGTCTGGTCCTCGCCTGGCTCGCAGAACGCCCGACCCGCATCGCCGACGAGCGGGCGGCCAGGATCGCCCGCCAGCGCGACGAGGCGGCTCGGCCTCCTGCTTCTGCTGGCGATCTCATCGAGCGGATGCGCGACGGAAAACTCTGACGCCGGCCGCCTCTGCCCCGCCTGGCCGGTCGCCGGGCCGGAGGTCGCGGCCGAACTGGAGCGGAGCTGCTGGCCGGAAGCGCGCTGCCTGCAGCTCTGGTCCTGGCTCCGCCGCCTCGATCTCCTGAAGCGCCAGCTCGACGCCTGCCGCGCCTAGCCTCGCCGATGCGCGACAGGCGGTTTTTCGTTTGCGCCGGCCGCCGCCGTTTCCGCAAATGCGAGCATGAAGAATCCGTGGACGACGCTCACCGCCAAGCCGCAATACGACAACCCGTGGATCCGCGTGGTCGAGCACGACGTGCTCAAGCCGAACGGCAGCCCGGGCATCTATGGCGTCGTCCGCTACAAGAACCTGGCGATCGGCGTGATCCCGATCCATGCCGACGGCTCCACGGTGCTGGTCGGGCAGTATCGCTATCCGCTCGACGTCTACTCCTGGGAGATTCCCGAAGGCGGCGGCGCCCGATCCGCCGATCCGCTCGACTCGGCCAAGCGCGAGCTGGTCGAGGAGACAGGCCTCAGCGCCGGCAAATGGCTCCGCTTCATCGATCTGCACCTCTCGAACTCGGTCAGCGACGAGCACGCGATCAGCTTTCTCGCTTGGGACCTGACCGAAGGCGCCGCACAGCCCGACGACACCGAGCTGCTGCAGCTTCGCCGCGTTCCTTTCGCCGAAGCGGTGCGGATGGCGATGGCCGGCGAGATCACCGACGCGATGGCGGTCGCGGGATTGCTGAAGGCGCAGCTGCTGCTGGATCGCGGCGAGCTGCCCGCGGATCTCGCCGCGCTTTTACGCAAATGAAAACCCCGCGGGATTGCTCCCGCGGGGTTTCCGGAACGTCGAGAAGGCCTGCTTAAGCCGCTTTCATCAATCCTCGCAGCACGTACTGAAGAATGCCGCCATGGCGGTAGTACTCGATCTCGTCGGCGGTATCGATCCGGCACAGCACCTGGATCGTCTCGGTCTTGCCGTCGGCGCGCTTGATGCGGACGTTGATGTCCATCCGTGGCTTGATGCCGCCGGCGATGCCTTCGATGTCGACGATCTCGTCGCCGATCAGCCCCAGCGTCTTCCGGGTCATGTCGCCCTTGAACTGCAGCGGCAGCACGCCC
>SXGR01508860.1_pt1 | contig 13469 bp, 14 predicted proteins | sample 3174711 | NCBI WGS metagenome assembly SXGR01 (sample SAMN11356860, study PRJNA531348) | freshwater metagenome | isolation source: freshwater sample F1-60 | place: China: Fuxian Lake, Yuxi | collected 2017-12-25
CAAGCTGAAGCACTTCCGACGCATCGCCACCCGCTTCGACTAGCTGGCGCGCAATTACCTCGCCGCCGTTCTCATGGCGGCGACCCGCCTCTGGACCCGTGCTTATGAGTCCACGACCTAGTGCGGAGACGTCAGGTCCCGGCGCTCTGGCCTTTGGCGGCGGCCGTGCCCACAAAACCCATCTGCGAGACGCGCAAGGCCACCTGGGTCCGATTCTCCGCATTGAGCCGGCGCATGATCTGCATCACATGCGCCTTGACGGTCGTCTCTCGCATGCCAAGGGCGCGGGCGATGATCTTGTTCGACATGCCCTGGCAGATGTAGCCGAGCACATCGAGCTGGCGCGGCGTAAGACCCAGCGCGCCCCGGCGCAGGCCCTGGGGCGCCGCGATCTCGGGTGCCGTGGCTGGCGCGAACCAGGCGGGCTCGCAGGGGAAGTAGGTGCCGCCGGCCAGAACCAGGCGGAGCACGCAGAGAACCATATCAGCCGACATGCTGTGCGCCACCAGCCCCGCGACGCCCCGGGCCATCGCCCGGCTGACCAGGGCGGCGTCGTAGCGGTCGACCACGAGAACGATCGGGGTCGTCGCAGAAGTGCCGACCGCCGCGCGCAGCTCTTCGAGGGGATCACCGGCCTCGTCGACGGCGCGCCAGACGATGAGGTCGACCGGCTCGCCCCCACGCAGGCGGCGCAGGAAATCGTCGCCTGTGGGCGTCGACTCGACAGCCAGTTCGGGCGCGCGCGCCTCGATGAAGGCCTTCAGGGTGTCGGTGTCGGAACGGGGGGTCGACCGGATGACCAAACGGCGCCGCGGCGGCAGCGGGTCAAGCGTCATGGGCTGGCCGGAGAGCGCCGTCATGGCAGCACGCGTCCGAAGGCGGACGTGCCAGCAGCACGAATGAAGTCGGTGGCGCGTCCGTCATGGCGACGGCGGCCGCGATTTCCTCCAAGAATGACCCGTCCCCCTGATATGGGCGGCACCTGACCCTTATGGCGGGACTAAGCACCACAACTACACCTGCACGCAATTCATAAATGAGGGGGCGGCAACACGCAACCGCGGGCAATCCCACTTTTTGTCTGGCGGGCGAAAATCTCGCGATTTCAGGCGGCTGGGTGGCCTAGCCAGAGCCATCCTTCGACGACTTTCACGGTCACCCGGCGCAGCGATTGCCCGCGACACGGGCCGGCGATGCAATGGCCGGTGGCGATCTCGAAACGGGCGCCATGGGTGGAGCACAGAATCTCGCTGCGGTCGCGGGTCAGGAATTGATCAGGCCGGAATTCCAGAGGCGTGCCGATATGGGGGCAGGAATTGACGTAGGCGTTCACGCGCTCGCCGGTACGCACGACAAAGATCTCACGCTCGCCGGCGGTGTCGGGGAGAGAGAAGCCCTTGGCGCCGGGGTCCTCGATATCGTCGACCCGGCAAAGCGCCTGGTTCATGCCTTGATGCCGGCCAGTTCGCAGATATGCGCCCATTCGGCCGGAGCGACCGGTTGGACCGAAAGCCGGGCATAACGCACCAGCGCCATGTCCTTGAGTTTCTTGTCGGCGCGGATCGCCGCCAGGGTGACCGGGGTCTTCACCGGCTTGACCGGCTTGACGTCGACCATCACCCACTTGCCGGTGTCGTCGGACGCATCCGGATACGCCTCGCGCACGATCTCCATCACCCCGACGATCTCCGTGCCGATGTGGGAGTGATAGAAGAAGGCCTTGTCGCCCGCCTTCATGGTCTTGAGGTTGCGTGCCGCCGTCCAGTTGCGCACGCCGTCCCATTTGCCCCGGCCCTCGATGACGAGCTTGTCCCAGCCGTAGACGTCGGGTTCGGATTTCATCAGCCAGTACGCCATGGCCTAGGCCTCGTTGCGGAAGGGCCGCTCGAGCACGGCGGCGATCGTCCGGGTGATGTCGGCGCCGTGATGCACGATGGCGTCGACCGCGCCGACGATCGGCATGTCGACGCCGCGCTTCTCGGCGAGGGCGCGCACGGCGGCGGCGGTGGCGACACCTTCGGCGATCGAGCGGCGGCTGCCGAGCACCTCCGCCAGCGGCTTGCCGCGGCCCAGCGCCACGCCCAGCGACATGTTGCGCGACTGGATGCCGTTGCAGGTGAGTGCCAGGTCGCCCAGGCCCGAGAGTCCCATGAGAGTCTCGCGCCTGCCGCCCAGGGTGGCGCCAAGGCGCATGATCTCCGCCAGGCCGCGGGTCATCAGTGCCGCGCGTGCGTTGTCGCCCAGTCGCCGCCCCTCGACGATGCCGCAGGCGATGGCGATGACATTCTTCCCCGCGCCGCCGATCTGGGCGCCGACGAGATCGTCGCTGAGATAGGGCCGCAACGCCGCCGAGCCGAGACTGGTCACGAGCTCGCGTCCCCGTCCTTCATCGGGGCAGGCCAGCGTCACGGCGGTCGGCTTTCCCGCGGCCACTTCCGCGGCGAAGGTCGGGCCGGAGAGCACGGCGAGCGGAAGCTTCGGGGCCGTCTCGCTCAGGATCTCGGTCATCAGTTTGCCGGTGCCCACCTCGATCCCCTTGGCGCACAGGACCAGGGCGGCATTGCGGGCGAGATGGGGGGCGAGGCGCTGACTGATCTCGCGCAGATGCTGGGCGGGGACAGCGAGCAGGACGGTCGTGGCGTCGCGCGCTGCTTCGGCCAGATCGGTCGTGGCGGTCAGGGTTGCCGGCAGCATCACGCCGGGGAGAAAGGGCGGGTTGGTGTGCTCGCGGTTGATGCTGGTCGCGACGTCGGGCTCATGGGCCCAGATCGTGGTGACCGGTGGCACCCGGACGCGCCCGGCGGCCAGAGCCAGCGCCGTGCCCCAGGCGCCGGCACCGATGATGGCAAGTCGTGCCGGAGCGGCGGTTGCAGTCATGGGGGCGGATAATCGCGGCAGCGGCCCGTCGACGCAAGCGGCACCGAAGGGCAGGGCGCAATGAGCGTCAGCCCGGTTTGAGGAAATTCACCACGGCGGTGATTTCGGAGGCTGCGTCACTGCCATCGGGCACGATCAGATAGTGAGCGTGGCGGGCGGGAATGCGTTCGCCGAACAGGTCGACCAGACGGCCTTCGGTGAGCAGCCCGTCGATCAGCGGCGCGGTGCCGAGCATCACGCCGCCGCCGGCCGCGCAGGCCTGGATCGCGATCAGCAGGCTGTCGAATTGCAGTCCGTCGGCGACGGCCGGTGCCGGCAGGCCGAGGCGCTGGAAGTAGCTGCCCCAGTCCTCGCGCTCGCCGAGCACATGGATCAGCCGGTGTCGCTGCAGATCTCCAGGCGCGCCGAACGATCCTTTGCCCGCCACCCGGTATCCGGGGCTGCAGACCGGCAGGAATGCCTCCTCGAACAGCTTTAGAGCCTTCACACCGGGCCAGGTGCCGGCGCCATAGCGGATCTCGATGTCCACGCCGTCCTGGCCGAAATCGACCGGGGCATAGAGCGTGGTCAGGCGCAGGGCGATATCGGGATGGCGGTCCTGGAACGATGCCAGCCGTGGCGCCAGCCACAAAGCGGCCACCGTAGTGGCGGCGCGCAAGGTCACGGCACGCTTGCCGTGGCGGGCGAAAATCTGGTCCGTGGCGGTGCCCAGCCGGTCCAGGGCATCACGGACCTGGGGCAGGTAGGCGATACCCGCGTCGGTCAGGGTTAACGAGCGGGGGAGGCGCTTGAAGAGCTGGATACCCAGCCAGTCCTCCAGCTGTTTGACCTGTTGGCTGACCGCGGCCTGGGTGACCCCCAGCTCCTCGGCGGCCCCGGTGAAGCTCATATGCCGGGCGGCCGCGTCGAAGATGCGGAGCCAGTTGAGCGGGGGCAGGCGGCGGCGCAGGGGGGGCGGCATAAGCGGTCCTGGGGCAAAGGCCAAGAACGGCGACCCTGTCGGCTCACCGGTGGCGATGCGATGATCGCCTCAAGGAACAACCGCGGCAAGCGGCCTGGCCCGGCCCGGCCCTCCAGAGCCCTTGCCGCCATGGAGATTAACCATGGCCCGGGGCACCCCCCTCGACCTTCCGGCGCTGATTGCCGGTCACCGGCCCAACGGCCCGCTGCAGGGCGCCTTCTATACCGACGCCGAGATCTTCGCCGTCGACCTGGAGCGCATCTTCCGCCGCCGCTGGCTGTTTGCCGGCCCTGGCTGCAGCATCCCAAACCCGGGCGACTGGTTCACCTGGAACCTGGGCCGGGATTCGATTGTCGTGCTGCGCGACGAGCGCGGCGCGGTGCAGGCCTTCCACAATGTCTGCCGCCATCGCGGCTCGCGTATCTGCACCAGCGAGACCGGTCATTCCGGAAGGCTGGTCTGCCCGTACCACGCCTGGACCTACGGGCTCGACGGCAGGCTGCTGATGAACACCGAGAAGGAGTTCGGCATCGACCGCTCGCAGCTTTCGCTGCACAAGCTGCCGACCCGGGATGTCGCCGGCCTGATCTTCGTCTGCTTCAGCGACGACGCGCCGGATTTCGCTCCGGTGGAGCGCGACGTGGTCCATCGCCTGAAGCCGCACGGGCTCGACCGCGCCAAGGTGGCGCACACCATCGACTACGTCGTGCCGGCCAACTGGAAGATCGTCTTCGAGAACAACCGCGAGTGCTATCACTGCCCGCCCAATCACAAGGAATACAACGTCGCCACCTACGACGTGGCGCGCGACATGGCGAAGCTGGATCCGCGCAAGCAGGCCGAGCTCGACGCGCGCGTCGCCGAATGCAATGCCCGCTTCCGCGCCATGGGCCTCGACGAAGGCGATACCCAGTCGATCATGACCGGGACCTACTGGCGGGCCCACCGCACGCCGCTGATGACCGGCTTCACCACCCAGAGCATGGACGGCAAGCCGGTGGCGCCGCTGATGGGCGACTTCAAGGAGCGCGATGTCGGCACGCTGCGCCTCACCATCTTCCCCAATTTCTGGCAGCACGCCGGCGACGACTATGCCTGCGCCACGCGCATCACGCCGGTGAGCGCGGACGAGTGCCATGTGCGGGTGATGTGGCTGGTGCGCAAGGACGCGGTGGAAGGGAAGGACTACACGCTCGATCGGCTGCTGCCGATCTGGCAGCTGACCTCCGAGCAGGACTGGAAGATCTGCACCGATCAGCAGATCGGCGTATCGTCGAGTCACTACGTGCCGGGTCCCTACTCGACCCTGCGCGAGCAGAACGTCAATCATTTCGTTGAATGGTATCTGGGCGAGATCGCCGGACCGAAACCGCTGCGCAGGACGGGCTGAACACCACTATGAACGACAAGACCAAGCCGGCACCGGCGTCAGGCGCCGTTGCCGTTCCCAGCCACGCGCGGATCGTGATCATCGGGGCCGGCGCCGTCGGCTGCTCGATCGCCTATCACCTCGCCAGGTCAGGCGAGCGCGACGTGTTGGTCCTGGAGAAGAGCGGCATCACCCACGGCTCGACCTGGCATGCGGCCGGCCTGGTCGGCCAGCTGCGCAGCAAGCGCAACCTCACGCGGCTGATGCAGCATTCGGTCGAGCTCTACAACCAGCTGGAGAAGGAAGCGCCGATCGACTGGAAGCCGGTGGGCAGCCTGCGTCTGGCTTCCTCCGAAGCGCGCTGGAGCGAGATCCGTCGTTCGGTGACCACGGCACGCAGCTTCGGCTTCGAGGCGCATCTGATGTCGCCGGCCGAAGCCAAGAAGAGCTTCTCCTACATTTCCACCGACGGCGTGGTGGGTGCGGCCTTCATTCCCTCCGACGGCTATGTCGATCCGTCGAGCCTGACCCAGGCCCTGGCGCGGGGTGCGCGGGCCGGCGGCACGAAGATCATCGAAGGCGTGCGCGTCACCGGCATCAAGCTCAAGGACCGCCGTGTCGTCGGCGTGAGCACCGACAAGGGCGATGTCGCCTGCGAGATCCTGGTCAACTGCGCCGGCATCTGGGCCCGCGATGTCGGCAAGATGGCCGGCGTGCGTGTGCCGGCCGCGGCGGTCGAGCACCAGTACATGGTCACCGAGAAGATGGGTGACCTGCCGCGCGATCTGCCGTCCTTGCGCGATCCCGACAAGGGCTTCTACCTCAAGCCCGAGGTTGGCGGCTTCGCGGTCGGCGGCTGGGAGCCGAACACCGTGCCCTTCGGCGCCGATGCGGTGCCCTTCGATTTCGGCCGCGAGCTCTTCCCGGGTAATTTCGATCGCTTCGAGCAGATCGTCATGCCGGCGGCCGAGCGCCTGCCGATCCTCGGCGAGATCGGCATCCGCAACCTGATCAACGGGCCGATCCCCATCTCGCCCGACGGCGAGCCGATCCTCGGCCTCGCGCCGGAGCTCGACAATTTCTTCGTCGCCTGCGGTTTCACCTCGGGCATTGCCGCCGCCGGCGGTGCCGGCCGGGCCATGGCGCAGTGGATCAGGGGCGGCGAGCCGGAGATGGATCTCTGGGCCTTCGACATCCGCCGCTTCGGCCCGCACCATCTCGGCAAACGCTATCTGCACGAGCGCGCGGTCGAGAGCTATTTCCGCTACTACCAGATCCACTGGCCGGTGGAGGAGATGCACACCGGCCGCGGCGGGCGGCGCAGCCCGCTCTACGCCACGCTCAAGGAGCAGGGTGCGGTCTACGGTTCGCGCTTCGGCTGGGAGCGGCCGAACTGGTTTGCGCCGAAAGGTGTGGAACCCAAGGATGTGCCGTCCTTCGAGGGCAAACCGAGCTGGTTCGAGCACGTGGCCCGCGAGCACAAGGCCGCGCGCGAAGGCGTGGTCGTCATCGACCAGAGCTCATTCTCCAAATTCGAGGTCAGCGGTCCGGATGCCTTCGAGGCGCTGCAGCGTATCGCCGCCAACGATCTCAACAAGCCGGCGGGGGCCGCGGTCTACACCCAGCTCTGCAATCCGCGCGGTGGCATCGAGGCGGACCTGACTATCATCCGCCTGGCGGAGGATCGCTTCTACATCGTCACCGGCAGCGCTTTCGGCGTACGCGACGGCACCTGGATCCGTCGCCAGTTGCGGCGTGACGATGCCATTGCCATGAACGACATCACCGGCAGCCGGGCGGTGATCAACCTTGCCGGACCGTTGTCCCGCAAGGTGCTGGAGAAGGCGGCCGATGGCGATGTCAGCCATGCCGGTTTCCCCTATATGAGCGCCAGGGAGATCCGCATCGGCTACGCACCCGTGCTGGCGGTGCGCATCACCTATCTCGGCGAGCTGGGCTGGGAGCTGCACATTCCCGTCGAGTATGCGCAGCACGTGTACGAACAATTGCGTGAGGCAGGCGCTGAGTTCGGCATTGTCAATGCCGGCTACCGGGCCATCGAGACCCTGCGGCTGGAGAAGCGCTATCTCTACTGGGGTGCGGACATCACGCCCGACTACAACCCCTACGAGGCCGGGCTCGGCTTCTGCGTGGCGCTTGGTAAAGGCGACTTCATCGGCCGCGAGGCGCTGGAGCGGGTCAAGGCCGAGGGCCCGAAGCGCAAGATGTGCGTCTTCACTCTCGACAGTTTCGCCGCGGTCTATGGCGGCGAGGCGATCTACCACGACGGAAAGGTGATCGGCGTCACCTCCTCCGGCGGCTTCGGTAACACTATCGGCAAGCCGATCCTCTTCGGCTACGTGCCGACGGATCAGGCAGGCTACGACCTCTACGAGATCGAAGTCTTCGGCCAGCGCTACCCGGCCCGCCGCCAGGCCAAGGTCCCCTACGACCCCGAGCGCAGGAAGATCCTCATCTGACCGTGTGACGCCCGTCACGTCGGAGCGGCACCCCTTCCCTCTAAGATAGAAAAAGTACTAGCTTCTTCTATCGGAGGGCGCGGACCGCCATGCGGGCATTCTCAAGAGCGGTTCTGGCGATTGCCTTGACCATGGCGCTGGCCAGGCCGGGACTGGCCGCGCCCGTCAGCGAATCCGAGGTCGAGACCTACCTGCAGGCGTTCTACGAGATTCTGCTGTTTACCACCGGGCAGAATCCCGGTGAGGGCAATCAGCCGCAGCCGAGAGTGGTCGGCAAGGTGACCGAGCCTCTCCGTGTCCGGATGATCGGTCCGGAGCTGGACCAGCATCGCGACCTGATCCTGCAGAAGATCAAGCGCCTGACCGAGATCGTCGGGCTGTCCTTCACCGTCCTGGATGCGCGCGACGAGAGCGAGAATCTGCTGGTGGAGATGTACCACCGGCGCCCATCGGACAATTTCCGCTGCCGCGCGGCCAATACCGTCAACGCGCGCGGCCAGAGGCGCGGCCACGTGTTCATCTATCCGCCGGCGGTGAATCAGTGCACCACCCACGAGCTGATGCACGCGCTGGGCTTTGCGCACGACTACGGCAAGTTCGACACGGTCATGAGCTATGTCTACAGATCGACCGACCTGACGCCGATCGACCTCATGCTGCTTCGTGTGCTCTACGATCCGCGCCTGAAGCCGGGGATGCGCTGGATCCCGGCCATCACCGCCGCCCGCGACGCCTTGGTCGACAAGCTGGTTGCCGATGGGGCGCCGCCGGAAACGGTCGAGATGGGCCGTCGGTTCGTCCGCAACTTTCCGGAGATGATGAAGCGGGAGTTCGCCGAGAAGGGCAATGTCGAGATCCAGGCGCAGCTCGGCTACGCCTACACCTTCGCCGAGGCGATCCCCAAGGACGAGATCGCCGGCTACTACTGGTTCCGGCGTGCCGCCGAAGCGGGTAACGCCGGCGCACAGGCCAATGTGGGGGTCAGTCTGATCTATGGGCGGGGTGTCTCCGCTGATCCGCCCTTGGGCATTCCCTGGTTGAAGCGGTCCGCGGCTCAGGGACATGGTGGGGCGATCTTCAATCTCGGCATGGCCTATCGCGACGGAAGGGGCGTCGCACCCGATCCGGTCGAGGCCTACAAGTGGCTGGCCGTGGCTGCCGCCCAGCGGGCGTCGGGAGCCGAAGCCAATCTGCAGCGGCTGGTGCCGCAGCTGACGGCTGCGCAAATCGAAGAAGGTAAACGCCGCGCGGGGAGCTGGAAGCCCGATTCTCCCTGAGGAGCCCCGACGTTTACAGCCCGGCCGAATGACTCCATAGTCGCGGCCGCTAGCAGGGGCGGGGCATGGAATTCTTCACCGGCGACTGGCTCAACGCGTTCGTGCGCCTGGCGCATGTCGTCTTCGGCATCGGCTGGATCGGCGCCTCGTTCTACTTCATGTGGCTCGACGCCAACATGGCCGGGCCGGCGCAGCCCAGACCAGGTGTGGAAGGCGAGCTGTGGATGGTGCACTCGGGCGGCTTCTACCGCGTCGAGAAGATTCATGTCTCGCCGGCCGAGATGCCGCCGCATCTGCACTGGTTCAAATGGGAAGCGGCATTCACCGGCATCACCGGCTTCATGATGCTGTGCCTGGTGTTTTACGCCGATGCCAGCGTCTACCTCATCGATCCGGTGAAGTACGCTTTCACGCCGGTGCAGGCGACCTTCGTCGGCATCGCGACCCTGCTCTTCGGCTGGGCGGCCTATGAAGGGCTGTGGCGTTCTTCCTTCGGCAAGCAGGGCGGTTGGCCGCCGCTGGCAGCGACCTTCCTGCTGATCGCCGGTATCGCCGTGTTCCTGTCGCAGATCTTCAGCGGCCGTGGCGCCTTCCTGCATGTCGGCGGCCTGATGGGCATCATCATGTCGGCCAGTGTCTGGACGGTGATCGTGCCCGGCCAGCAGCAGCTCATCCGCGCCACGCGCGAGGGCCGCAAGGGCGACCCCGCCTACGCCGCCGCCGCCAAGCAGCGTTCGGTGCACAACAACTACATGACCCTGCCGGTCGTGTTCATCATGCTGAGCGGCCATTACCCGAGCACCTATGGCCATCCGCAGAACTGGCTGGTCCTCATCCTCGCTGCCCTGGTGGCGATGGCGGTGAACCACTTCCTCAACATGCACAACAAGGGCGTGATGAAGCCCTGGCCGCTGCTCCTGGCGGCGGCGATCTTCGTGCCGCTCTACTGGCTGACCAGCCATGGCGGGAGTTCCGCCGCCCTGAAGCCGGGCGAGGCACCCGTTTCCTTCGCCGAGGTGCGCGCGGTGATCGCCCAGCGCTGCCTCACCTGCCACGCGGCGCGGCCTACGGATGACACCTTCAAACAGCCGCCCAACGGCCTCATCCTCGAAGCGCCGCCGCAGATCCGCGCCAACGCCCAGAAGATCAACGCCCGGGTGGTGCTGACCCAGACCATGCCGCCGGCCAACAAGACGGAGATGACCGCCGACGAGCGCGCTTTGTTGGGCGCCTGGATCGCCCAGGGCTCGCGGCTGGACTGACCCGTCGGGGGGTGCTTGCCGACCGGAAGACCGAGGCCGGCAGGCCCGGATCGATGCGCGGAAGCCTGCGGCGCCGCAGGGGTGCGGCCGGTGTAAGATGGCGGGGTGCGTAGCGCCATCGATCCCAACGACACGCTGGTGCGGCTGCTGCGCGGCGCGGCTTACAGCGCCTCTCCCGGCCGCGTTGCCGGTATACAGGCGGCATCACCCACGAGTCGCGTCGCGGCGGCGGCAGCGGCGGCAAGCGCGCGGGCACAGGCGCGGACCCTCGCGCCGGCGCAGCCGGCGCTCGACGAGGCGCCAGCCTTCGTTCTGGGCTTTCATGCGGCCGATGCCGTCCTGATCGTGCGGGCCATGATCGGCGCAGCTGCTGCGGACGGAACCATCGACGTGGCCGAAAACCGCCGCATTCTCGGCTGGCTGCGGGATGCCGGCGGCACGCCAGCCGATTTCACCTATATGCGAGAGCAGATGCTGCATCCGGCGCGGGCGGAGGATCTGGCGGGAGGAGTCCGTAGTCGCGAAACGGCAACAGAGATCTACGCTGCGGCTCTCCTCGCCACCGAAGCGGCGACGCCCGGGTCGCGCGCCTTCTTGCGCCAGCTCGCCGCGGCTCTCGGGCTCGATCCGGAATTCATCGCCGGTTTGCATGCCAGCTGGGGTGACCCGCCGCCCTAGGAATCAGGAAACCAGGGATCGTCGGTCCGGTATCGAACGAATCCAGTACCTCCAAAGGGTTATGGATGGCACGGTTTGCCACCGGCTAACTTGGCGGTATGCCAGCCCGCTCCGCCCAGAATGTTTCCCTCACGCCCGAATTGCAGAAGCTGATCGCCGACAAGGTCGCCACGGGGCATTACCGCAGCGCCAGCGAGTACGAAGCCCTTTCGGTCGATACGGGACGCATCAGCCTGGACTGGGCGGTGGCCGGCGGCCGCTTCAACCTGCGCTGGCGCGAGCGGGGCGGTCCACCGGTCGTGAAGCCGTCGCGCACCGGCTTTGGCACGCGGCTTATCGAACGCGGCCTGTCGGCGGAGCTGCGCGGCCGGGCGACCATCGACTATCACCCGGTCGGCGTCGTGTGTACGATCGAGGCGCCGGTCGAGGCGATGCAGGATTCGGCCTCGTAGGCCGCGAGACCGGCGAAAACGGGGGACCCTCCATGCACCAAAGGGTCTGGACAGTCGAATCCCGGGTGTTTAAGTCCCTCCAGGCCCCATATTGAAGGGCCACGAACGATTGAGGTTGAACAGTTAATGCGCGGTAGAGAGATGAACAGCCTGTCCGACCGCCTGAATGCGGCGGCGGCGGCCAAGAAGGCGCTCCTGGAGCGGGCCAAGCAGACCAATCCGGCGAACGATCCGGCTTTTGCCGAACGCCAGAAGGCGCGGCTGGAGGCCGCCATGGCGCGGGAAGCGAAGGAGGCTGAGCGCCGCGAGGCGCGCAAGCTGGAGGAAGAGCAGCAGGAAGCCGCCCGGCTTGCCGCCGAGGCGGTGCGCCTCGAGGCGGAGAAGGCCGAAGCCGAGCGCCGTGCGGTCGAGGCTGCCGAGGCGGAGACCCGCCAGGCAGCGCTTCTCGTCGAGCAGAAGGCGGCCCGCGACGCGCGCGACGCCGCCCGCAAGGCCCGCCAGGGCCAGAAGCGCTAGTCCGTCCTAAGCGAGAGCGCCAGTCCTAAGCAAGAGCGAGAGCCCGGCGCACGGTTTCGGCGATCGCTGCATTGCCGGCGGCCAGCACGCCGGTGCGTCCGTCCGGCTGGAAGGCCGAGCCGTCGTAACGCGTGACCGAACCGCCGGCCTCGCCGAGGAATAGCGCGCCCGGCACATGGTCCCAGGGCAGGCCGCGCCAGTAGGCGATGAAGTCCAGCTCGCCGCGGGCCACGGCCGGATAGTCATCGCCGGCGCACATCGAAGCCGGCACGAGCCCGCCGAGCTTTGCACTGTTGCGCTCGATCTGCGTGCGCAGTTCCGGCGGCAGGAACTTGGTCAGGAGCGTGCCGCGCAGGGCTGCCTCGTCCTTGATGCCGCCGGGCGCGGTGATACGCACGCCGTCGACGAAGGCCCCCGCACCCCGTTCGGCTACCGCGAGGGAACCGTCGACCGGTCGCAGGATCCAGGCGCCCACCGTCTCCCGACGCTGACGCAGGGCGACCATGATGGCGAAACGTGTCCGGCCCTCCATGAAGTTGCGCGTGCCGTCGAGCGGATCGACGAACCACAACGGCCCGTCGACTTTGTGCAGGTCCTGCAGCAGCTCCGGCCGGGAATGGCACATCTCCTCGCCGATGACCGTCGACGACGGAAGGATGGCCTGCAGGCCGGCGATCAGCGCCGCTTCGGCTTCGCGGTCGGCGATGGTCACGAAATCGTCCGGCGACTTCTCCTCGACCTCGCCGCTCTTCAGCGCCCGGAAACGCGGCATGATGATCGTCGCGCCGACCTCGCGCAGCAGCGCCGCGACCGTATCGATCGGCAGGCTGCCCATCAGCCGCGCTCGATCACGCGCTGGAGCTTCTTCGAGAGGAGCCAGGCAATGGCGAGGAAGACCGCGAGCAGGGCGATGCCAAGGCCGGAGGCGGCATCGCCCAGCGCCTTCTCCGAAAGATGACCGAAACTGTACCCGGCCCCTATGAGCGACGCCGCCCAGATACCGGCCGACAGGAAATTCAGAATCAGGAAACGGGCCCAGGAAATGCCCGCCATGCCGTAGGCGAATCCGGCGAGCCCGCGCAGGCCGTTTGGGTAACGGTGGACAAAGACCATCCACAGATGGTGGCGGTCGACCATGCGCAGCACGGCTCCGATTCCGCTTTCGAACTTGGGAAACCGCCGAACCAGGGCATGTCCCCAGCGCCGGCCGATCCAGAAGCGTACGGTGTCACCGACGAACGCGCCGGCCCAGCACACCCCTATCAGGATCATCCAGTCGAGCACGCCGTGGTGGGCGGCATAGCCGGCGATCAACGTGCCGATCAGGTTGTTCCACAGCGTGTAGGTAAAGAGGAGGCTGTAGATCGCGTCGCCATGCTCGCGAATCGTCTCGAGAGTGAAATCCATGGGGTCCCGGTTCTGTCCGGCGCCTACATATCAACGGACGCGGGTGGGTGCGAGTGAAAAAGGCGTTAGTTTTTGAGCTTGTAGCCGGTCTTGAACATCCAGTGCGTGACGGCAAGGCAGAGCGCCAGGAACACGAGGGTCATGCCCAGGCTGATGCCGATGCTGACATCGGCTGTGCCGAAGAAGCTCC